>ERZ779633.327-NODE-327-length-14210-cov-4.411727_pt1 | contig 14210 bp, 18 predicted proteins | sample MGYA00514195_ERZ779633 | MGnify/ENA primary metagenome ERZ779633 (study PRJEB29562, sample SAMEA4376707) | mouse gut metagenome | isolation source: Cecum | study: EMG produced TPA metagenomics assembly of the A DSS colitis mouse model was used to assess the...
GGCTATCTGCGACCAATAGCTTCCATCTACACTCGTAGCAGCCTTCTTGTTGTCTGCATTATTTGGAGAGGTATTATAGTACCCAACCGCAACGAACCTTCCGTTGCCAAACGCAATGTCCTGCCAGTAATAGTTGAACGGAACGGTTGTTTTTGTCCAAGTTACCCCATCTGCGCTATATATCACATAGTTGTTAGATATGCCGTTACCACCGACTGCTACAAATGTCCCATTTCCGAATGTCAATGTACCCCAACTGGTAGAAGCCGGAAGGGAGGATGTAGACCAGCTAACCCCGTCTGTGCTGTAATAGGCTTTATCGTGGCTCAATGCAACAAACTTCCCGTTGCCATAGGCCACGCAGTAGAAACCGTAGGATGCGGCCGGATATTCCGCCTCCCACCAGTCTTTCCCCAGCGTATATGCCGGTTTTTCCTCAAATACCGCTGTAAGCACCCTGCCTGCCGTCACGGCGAAGGTGTACGGATTGGCAGTGGAAACGGTCGCGCCGCCCTCCTGCCAGCCGCTGAAATTGTAGCCGTTTGCCGTTACCGCTTCTACAGTCAGCACCATTCCGCCAGAGGCCACCCCGCCGCCGGATACCGTCCCGCCGTCCGGGTCGCTTGCCTCCACGGTAATCGTATGCAGGCCCTCCGGGGCCGTGGAGATGGCCCGTATGCGGTCAGGAAAGTCAGCGGCCGGGATAGGATCTGTGGTGCCGTCCTTCTCCCGGATAGCGTCCGCAATGGCCTTCAGCTTCACCTCCTGCGTGCCCATCAGTAGCTCCCCTCCCAGCTGTCCAGCACCGCCGCCTGAATGGCGGCATTCAACTGCTCTGTTGTCACCGCGCCCACCATCGCCGCCGTATAATCCCCCGCCCGCGGCACAACGGCCCCGGCGCGCCCATTGAAACTTGCCACACCGGCGGTTCCCCCGCCCCCGCTGCCGGGGTCGTCGTTGTTTAGGCGAATGATATTTCCGCTTCCCTGATCTACAACGCTTCCCACAAACAGATTGTCTGTTACCATACAACTGCTCCAGTTCTCGCCAATTTTGACCGGCGTCCCGCAGTCCCGGATTCGGTTGCAGGCGATCAGGGCGTTGGACGCCCCAGCATTTTCCGGGCTGAGCGTGTCTGCTTTGGTCAAATGGATCCCGATGCTCCCGCCCACAATAAAATTCCCCACAATGCACGGACCCACATCCAGGCTCTGGCCTTTATAATCTTGTCTTACAAGGATCGCCGCATTGTCTGCGGGGGCGTTAATTGTATTCCCGGACACCGTTACACCACCGAATGCCATGAGAACACAGTCAATGAAAACGTTTCCCGAAACTGAAATCATTCTGTTGTTCCGCTCCGTTTCGGCGTCATCAGCATAGTGCTGGTTGTCTGCCCAAAGATAGCCCCCCACGATTCTGTTTCCGAAAATAGATCCGCCGCCATTGGTGATAATGGTAAAGCCCGGACTTGACATTGTATTCCCGGTGACTGTTATAGCCTCGTCTCCCATGATTTTCCAGCCATGGCTGGTGCAGGTAATCTGATTTCCCGAAATCGCCCCCTCGCACGCCATATAAATCAGCGTATGGCTGCCTGATATGCTTGGGCAGTTTTCCGTAAAAGAATTACCTGATACCACCACTACCTGGTCAATGCTGTCACTGCCGATGATTTGTAAAATTGCATTATTTGATAAACCCGATATCGTGTTAATTGCAAATGTGTTGGACGTTACGAATACATCGCTGGAGCTGGCCTGGACGTAGATATTTTCAAGCCTACAGTCTCGGATCACTACATTGCCATATGTAAAATGCATTCCAACCATGGCCGTGGCGGATCGCAGCTCCATTCCCTGGACCCCCCATTGGCGCTGGTCAAACCTGTTACCATAGAATGTCATGGGTTCGGACAAATTCAGAATGGTTTCCCCCGGTGTTCCCATCAGGCTGACGTCCGCCCCCGCGGTGCGAAATTCCAGTTTTTTCGTCAGATTGTACGTTCCTGCCAGCACCATGATCCCGCCGCCGCGTCCCGTTAGGGCGGAGATCGCCGCGCGGAACCCCTCGTCGTCATTTGTCCCATCACACAAATAATCACAGTCCGCCTGCGTCCACCCGGCGGTGGATGTGCCAATAACAAAGCGGCAGGTGCGCTTGCCGGAGATGCCGTCAAAGCCCTCGTTGATGGTGTTCACCGCCCGCTGGGCCGCGTTCACCTGTCCCATGAGGTAGTTATATCCATGCTGCTCCGACAGCCCCACGTCGGCCCCCTCCGGGGCCACAATCTGCCCGGAGCTCCAGTCCTCCGGCAGATCCGCGGGCAGCGGGGCGGGCAGCGGCCTGTCTGCCATATCAATCTCCCTCCTTCACAATAAATGCATGGCGGAAGGCAACGGCCTCCTCCACAACCGGCACATAAACCGCACTGGCGGTCAACGCCGTCCCCGCCCGGTCCAGCAGCTCAATGAAGGCCACCTCCTCCGCCTGCTCCCGAAGCACCCGGTAGCCCACGCTGGCCACATTGCCCACGGTGGACTTGGAAAGGGCGGTGATGACAATCTCCCCATTGACCCGCACCGACTTGATATCATCCGCCACAAAGCCGGCGGCCTGGTCCAAAAACGCCTGCTGTATGCTGGGCTGTGCCGCCATCTTGACGACCTCCTCCTCTCTCCCGCTGAAGAACGGCAGCCGGCCCAGGGCCCAGCCGCCCAGCGTATAGTTGTAATCGCCCACAGTCCGGCTGATAACCTCCGCCACCCGGAAGGCCGCCGCCACCCGGGGCCGGCTGATATAGACGATATGGCAGGGCTTGATCAGCTCCATGGTGACGGACATCTCGGAGAAATACTGCTGATCCTCCACCGCCGCCTCGATGTACAGGGTGTAGCCGGGATAGTCCATCTCCACCTCCCAGTTCCCCGGCCCGAACAGCGCGTCCAGCCGCTGGTACAGGAAGGGCAGGGTGAAGGGCGGCCGCATGGACAGCCGGTTGAGAATCCGGTCCCGGCGGAAGGCCAGCGTCTCCGTCACCGGGTTGGGGACAATGCGGAAGATGGCCTCCCACGCCGCGGCGGTGCCCTCGTCCATGGTCTGCACAAAGAGGTTACGGTGGATGCGGTCCATAAAGGCGGCCAGCACCCGCAGCTCCTCCCCCTCCGTCCGGCACAGGGCCTGGAAGTCCAGAATCTCCCGGAACCAGGGGGGCCAGTATTGGCACAGATCAGTCTCCGGCACGAAGGGCCACCTCCCCCAGGACGGGGGCCTGCTGAAGCTCCCCTGTCTCAATGAGCTGGAGATCCGCCGCGTCTCCGTTCAGCGTCACCGCCACGGCGTTCACCACACCGGGGACGGACAAAATGGCCGACACCACCCGGGCCAGGTACACCCAGCAGGAATAGCTGGTCAGCCTGTCCGCGTCCGGCTCCGCCCACTCCCTCCGGACGGACAGGAGATAGTCCCCCACGGCGGACTCCACCAGGGCCTGCATCTGCTCCACCGCGTACCCCGCCCGCAGGGTGAGGACGGCGGACACGTCCACCGCCACCGCCTCCGGGGCGGCGACCGTCACCGTGGCCCCGATGGGGGCGGTGCCGTAGCCCAGCCCCTGGTAAGGGGGCGGGTCCACCGCCGCCTGCACCGCCGCCACCAGCTCCGGGGAGGCGGGCATCCAGTCCGCCCCCATCAGGGACAGCTTCACCGTCCCGCCGCCCCTCCAGGTGGGATAGACCTGGAGGTCGCCCACGCCGTCCATGGCCCGCACCACCCGCTGGTAGTCGGCCACGTTGCCGCCGAAGGGCCGCTCCCGCAGGGCGGAGACCGCCCGCTGGCGCAGCTCCTCCTCCCCCTCGGCGTCGTCCCCGGGCACCAGGATGTCCGTGATTCTGGCGTTGTCCAGCCCCGGAATCACCGTGATGGGCAGGATAGGCCCGGTGTAGCGGTTGCCGATATCCCCCGGCGTCTCGCAGACCATCCGGTACTGCCCCGGCCCCACCCGCTCGGCGGCGGTGAAGTTGACGCTGTCCCCGCCGTCAATGGTGGAGAACCGGGCCCCGGCGGGGATTTCGTCCAGGCTGAACACCCCCAGCCGGACGGCGGGGGAGGCGGGATACCGTTCCACGTTGGCCAGCACCGCCAGGTTGTCCAGATCCTCCCCCACGGCGGTCTGGATGGCCCCGCCCCGCTGCACCTTGTCCAGCTCCAAATAGAAGTCCTCCAGGGAGTAGGCCCCCGCCCCCAGGGCGGTCTGGATCATGGAGCCCTCCCGCTTGTCCAGGGAACCGGGCACCCGGTCCAGCATGGCCTCCAGCAGGGCGCGGTAGGTTTTTCCGCTAAAGTCCAGCATTACAGCCTCACCTCCACTTTGGCTTCCACCGGGCCGAACACGGTGTCCACCGTGGCGGCGGCGGTGAGCGTCCTGCCCTCAACGGCATAGGAGAAGTCCGCAAGCCCCAGAATCCGGCTGTCCGGCAGAAGGGCGTCCTCCAGCCTGCGCCGCAGCTCGGAGGCCGCGAAGCCCGCCTCGCCGCCCAGCAGTCCGTCCAGCTCCATGCCGAAGGCGGGGGAATAGATCTGCCAGCGGAACCGCTCCACGCTGACGGCGATCTCCACCGCCTGCCGCACGGCCTCGTAGTTGTCCCCCCGGCCCCGGAGGCGGTGGGTGGCCGGGTCGGCAATCCAGGTGAGGGAGGGCTGATCCTGGAACACCACCCCCCGGCTCAGGTCGATGTCAGACTGCGGCAGCGTTCCCACCGGACTCCCCCCTCTCAAAAATCCGGGACAGGATGACAAACTGCTGGCCCCGCATCACCCGGAGCAGCAGCACCCTGTCCCCCACGGACAGCCCCCGGTTCAGAACGATGTACCCGTCCTCCACCGGGAGGGGCTTTCCGTCCTCCAGGCATACGGTGTGCCCCAGCCTCCGGTCGGAGGGAAACCCGTCCTGCACCAACGCCTCGCCGGTGGGATACTGGCCGTCCAGCGAGGCCCCCGTGCCCCCCTCCGGAGCGGCGTGGGCATGGGACAGGCCGGATACCGTGTGCCCGTGCCGGAAGCCGCTGGTGATGTGCTCATGCTCCAGCACGGGGATCTTCTTCTCCACCACGGCGGCGGTGCGCCACAACGCCTCCTGGGGCAGGGGGGCCATGGACTCCCGGAGGGTGACCTCCAGCGGCTTTACGCTTGTCACCGTCCCCAGCACCAGGTCGGACAGGCCGTAGGCCCCCATGGAGCCCTCCACAATCCCGTGCAGGGTATCAATCAAATCCAACGGCTACACCCCCAGCTCCCGCACCTCAAGGTCCATGGTGTGGGCGTCGTGTTCATAGGTATGGGTCACCTTCTCCAGCAGCACCGGGCCCAACAGGTGGATATCCCCCAGGTTGGGCACGTCCATCATCAGCATCTGCCCCGCCCGCACCCCGTTCAGCCCCAGGGCGGACACCTTCAGCGTCCGCCAGCGGCGGTTGTAATAGGACAGCATGGACTTGGCCTGGGCGGCGGCCTGGGCGGCGTTCAACGCCCCGTCCACCGTCTGGTAGAGCTGGAGCAGGCCCCAGCGGGCGATATTGTCGCTGTCCACCGCCTGGAACACGTCCCCCCGTCCGGTGGCCTCGTTGGGCCGCACCAGCTTGACGGAGTTGCAGGTGTGCTCGTCGATGTCCGTCTTGTAGGTGTAGTCCAGCAGCAGGGAGCCATTCCCCACTACGCCCTGGGCCACCATGGCCCCCGCCTCCCGGAGGGAGAGGGCCCCTGCGTCGTCAAAGAAGGTGTACAGCCTCCCCGTGGCTAGCAGTGTGCTCTGGAGGGCGGCGGAGATGATGTCCAGGCAGCTCTTGTCCTCCTTCACCAGGGTGGGGATGGGATAGCCCGTGTCGTCCAGCCGCCCCGCGGTGAGCTGAAAATCCTGGGCGATCTCCCGGATGATGTCCCCCGCCGTGCGGCCCACGAAGCAGTAGCTGGCGTTGGCCTTCAGATAGCGCAGCTGGTCGTAGCAGGTCACGTCGATGACGGCGTAACGGTCCCGGGACTTGGTGAACACCCAGCCCAGGAACACCGCCTGTCCGGCCACGGAGAAGCGGACGGCGTCCCCCTCCACAAAGGAGATGCCGGAGGCGTTCACCGTGAACTTCAGCGTTCCCGGCGACCCGGTGCGGTTGGTGGTGTAGCTCACCCGCTGGGTCTGGGGGGCGATGTCCCAGCTTTTCCCCGTGCGCTTTTCCAGCACAAGCAGCTCGCAGGTCATGGCCCCGCCCCCTGGATCTGGCTTTTCTTCACCCAGCCCCGGGCACCGCCGGAGGGCGTGGTGATGTGGTAGGGAAAGGCCCGCTGGGGGTCGGTGGTGATGATGCGGGAGATCTTCCCCCGGAAGCCGGAAAAGGTGCCGTGAGGCTCCGCGCCCCAGCTGGAATAGTAATAGTTCCCGTTCACCGTCACCTCCTGGCCCACGGTGAGCTGTCCGGCGGGGACGGCCCGGGCGGGCTGGGCTGCGGCCTGGGCGGGCTTGTCCGCCGCGGGCTGGCGGAGCGTCACCGTCCGGGCGGAGTAGTCCCGGTATTCCGTCAGCTCCAGCTCATAGTAGAAATCCCCCGTCTCGCCGCCCCGCTCCTCCACGTGGAAGGAGGTGACCAGGGCCTCCATGTTGGTGTCGAAGATGGGGGAGCCGTCCTCCATGCAGCGGTTGGCCACAAAGCGCACCCTGGCCCGCTGGTCCATGGCCTTCTGGACGAAGCCGATATAGAACTCCGGGGGACGGAAGCCGCCGGCGGTGACCACCGCCCCGAAGTCCGCCCGCCCCGGCAGCAGCCCCGACCAGGCCGCCTTTTGCAGCTTGGGGGCGCGGGGCACCATGATGGGCCCCACCCCCAGCACGTTGTACTCGGCGTTGTCGCTGTCCTTGCTGATCTGGTAGCTCTCCGGGTTCACCGGGAAGCGCAGGGCGGTTCCCTCCCGGGAGAGGTACAGGCCGTATTTGTTTTCCATGGCGGGGAATCCCTCCCTACTGGTAGCTCAAGTCCGTGTGGCTGGCGGCCTGCTCCGCGAGAATCCGCTGGAGGGCGTCCTCCAGCCAGCGCAGATCCTCCTGGGTGTCCCCGGTGTTCTGGCCGTTGATGGTGATCACCGGCGTCTGGGCGGTGAGGTAGACGTTGCTGACGTACTGCCGCTCGGCCATGTCCACCAGCAGCCTCATGTCCTCCTCCGACAGGGACACGCTGCGGCGGATGGCCCCCGTGTCCCCCTTGATGCCCTCCAGCGCGGCGGGCACGCCGGAGGCGTCCAGCATGGACGAGAAGCCGGCGTTCCCCCCGGAGAAGCCGCCCAGCAGGTCGTCCACGCTGAAATTGTCCACCATCCTGCCCAGGCCCGCCCCGGCGTTGGCCCACTGGTTCATGGTGTCCTCATAGCTGATCTGCTCCATGCGCTCCACCTTGACGTCGTTCTCGCCAAAGCTGTCGTGGACAAAATCGTTTACCCGGTTCTGGAAGCCCCGCACCGCCCCGGAGAGGTTGGAGCCCAGCAGGGCGTCGATGGCCCCGGCCGCCGCGCCCACAACGTCCATGATGAAGTTGAACAGGCCCAGGAACAGGTTGGCGATGGCTCCGATGGGGTTGTCGAACACGTTGGCGAAAAACTCGGCAAAGGTGGCGATGAGGTTCCACGCCGCCGCCACCAGGTTATAGCCAAAGGCGTATAGCCAGCCCAGGCCCGCCCCGATGGTGGCGAACACCTCCTCGCTGCTCATGCCCATGGCGTACATGGCCATGACCGCCGCGCCAATGATGGCAATGAACAGCAGCAGGGGCCAGTTTGCCGCCGCCCAGGCGGCGGCGTGAACCATGGCGGAGGCCGCCGACAGGGCCGCCAGGGCTATCAGCGCGCCCCCTGCGAATTGCAGCACCGTGGACACAAAGCCCCAGTTGTCCGCCGCCCACCTGGCCCCCGCCGCCAGCAGGTCCACCGCCCCTGCCGCAACGCTGCCCAGCAGCTCGAACCCGGCGATAAGCCCGTTGACCGCCTTCTGCCCCAGCTCGCTGTTCAGCAGGCCGGTGAGCTTTTCCATGGCGGGCTCCATGGCCTTCACCGCGGCGTTGCCCGCCATGGTCCACGCCTGCCCGAAGGTGAGGGGAATGTCCTCAAAGGCGGCGTTGGTTTCCTCCGCCGCGGCGAACAGGGCGTTCTTCACCACCGACGCGGTGATCTTCCCCTCGGAGGCCAGCTCCCGCATCCCGCCCACCGACACGCCCATGTACTTGGCGATGGCCTGGGCAATGGTGGGGGCCTGCTCCAGCACGGAGTTCAGCTCCTCCCCCCGCAGCACGCCGGAGGACATGGCCTGGGTGAGCTGGAGCATGGCGGCCTGGATACCCTGGGAGCTGGTGCCCGCCAGGGCGAACTGCTTGTTGATCTGCTCCGCGAAGGCCACCAGCTCGGCGTTGCTGCCGAAGGCGTCCCCCGCCATGGTGCCCAGCTTGGCCACCATGTCCGCCGTCTCCTGGTAGGCCCCCCGGGAACGCTGGGCGGCCTGGTACACCATGTCCTGAAGCTCCGCCGTGGTCTGGAGGCCGTCGTTCATCCGCTCCAGCCGGGCGGTGGTCTGGGTGAAGGTGTCCGTCAGCCCCACGAAGGCCTGGGCGGTGCGCAGACCCAGATAGGCCCTGGCCAGGGCCACCAGCCGCCGCTCCAGGCCGGAGGCCGCGCCGCTCCCCTGGGTCATGCCCCGGTTCATCCGCTCCTGGGAGCGGGCGGCCCGCTGGCAGGAGGAGGCCGCCTGGACGGTGCTGCCGTCCACGTCCTCTATCGCGGAGGCGGCGTCCAGCGCGGCCCCCGCCATCCGCACCAGGGCGTCCCCCGTGCCGCCGGACGCAGCACTGAACTGCCGCTGTCCGGCGGAGGCCGCCGCGCTGGCCCCGGTGGACTGCCGGAGCATCCCCAGGTAACGGGTGAAGGTGGCGGAAAACCGGTCCGCCAGCGTGAGCTCCTCACGAATTGCCGCCATTTACCCGCCTCCCCTCTGCTTCGGCCTCGATTTGATCTCCTTCAGCGCGAACAGTGCCAGCAGGAGCTTCTCCCGGGTGGGAAGCCCGGCCACCTTCTGGGGCCGCCAGCCGTGGTTTACCATCATGTAGTAGGCCAGCAGCGTGTCCGGGTCCCCCCGGCGAATCAGTTTTTTGCCTGCTCCTCCGGGTCGTCCTCCAGGCCGGACAGGGCCAGGATGGCCCGGGACAGCCTGCCGTACTCCCCCACCAGCAGCAGCTTCCCCGGCACCTCCAGGGGGTCCAGCGTGCCGCAGGCCCTGCACAGCTCCGGGCTGGAGAAGTCCGGCTCCACCGTGGCGGCCACCACCACCCGGCGGCCGTACTCCGTCTGGTCCAGCTGCTCCACCAGCTGTCCGTTCACCTTCACCCGCCGGGTGGATTTGCGGATCAGCTGGTCGTTCTCCCCCTGGGACAGGGGGCGGATGACGAAGGGGGCGGGGGAGCCGTCCTCCTGCCGAAACCGCTTGGATACCACCACCTCCTGGCGTTCCAGGGGGCTGGCGGGGTTCAAAAAGGCGTTGAGATTGCTCATGGGCGTTGACTCCTTTCTCAGTTCCCCGTTCCGGCGGGGGCGTGGAAGCTGGACAGCGGCTCGAAATCCTCATAGGTGAAGCCCACGTCCATGGTGAGCATATCCGCGTCCGCGTCCAGCACGGACAGGGGGATCGTCCCGGTCAGCTTGCAGTTGTAGTAGGCCACGGTCTGGGTGCCCACCGTGGTGGTGGGGTCGTCGTTGGTGACCTGAAGGTTGAAGTAGGGCATCACCCCGGTGCGGATGTACTGGGCCACCATGTCCAGGAACAGCGGCGTGCCGTAGTAGACCGTCATGGTGCCCGTGAGCTTCACCGCCCCGGGCTTTTGCTGGGCCTTCTTGGTGCCGATCACCTTCATGTCGGACACCGCCGTCTCCGCCTGGGTTTTCACGTTCTTGGCCCCGAACAGCTCCTGGACCTGGCCGTCCTTCGTGATCACGGCCTTGCCCGCCGCGCCGTTCAGCGTGTCCCGTTCCAGCAGAAAGCTCATTTGTCCGTCCCTCCTTTACGCCACCGTCACCGTCAGGTACACCTTTTCCACGGCGTCCCCGATGGCGATGGCCACAGTGATCACAATGCTGTCCGGGCTGTCCCCCGGATCCACCGACACGTCGTCCCCGGTGGGGCGGAGGCGCAAGGCCCCCCGGTCGTACATGGCCTTGAGGTAGCCCAGGATGGCCCCCTTGAACAGCGCGCGGCCCTCCCCGTTGTTCTTCACCTTGCCCAGCCAGTGCAGGGAGAACTCCCGGTACAGGTCGTTGGCCAGCGCGCCGCACACCCGCATGGTGGTATTCTTGCAAAATACCCGGCCAATCTCCGGGGTGAAGGTGGTCAGGGTGTTGATATCCGTCTCCACCCGCACCTGCCCGAATTCCCGGGCGAGCACGATGCTTCCGGCCCTGATGTCCGCCTCGATCTGGCTGTTGGTCTGCCGCTGGGCCGTGTCCGCCGCGCCGGGATAGGCGGCGTAGGTGAGGGACTGGTGGTACTGCGCCCCGGCCTGGGCCCCCGCCAGCCACCACACCACCTGGTTGGCGGTCAACGCGGTGCCGTCCTCCAGCACCACGCCGCTGTTGACGTTGATGACGAACCGGCTGTCCGCCCCCTCCGCCCCGGAGGTCACCAGCTGGCTGTGCCGCCCCTCCTGCTCCGCCAGACGCTTCACGAAGGCGGCCATGGCCTGCCGCACGGTGCTGTCCGTGCCGTCGTAGGCCAGGATATCGAAGGCGTAAGGCTCCAGGGCGGTGAGGGCGGAGGCATAGGCCGCGCCGTCCGCCGTGCCGTCCGCCCCGCCGGAGAGGGTCAGCCCCGCCGCGGCGGTCAGCGGCCCCGGGCCGGAGAAACCCACCCAGCCGTTGTCCGCCAGGGCGTCCACCGTCTCCGCCTGCTGTACGTCCACCGCCCTGCCGTCCACCAGGGTGGTGACGGTGAAGCGGTCCGGCTCGTCCACCCCGGCGTCAATCCGCACCGCGATGCCGTTGCCCCGGACGCCGGGATACCGGGCGGTGACGGTGAGGGCCGTCCCGCCCTCCTTCCCGGGCAGGGAGGCGGACGCGGTGGCCGCCCCCTCCGCCGGGAGGCGGTAGAGCAGCACCTGGGTGGGCCCGCCGGTGACGCTGGTGCCCTTGAACAGCTCCCGCAGGAACAGGGCCTGGGGGTCGGTGAGGGCATAGCCCACCACGGGGGCGGGGGCCTCCCCGGCGGCGATGGACACAACCTCCCCCACCGGGCCCCAGGACAGGGCCTTGGGAATTGCCGCCGTGCCCCGGCTCCCCTGGGACACCGGGGCGGCTTCCGCGCTTCTGAATCTGAAATAAATGCCGGGGCGCACCTTGTTCTGCGCGTCCCAGGTTCCGCCTGCCATCAGCGGCCACCTCCTTGGAAGAATTTGTCCAGAACGGCCTTTGCCTCCTGGAGCGTGTATTCCGGCCCGGTCAGCAGGGCGGCGGCGAAATCCCGCTGATACCCCGCCAACGCCCTGCTGTTCAGCAGCTGGGCCGTGGGACAGCGGACAGGGGCCGCCTTGGGCCGTTCGGCTTTGCCGGCCATTAGCTCACCTCCTCGGTGCAGGACTGGATGGAGCGCATGAGGGCTTCCTCCTCCCCCCGGCTCATCCAGAGCTTCAGGTTGAATTTGTAATGCAGGGCGTGGTCCCGGATGTACCAGTCGCGTCCATAGGTTCGCAGGAGGGCGGTTTCTCCGTCCTCCCCGGCCCGGTAGGGGAAGGCGTCCAGCCGCGCGTCCAGCACGTCGGCCACCTGGGTATACTGGCGTTCCATGTCCACCTGGTTGTAGTCGATGAGGCACACCAGATCCAGTCCCAGCTCCCGCAGGAAGCGGCCCCCGGTTTTGCCTTTGATGCTGGCGCGGGTGCGCTGGAGGAACAGGGCGGGCGTTCTGGTGCCCTGCTGGTTGGGGTTGTCGTAGAACGCCATCCCCGGCAGGGAGGGAGCCAGATAGTCCGCCAGGGAGCGGGTGAGGGCCTGCATGGTGAATCTCATTGCCCCAGCTCCTTTGTCAGCTTTTCCAGCTCCGCCTGTACTGTCTCGCCGTACTTGTCAAGGGCCTGGTCCGTGATGTGCAGGCCCTCCACGTAGGCAGACTTGACGCCTACCATCAGACCGCCCTTCCCGTCCAGATCCCGGGACAGCAGGCCCGTTTCCTCGTCAACGTAGAGGCCGGGGACGAAATGCCGGTCTACCCGGTGGCCGTCGTTGACATAGCTGGCATATTCCATATCGTTAGCCAGCACGGTGGTCAGGCTTTCCCCGGATACCTCCGGCACAGTCTGGCTGTCCGTGGCCCAGTGCTGGGCCAGCTCGCCGGAAATCATGTTGACGCCCCGCAGCTCCCCGTGGGCGAAGGTGTTGGGGGGCGTCAGGGCCGCCGCCAGCTCCGCCGCCCGGAGGGTCGCGCCCTCCGCGATGGAGGCAAGACGCTTTGGAATTTCCGGGGCCAGCTTCTCCAGCTCCGCCAGCCGTTTCCGCAGGCCGTCACCCAGGGCCATCCTCTGCCCCTCCCTTCAGATACTCCCGCTGGAGCAGCCCCGCCTCCTGGTGGGCCAGCCCCGGCAGCACCGCCCCGAAGGGCTCGTGGAACCGCACCGGCTCCCCGGCGAAGGCCCGCAGCGGCGGCCCCGGCTGTCCCAGTCCGCCGCCCCGGCGGATGAGCAGTTCGTCCCCCGCCCGCAGATCCACGGCGTTGCCACAGGCCAGCCTGTCCTCCCCCTCGCTGTGGGCGGCGGGGGCCTGCATCCGGGGGGCGCGGACGCCGCTGCGGTATACCCGGCAGGGCACCTCCGCCGCCACCAGGACCCGCTGGTGCCGGGTCAGGCTTCCCTCCTGGACCGGGCGGACCCGGTGTATGTCCATCCGGTCGGTGTACCAGTCCGCGTAATTCACAGCACGTAGGTCCCCCCCATCCCCGCCAGCCGGGCCTGGGTAGCCAGAAGCTGGCCGTATTGGGTGGCGTTCAGCCCGCCCCACCCCGCCGTGGCCCGGGTGAGGGGGTCGGTGTCATAGCTCACCGAGCTGTCCCCCAGGCTTGCGGACCTCACCACCCCCACCAACGCCCCGGTAGCCGCGGCCTGGGCCGGGGTGCCGGAGCCCTCCGCGTAGGTGCGCAGGTACAAAGCGGCGTGGTGGGCGGCGTACAGCCCGCAGGCGTACCGCCAGCCGTCTCCCCACTTGTCCGGCTGGATGGCGGCGCGGGCCTGCCGGAGGAGCTCCGCCAGCATGGCGGGGGGGACCAGCGGGGTCCCGGGGCCGTCCCCGGCGGGCGGGGTGTAGAACTGGGGGAAGTCCTCCCGGAACAGCTCCTCCGTGTAGGGGCTGGCACCGTGGCCCAGGTTGGCGGCGGCCTCCCGGACGCCGTGGAGCTGCGGCCCGGTCATGCTCCGCCGCCTGTCCCGGCCTGGGGCGGCTGCTCCTCCCCGTCGGGTGGCTCCTCCGCCGGACTGCGGTTCTTCTTCCGCCTGCCTCCGGCCTCCAGCTCCCTGCCGCTGCCGCTGGGGGAGAGGATCACCTTGCCGTCCGCCGCCAGCGACGCCAGGTAGGGGGAGCCCTCCGCCCAGGCGGGCAGTGTCCCCATCCAGCCCCGGGGCATATGGAACCGCTCCCCATCGGGGCCGGGGAGGATGATGTTGCGGTTGGATAGGATAAACATGGCCGCGCCCCCCTTAAATGCCGTCGAAGTAGCCCATGGTCTGAGGATAGAACAGCTCCACCTCGGAGATATTGGCGGCGTAGGCCGTGGCGTAGCAGAACTCCGCCGCGTTGGGCTGGGACATCACCCGGGCCAGGGGGACCAGCTCCTCCACCTGGAGGAACCGCTCGTGGTTGACGTATACCACCATGCGGTCCGTCCCCCCGGTGCCCGCGCCCTTGCACCACCGGGCCGCCCCCACGTACAGCGTCCGCCCGTTCTTGGCCGCCACGTTGTTTTTCAGCACGTAGTCCAGGATGGACTCCCCCGCCAGGTCGGTGACCATGGTGTTGAGGATGTGGGCGTACTGCCCGTAGGGGAGCAGGATGTGGTTGGGCATGGCCTCCTCGTCGTACTCCGCCGCCTCCCACACCGACAGGATGGCGGAGTTGATGTCCGCAAGGATCTGGTCGGGGGTCTTGTCCGCCCACTT
>ERZ779633.329-NODE-329-length-14152-cov-8.861673_pt1 | contig 14152 bp, 15 predicted proteins | sample MGYA00514195_ERZ779633 | MGnify/ENA primary metagenome ERZ779633 (study PRJEB29562, sample SAMEA4376707) | mouse gut metagenome | isolation source: Cecum | study: EMG produced TPA metagenomics assembly of the A DSS colitis mouse model was used to assess the...
AGCGGAACATGCCCCGCTTCATCTATATCTCCAAGACCGACGAGGACAACTCCGATTACAATGCCACCTTTGAGGCCCTGCGGGAGAAGTACGGCAACAAGATCGCCCCCCTGGTGGTCCCCATCTGGGACGACAACAAGAAGGTCACCGGCATCATCGACGTGCTGAACAAGCGGGCCTATGAGATGCAGAAGCTCCAGCGGGTGGAGATTCAGCTGCCCGAGAGCAAGGCCGGCGTTATCGACGAGTTCAACGACGCCCTGAAGGAGTCGGTGGCCGAGACCAGCGAGGAGTTCATGGAGAAGTTCTTCGGCGGTGAGGATTTTACTTACGCCGAGATGATCCAGGGCCTGCGCCAGGGGGTGCGGGAGCTGTCTCTCTTCCCTGTGCTGTGTGGCTCCGCCGTCAGCTGCATGGGCTCCCTGATGCTGATGGACTACATCGTGGAGCTGCTGCCCACCCCCATGGAGGGCAACTACCACAAGGCCACCCTTCAGGACGGCGGGACCGAGGAGTTCGTGGTCTCCCCCGGCGGCGTGCCCACCGCCTTCGTGTTCAAGACCGTCTCTGACCAGTACGGCAAGTACTCCTTTATTAAGGTCATGTCGGGCCACATCACCTCCGACCTCACCCTGGTCAACTCCCGCACCGGTGCCACGGAGAAGCTGGGCCGGCTGTACGTGATGAAGGGCAAGAAGGCCGAGGAGGTCAAGGACCTGGGCTGCGGCGACATCGGCGCCATCGGCAAAATGGACAAGGTGAAGACCGGCGACACCCTGTGCGACAGCCGCAAGGTGGTGGCCCTGAAGCAGATCCCCTTTGCCGAGCCCTGCTACTCCGTGGCCATCGCCCCCAAGACCCGGGGCCAGGAGGACAAGGTGGCCCAGGGCCTGAACCGCCTCAACGAGGAGGACCCCTCCTTCACCTTGGTGAACAACGGCGAGACCCACCAGATGGTGCTCACCGGCGCCGGCGACATCCAGGTGGACGTGCTGGTGGCCAAGCTGAAAAGCCGCTTCAACGTGGAGGCCGTCCTCAGCGAGACCCGGGTGCCCTACCGGGAGAAGATTCGCAAGACCGTCCAGAAGCAGGGGCGGCATAAGAAGCAGACCGGCGGCTCCGGTCAGTTCGGTGACGTGTGGATTCGCTTTGAGCCCAACCTGGAGGAGGAGCAGATGGTCTTCGCCGAGGAGGTCTTCGGCGGCTCGGTGCCCAAGAACTTCTTCCCCGCGGTGGAGAAGGGTCTGCGTGAAGCCTGCGTCCACGGCCCCCTGGCCGGCTACCCCGTGGTCAACCTGAAAGCCGTCCTCTACGACGGAAGCTATCACCCGGTGGACTCCTCTGAAATTGCCTTCAAGACTGCCGCCCAGCTGGCCTATAAGGCGGCCATGCCCGAGGCCAACCCTGTGCTGCTGGAGCCCGTGGGCGAGCTGAAAGTCACTGTGCCCGACAGCTACATGGGCGATGTCATTGGTGACCTGAACAAGCGCCGGGGCCGCGTGATGGGCATGAACCCCACCGGCGACGGCGACCAGATCATCGAGGCCGAGGTGCCCATGGCCGAGATGACCTCTTACGCCATCGACCTGCGGGCCATGACCCAGAGCCGTGGGTCCTACACCTTCCACTTCGTTCGCTACGAGGACTGCCCCCCCGCCGCCCAGGAGAAGGCCATCGCCGCCGCCAAGGCTATGGCCGAGGAATAAACCGCATAAAAAAATCCGCTCCAAATGGAGCGGATTTTTTATCCAAAATTGTGCCGGTTCCCGCAGTCGAGGCCAATCAGCTCCAATTCATGAACAATGGCCTCAATTTGATGGAAGCAGTCCTTGTCGTTCAGGGATTCATCCCTGAGGATTTCCTGAATTTTAACCAGAGCGTGGTACGCTGCGGCCTCCACAATCTCATTGGCGCTGAAGCTGAGGCCGGGAAAGGTTACCTCAATTTTGGCGGGGCGGTTTTGCAGCATGTGGGTCAGAATCTCCGTGTACTGGTCCATATTTTTCACCTCGCTAACTATTGTAACTTTAATTTCCACTATGTTAAGGTGAATTTCCACTATTTTATTTTGTTATTTCATCTCCAAGACCATCATATAATAAATATGGTGATTGGATGGATAAACTTCAAATTGAAAAATATGAGGCGTTTGGCTTAAATGTGTACTATTACCGCCGAAAACGCAAATTGACACAAGAACAGTTGGCAGAAATGGTTGCAATCGAGCCAAACCATATGAGCAACATTGAGTTGGCAAAAGCTGGTGCGTCTCTGGACGTGGTATTTCGTCTCGCGGATGCGCTGGAGGTGCCTGTCCACAAGCTGTTTGAGTTCCGGGACTGAAAAGTGCGGACTTGATTTCAATCATGGGTGTACAATTTTGTGCAACTTTTCTTTTGTTCGCTGGTGACAGTGGGGAATAATTTTATGGCGGTATACGGACTTCGGGTCTTGCAAATTGGGGATATTGATGATATAATTTGTGCTGTAGAGAAATAGTAGTGTATTATGATTGAAAGGGGGCGGAATCATGACTGGAGAAAAAGGTAGTAGTATGAGAAAGTTGAATTTTGACAAACTGTCCTTTTCCGGCGATACGATTTCAACACGAGAGGCATTGCGCGACGTGACCCCTGTTGATTGGCCGCAGTCTGTTTATGACGGGGCGGTAAAAGTGGTTGTGGATCACCTTCACGAAAAGGAAAAAGAGACATAGGAGACGGTTGGGGATGTGCAAAAGAGGAGACATTATTCTTGTCCGGAATTATCAGGATGGAGACAGACAGCTTGGGCAGCACTCTTTTGTTGTCTTGGATGATGAGGGCGGCAGTGTTCGGGGTGTAGCCTATGACTTGATTGCGCTTGTCATGTCTTCTTTTAAGACAGAGGAACAGCGTGAGAAAAAGTTGAGGTATGCAGGTAATTTTGAGATTTCCGCAACGGATGAACAGATGACGATTGCCGCGCATGGGAGAGACGGCTACATAAAAGCGGAACAATTTTACTATTTTCAGAAAGAGAATTTAGATTATGTGCAGATTGGCTCTTTGACTATAGACGCGTGGGATGCCTTGCTTGATTTTATTGAAACCTTTGCTGGGAAGGGCATTCAGATCAAGCAAATTACAGACAATTTATCTCAAGACGGAGGCCCGGACGTTTAACGTCCGGGCTTTTTCCATAAATTCCTTCTGATATCTTTACCCAGGTGGCAGTTTGTGGTATACTAGCTCTAATTGAGTATCAGAACGAGGAGGCTATACTATGGATTTGAGCGAAAAAATGGTGAGCAGTCAGACGCTTTTCGAGGGCAAGATTATCAAGGTGACTCTGGACCAGGCCAGGCTGCCCGACGGCACCCTGGCAGCCCGTGAGGTGGTCTACCACCCCGGCGGGGTGGCGGTGCTGGCCCTGGACGAGGACAAGACGGTCTATCTGGTGAAGCAGTACCGCTATCCCATCCAGCAGCTGCTGCTGGAGCTGCCCGCAGGCAAGCTGGACCACGGCGACGGGGAGGACCGCCTGCTGGGGGCCCAGCGGGAGCTGAGCGAGGAGACCGGCCTGGAGGCGGCGGAGTGGACCTATTTGGGATACACCCTGGCCTCCCCCGGCTTCTGCGACGAGGCGCTGCACATGTATCTGGCCCGTGGGCTCACCCGGAAGGGGCAGCACCTGGACGAGGACGAGTTTTTGGACGTAGTCACCATGCCCTTCGACGAGCTGGTGCGGCAGGTGATGGACGGCACCATCACCGACGGCAAGACCGTGTCCACAACGCTGAAGGTAAAGGTTTTATTGGGACTGTAAAGGAGGCCGTTCAATGGGAAAAACCGTTTTGATCGTAGAGGATGAGCAGAGCATTGTGGACATTTTGTCCTTTAATTTGACTAAGGAGGGCTACGACACCCTGGAGGCCCTGGACGGCCCCACGGGCTTGCAGCTGGCCCTGGAGCAGAACCCGGATTTGGTGCTGCTGGACCTGATGCTCCCCGGCATGAGCGGCTTTGACGTGTGCCAAAAGCTCCGCCAGGCAGGGTCGCTGGTGCCCATCGTGATGCTCACTGCCCGGGAGGAGGAGGACGACAAGGTCCGGGGGCTGGAACTGGGGGCCGACGACTACATCACCAAGCCCTTTAAGAACCGGGAGCTGATGGCCCGGGTGAAGGCCAACATCCGCCGGGTGGGCATGGCCCCCGCCGCTGTCCCCGCTCCCCAGCCGGAGGCCGGCGCCCCTCTGGGGGAGCGGGTCCAGGTGGACGAGGAGCGTGCCACCATCTTCAAGGACGGCGCCCCTCTGGACCTGACCCAGCGGGAGTACGACCTGATCCGCTTTTTGGCCGCCCGGCCGGGAAAAATCTTCTCCCGTGAGGCCCTGATGGAGCACGTGTGGAATTACGAGGGCTATGTGGGCGATGTCCGGGCAGTGGACGTGGCCATCCGCCGCCTGCGGGAGAAGATCGAGGACGACCCCGCCAACCCCGCATTTATCAAGACCAAGCGGGGGATGGGGTACTACTTCGGGGAGTGAGCTTTGTGGGGCCCGCCGCCCTCGGCGGGCCATATTTCCGGGGTGACCCGGCCAGGGGGCCGGGTCCCACAGCTATCAATCAGATGAGAGGAGGTCCCGCCTGTGCTGCGCAGCCTGCATATGAAGCTGGTCATGATTATGATCCTGCTCATCCTGTCCCTGATGATGGTGGTGGGGGCTTTCCTCATCAACTCAGTGACCGCATTCTATCTGGAGGACTTCTACAGTCAGATGGCGGATGTCTTTGGAGACCCGCTGCTCCTCCACGACCTGCGGACCCCCTCGGAGGAGGAGGAGGACGGGGCGGCCCAGCTGTCCCTGGTGCTGGACGCCTACGCCGGCGAGCTGGGGGTGGACAACCGCAACCGCAAGCTGTACATCCTGGACGGCAGCGGCCTGTGCCGGGAGTCCCCCGGCGGGGAGACGGCCCAGCTGGAGTATACGGAAAACCTGACCTTTGCCCTGACCACCGGCCTGGAGACCGGCGAGACAGGGGACAAGAGCAACCTGGCCCTGGATTACATGGACGTGGCCATCCCCATCCACCGGGGAGAGGAGGACTATGTCATCTATATCCTGGACAATAAGTCCACCTCCAACGACCTGACCGACCAGATGCTTGTCCTCATCATCGAGGCCCTGATCTTCGGCCTGGTGATTTCCATTCTGCTGTCCTTCCTGCTGTCCAAGACCCTGGTCACCCCCATCCAGAGCCTGACCGAGGGGGCCATGCGGGTGGCGGAGCGGGACTTCTCAAAAAAAATTAAGGTGCCCTCCCAGGATGAGATCGGCGTATTGACAGACACCTTCAACGACATGGCGGGCCAGCTTCAGGACACCCTGCGCCAGGTGGAGAACGAGCGCAATAAGCTGGATACCCTGTTCCTCCACATGACCGACGGGGTGGTGGCCTTTTCCCGGGCGGGGCTGGTTATCCACTCCAACCCCGCCGCCAACCGGATGCTCCGCCGGGCCATCCGTCCGGAGACCACCTATGAGGAGCTGTTCGGCGGCGTGGCCTCCCTGGAGCAGGTGCTGGATGCCCCCGACCATTTGGAGGGGGAGCTCCAGGTGCGGGACAGCTTCCTCCAGCTGCTTATGGCCCCCTTTGACCGGGGCCGGGCCGGGGGCGGCGCCTTGGCGGTGCTCCACGACGTGACCGAGCAGCGAAAGAATGAGGAGATGCGCCGGGAGTTTGTGGCCAATGTGTCCCACGAGCTGCGCACTCCCCTGACCAACATCCGCTCCTATGCCGAGACCCTCATTGACAACGCCGGGGAGATGCCCCCCAATATGGAGAAAAAATTTCTGGGCGTTATCCTCAACGAGAGCGACCGGATGACCCACATCGTCCAGGACCTGCTCACGCTGTCCCGGTTCGACTCGGAGCGGGATGAGCTGAAGCTGTCCCGGTTCCCCTTCGGGGAGGCGGTGCGGGATATCTACAATGCGGTCTATATGGACGCCCAGAAGCACAACCACACCCTGACCCTGGACCTGGAGCCTGATATTCCGGAGATTCTGGCCGACCGGGAGCGGGTGCTCCAGGTGATTATGAATATCGTGTCCAACTCCATCAAATACACCCCCGACGGGGGGCATATCGACATCTATGCCGGCTGCAAGCGGGACCGGGTGTGGATGATTGTGGACGACGACGGCATCGGCATCCCGGAGGAGGACCGCCCCCGCATCTTTGAGCGGTTCTACCGGGTGGACAAGGCCCGCTCCCGCCAGTCCGGGGGCACCGGCCTGGGGCTGTCCATCGCCAAGGAGATTGTGGAGCGCCACCGGGGACGGATCACGCTGCTGGACAAGAAGGGACCGGGGCTGGCCATCCGGTTGGACTTGAATATCGAGGGACCGGGCGATGGAAAATAACAGAAAAGCAAGGGCGGTGGAGCTGGGGAAGGATGTGCTCATCCTCCTGCTCACCATTTCCGCCCTGTGGCTGGCCGCCCAGACGCCCCTGGCTGCCCCCCTGCAGGGGCTGTTCCGGGAGGAGGGGCGGCAGACCGTCAGCCTCCCCGGCCAGGGCGTGAACCGGGTGGAGGGGGCGCTCCCTATGGCCATGGTGGCCAATCTGCCCGGTGGGACGGGTCTGCCTCTGGCCGTACCGGATGCGGCAGAGGGGGTGCGCTGCGGAATCCAGTATGACCAGGCCGCCTGCCAGGAGCTGTTTCAGCAGGTGGCCGGCCCGCTGGTGGAAGCCCTGTCCAGTGCAGGAAAGCCGGAGGAGGTGGGGCGCCAGGAGTGGGAACGGGCATTGACCGGAACCCTGGGCGTCTATATGGACTTTCAGGGGCAGATTCCCATGCCGGTGCTGGTGGGATGGCTGTCTGGGGAGCGCACCCAGCTCACCGCTACCGTCCGCCGGTTGGCCCTCACCGTGAGGGAGGACGGGGTGGACCTGTATTATCGGGACGAGGAGACCGGCAGTTGCTACCGCTGCCGGTCTGAGGTGGCCGATCCCTTCCCCCTGGCTGAAGCCCTGTCCGGATTGACAGGCAACGGGGCCTTTTATGCCTTTGAGTCGGAGCTGTATCAGGACCTGGACCCGGATACTCTCATTTTCCCCGGAACGCCCGCCCCGGCGGTGTACGCCGCCGCCAATCCCATGAGCGCCGGGCAGGAGACCCTACAGGCCCTGGTCCAGGACCTGGGCTTTTCCCTGAACTCCACCAGCTTTTACTCCACCGATGAGCAGGTGGCCCGCAGCGGAGACGATAGCGTGCGCCTGTCTGACCGGGGGGTGGCCCAGTATCAGTACGAGGGGCGCCGGGGGGGCGGCCTGTTCCCTGTTTTGAACCAGGGGGAGGCCGGGGCCCTCTTTGACAGTGTGGAGACCTGCCGCCAGCTTGCTCTGTCCGCCATAGGAAGCCGGTGCGGCGAGGCCCGGCTCTATCTTGAGTCCGTTCAGACCCGGCAGGAGGGCTGGGAGATTCAGTTTGGCTACAGCCTCAACGGCGTCCCCGTCCTCACCGAGGGGGGAAGCGCCGCCCGCTTTGTGGTGGAGGGGGGAGAGATTGTCCAGTTCTCTCTGTACCTGCGCAGCTACACCAACAGCGGAGCCCTCTCTCTGGTCCTGCCCCCCAGGCAGGGGGCGGCTGTCCTGCTGGCCAAGGGGCTGGAGGGACAGGAGCTGGCCCTCACCTACTCCGACGGCGGTGACGGGCTGACCGCCGGCTGGTCGGCCCGGGATTCCCGCCGGAAGGAGGGCTGAGCGATGCCCTGGAGCAAAATGAAAAATATTATCCTGGCCATTCTGGCCGTCACCAATCTGGCCCTTCTGGTGCTGGTGGGCGGACGGGCCATCCAGGGCAGCCGCCTGCTCAGCCAGGCCAGGGAGGACTCCCTCCAGTTCCTGCGGAACCGGGGGGTGGAGGTGGACGAGAGCATCGTCCCCCAGTCTATGGAGCTGGAGCCCCAGATTGTGGAGCGGGACCTGGAGGGGGAGGAGCGGGCGGCGGCCGCCCTGCTGGGCAGGCCGGTGGCCGCCGAGTCCCGGGGGGGCGAGGTGTACCGCTACTTTAATGAGAAGGGGTCCGTCCAGTTTCACAGCGACGGCACCATCTCCGCCCAGCTGGAGGGGGGTGCCTTTCCCCTGGGCAGTGACCGGGCAGCGGACTGCGCGGCGCTGATGAAGCGGATGGGCTTTCAGGGGACGGTCCTGAAGGAGGAGGGGGAAGAGCTCACCTTCCGTCAGACCTGGAAGGGCATCCCCCTGTTTACCCAGCAGGTGACCCTGGTCTGCCGGGGACAGGAGCTGAGCGCCATCACCGCCGGGCGGCAGCTGGCGGGCAAGCCCCAGGCGGACCCGGCCCGAAAGACCGGGTCTGTTGCCACCGCATTGATTAACTTTTTCAACGGGGTGGGCGCCCTGGGCGACGTGTGCAACCGGATCGACGCCATTGAGCCGGGCTATGCCGCCTCCGCCTCCCTGTCTGGTCCCATCGTCCTCACTCCGGTGTGGCGGGTGACCACCGACACCGGGGCCTATCAGCTGGATACCGTCACCGGGACGGTGACAAGGGTGTCCTAAGACGGAGAGATACCGCATAGATGTATGTTGCAGGGCGCGACGGTCCGGTGCGCCATAAATTGAGCGGCGTGTCCAGTGGTCATGCCCTGCAAATTCTTGGTTTGGGAGGAACCCATGTCAGATCAACACAGCCCCGTGGGCATTTTGGACTCCGGTATCGGGGGCTTCAGCGTGGTCAAACAGGTGCAGAAGCTGCTGCCGAAGGAGGAACTGCTCTACTTCGGTGACGGGGCCCACATCCCCTACGGCAACCACCCCCAGGAGCTCATTGTGGACATGGCCCGGTATATGTTCCGCTTTATGGAGGCGCGGGGGGTGAAGGCCCTGCTGGTGGCCTGCAACACCATCTCCTGCGTGCTGGACCGGTGTGCAGGGGCGCTGTCCTGCCCGGTGTTCAGCGCCGTCCAGGCGGGGGCGGATGCCGCCGCCCGGCTGGACGCGGACAAAATCGGGGTCATTTCCACCGTCTTTACCCATAATTCCCGCATCTATCCGAAGAAAATTCAGGCCCAGAGCCCCCGAAAGGTGGTGGTGCTCAGCTGTGGCTGTCCCGACCTGGCCGGGCTGGTGGAGCACAGCCTGGGGGACCCGGCGGGCATGGCCCGGGTGGAGGAGAACCTCCGCCTTGAGCTGGACCACATGGTGCTGGAGGACAGGGTGGACTGCTGTGTGCTGGGTTGTACCCACTACCCCCTGGTGGCGGACAGCATCCGCAGGCTGTACCCCGGCCTGCCCCTCATCGACCCGGCGGAGGAAATGGCCCGGTCCCTGAAAGCCTGTCTGGAGGAGGCGGGGCTGTTAAACCCCCGGACGGTCCCCGGTTCCCTGACCGTCTACACCACCGGCGGCGTGGCCGAGTACGCCCTCCGGGCCCGGCAGGTGGGGCTGGAGCGGGTGGCCGGCGTGGAATTTTACCCGCCCATGGAGCTGTAGGGGGCGGCGCCCTCGCTGCCCCGCATTTCAAAAGACAGGAGGACTGAACATGAGCCTGCCGCCCATCAAAAAGGGGATCAATTTTTCCGGGATCGAGCTGTATGAAGTTCTGCTGAAGGTGGATTTTGACGCCCTGGTGGAGTTTCTCAACAGCCGCGGCGGCCTGAACGGGGTGGAGGAGTACGGCCGGACGGCCTTGATGGAGCTGACCATCGGCCGGGTCCGGGATACGGTGAAGTCCTGGGACAGGCAGGAGGGCGGGCTCTACGCCCAGGAGGGCCGGAACGAGCTGATGAAGGCCTTTTTCCGCCGGTGCCGGGATTTTTCCATAGAAGAGCTGCTCCGAATAGAAAACGAGTTTGCCAAACAGCTGGTGGAGCTGGGCTGTGACATCAACCAGCGGGACCGCTACGGCTTCACCGCCCTGCGCTACGCTGTACAGGATAAAAATTACGAGATGGCGGAGTATCTGCTGGCTTGTCCCGGGGTGGAGTTCCAGGACGTGACCCCCAGCATGGACGACCGGATGGACAGCATTCTGGTCCGGGGCGGCTGTGATATCTTCACACCCCGAACCAGTATGCTCCAGGGTTGCAAGCGGCCCTTCCTGGAGGGATGGCTGAACTGGCACCAGGGGAAGGGGGACATCGTGCCCTGGATGCCGGGCTGGAGGGACTTCTCTCAGACCCTGGCCGCCATTCAGGAGCTTTACCCCGACCGCCTGCCGGAGATTCCGCCCTTCTATCTGGACACGGTGGAGTATGACTTCCTCTTTCAGGATTTTACCGACTACAACACCAAGCCCTTCGCCAGCAAGAAGGCCATGACGGCGTTCATCAAAGGGCTGGGGAAGGGGCTGGACAGCCGGGACGAGAGGGGGAGGAACCTGCTGTCCTGCTGCGCCCTGATCTTCCGGCACTACAGCGGGGACAAGCACTTTCAGGCCGATGCCCGCCGGGCGGCAAAGCGGGCGGGGGAGCTGCTTGCCATGGGAATCTCCCTGACCCAGCCCGATTTTGCCGGGAAGACTCCGGCGGACCACCTGAGAGAGGCGGGACTGACCGGCTTGCAGCCCTAGCGGGGTGTGAGGACGCCTGTAGGGCGGGACAACCCGGCCCGCCGTTTTGATTGATGTACCGTGGTTGTGCGGCGCGCCGAGTCGTCGCGTCCTACAAAAGAGAAACGAGGAACTCCCATGTCAGAATTGCAATTTGCCATCCCCACCCTCTTTGGACTGGAGGGAATCTGCGCCGACGAGGTCCGGCGGCTGGAGCTGCCCCAGGTGCGAGCGGAAAACGGCCGGGTGCTGTGCGCCGGGTCGGACAAGGACCTGCCCCGGCTCAATCTGAATATCCGCACCGGGGAGCGGGTGCTGCTGGTGCTGGGGACCTTCCCGGCCCAAGATTTCGACGCCCTCTTCGAGGGGACAAAGGCCCTGCCCTGGGAGCGGTTTATCCCCAGGGAGGGACAGTTCCCCGTGAAGGGACACTGCCTCAACTCCGCCCTCCACTCGGTGCCCGCCTGCCAGGCCATTGTGAAGAAGGCCATCGCCGCCCGGCTGGGGGGCAAGTACGGCCTGAACACCCTCCCGGAGACGGGGCCGCTGTATCAGGTGCAGTTTTCTGTTATGAACGACGAGGCCGCCCTGATGCTGGACACCTCCGGCCCCGGCCTGCATAAGCGGGGCTACCGGGCCCAGGGGGTGGCCGCCCCTCTGCGGGAGACCCTGGCAGCGGGGCTGGTGCTGCTGTCCCGGTACAGGGGCCGAGACCCTCTGTGCGACCCCTTCTGCGGCTCGGGCACCATCCCCATCGAGGCGGCCCTCATTGCCAAAAACCGGGCCCCCGGCCTGAACCGGTCCTTTTCCGCCCAGAAGTGGGGCTGGCTGGACAAGCAATTCTGGATGTCCGCCGCCGATGAGGCGATAGACCAGGAATTTGACGGGGATTACGAAATCTGGGGCGGGGATATCGACCCCGAGGCTGTGGCCCTGGCCCGGCACAACGCGGAATTGGCCGAGGTGGACGAGATCGTCCGCTTCGACGTGGACGACGCCACCCGGTTCCACTGGGGCGGGTTGTACGGCAGGGTGGTCACCAATCCCCCCTACGGCGAGCGGGTGATGGAGCGGAAGGAGGCCGAGGAGCTGTACCGGGCCTTCGGCAGGGCCTGGGACAAGCTGTCCGAGGGCTGGAGGCTCTACCTGCTGTCCTCCCACACCGAGTTTGAGCGGACCTTCGGCAAAAAGGCGGACAAAAAGCGGAAGCTGTACAACGGGATGCTGAAGTGTGATCTGTTTATGTATCTGTGACGGCCCGCGGACGCACAATGTGCGCCCCTACAAAAGTGAGGTGCCCACCATGCGCCATCTGTTCATCATCAACCCCGCCGCCGGGAAGAAGGGAGCAACAGCCCGTTTGGAGGGGCTGTTGGACAGGCTGTCCTTTCCCCATGAGGTGGTCTACACCGAGAAGGAGGGGGACGCCCGCCGGTTTACCCAGGAGGCGGTCCGGGGCGGAGAGCCGGTGCGCATCTACGCCTGCGGTGGCGACGGCACCCTGAACGAGGTGGTCAACGGGGCGGCGGGCCACGGCCACGCGGCCATTACCAACGTCCCCAAGGGGACGGGGAACGACTTCCTGAAAATTTTCGGGCCCGACTACCGGACGCTGTTCTACGACCTGGAGGGGCTGGCCGTGGGGCCTCAGACGGCCTTCGACCTCATTGACTGCAACGGGCACCTGGGTATCGACGTGGTGTGCGCCGGGGTGGACGCCCGCATCGCCGCCGGCGTCCACCGGTATAAGGACTGGTGGTTTGTGTCCGGGATCGGGGCGTATATCCTGGCGCTGATGGAAAACGTCTTTTTTAAGGGAATCGCCCGGCCTGTGACGGTGCGGATGGGGGAGGTCCGGTGGGAGGACCGGCCCGCGTCCCTGCTGTGTGTCTGCAATGGCCGGTACTACGGCGGCGGCTTTATGCCCGTGGGGGAGGCCATGCCCGACGACGGCGTATTGGACATGCTGCTGGTGCGGAAGGTGGGGCTGTTCACCTTCCTGCGGCTGGTGGGGAAGTACGCTAAGGGGCTTTATAAGCAGTACCCGGAGCTGATTCTGGACTACCACGGCCGGGAGGCGTCTTTCTCCGCGAAGGAGCCCATGACCGTGGTGGTGGACGGGGAGGTCATGCGGAACACCGCATTTACCGTACGGCTGTCGGAGAAGAAGGTGAACTTCTTTTACCCCGCCGGGGCCGGCTATCAGGTCTCCAGTGCCGATAAAACCTCTTGACGCAGACCCAGGCCGAAGAGATAATAGGCTTGGACCAGCCGGGCCATGTAGCGGGAGTGAATTTCTTCAAAGCGGCTGGATGTCTCATAGCCCAGCCGGTCCTCCAGCTCCTGTTCCGCCTCCCGATAAGCCCGCTCCGCCTCCCGATACTCCGGGAGAGTCTTGCAAAAGGCGGCGACCTGCTCGGGGATGCAGGGGTTGTCAAGGAATAGGGTGTTGAGTATAGTATTCATTGTGTTTCCTCCTTATATGAGCATTATAGCATACTGATTTCAGTATGTATATTGACAAAATAAACAAATGATATCAGTATGATTTGTGGGGTAATCGTGATGGGCAAAACATCTAGTAAGGTCAAGGATAGATATAACGCGAAAGCATACGATACAATTTTAACACGGCTTCCTAAGGGGCAGAAGGCGCAGATTCAGGCTCATGCAGCTGCTCAAGGGGAAAGTGTCAACGGTTTTGTAAGCCGGGCAATTGCCGAAACAATGGAGAGGGACAAAGAAAAAACCGCCCCGGACGGGACGGCTTGACAAGAGAGCCAGGAGCGGTTATAATAAAGACTAGAGGGCGGTCAGCCAGTTGCAGCTGGTTGACGGTCAATCTTCAGACAAGTTTATAGCTTGAGAAATTGCCGTCTTCTTAACTGTGTTCTAGGGGGCGGCTACTTCTTTAGGTGCCGTCCGATGGTGATTCCTAAAGTAGGGGCCGCCCCCCTGGGCGGCCCGAAACCAGGGGAGGCGCTGCATTTTGGCGGGCCGCCGAGGGCGGCGGCCCCTACATTAAATCTGCGTAAAGGACACTCCCGAATTTAGCACTCCACCCACCCGTTTGTGAACGAAATGTAAATCCTTTCAAATCAACCCCCATTTTTTTTAAATTGGGGGTTGATTTTTTTGCCGGAAGCGGTTATTATCTTAAACAGAGTTAGCACTCAAAAGAATTAAGTGCTAAACGCGAGATTGTTAGTCCAAAAAAATTAAGCTATATAAGGAGGAACCAATTATGAAACTCAAACCCCTGGCTGACCGTGTCATCGTGAAACTGGTGGAGGCCGAGGAGACCACCAAGGGCGGCATCATCCTCACCGGCGCCGCCAAGGAGAAGCCCGAGGTGGCCGAGGTCATCGCCGTCGGCCCCGGCGGCATGGTGGACGGCAAGGAGGTCGTCATGACCGTGAAGGTGGGCGACAAGGTCATCACCAGCAAGTACTCCGGTACCCAGGTGAAGCTGGACGGCGAGGAAGTTACCATTGTCCGCCAGAATGACATTCTGGCTATTGTGGAGTAAACGATATTATTCGAATAATTGGAGGTAATGCTTTATGGCTAAAATCATTTGCTACGGCGAGGA
>ERZ779633.331-NODE-331-length-14091-cov-9.041037_pt1 | contig 14091 bp, 11 predicted proteins | sample MGYA00514195_ERZ779633 | MGnify/ENA primary metagenome ERZ779633 (study PRJEB29562, sample SAMEA4376707) | mouse gut metagenome | isolation source: Cecum | study: EMG produced TPA metagenomics assembly of the A DSS colitis mouse model was used to assess the...
AAGCAGAAGCGGCGCACCCGGGCCACCATTGCCCGGGAAAAGGGGCTGGAGCCCCTGGCCGCCCTGGCCTTTGCCTGCGGCCCCGCTGTGGACATGGAGCAGGCCGCCCAGGACTACATCGACCCCGAGAAGGGTGTGGAGACGGTGGAGGTCGCCCTCCAGGGGGCCAGCGACATCATCGCCGAGATCATTTCCGACGACGCCGACATCCGCAAGGAGCTGCGGACCCTCTATCTGCGGCGGGCCATGCTGGTGTCCAAGGCCGCCGACAAGGAGCCGGAGGATACCGTCTACCGGCTGTACTACGACTTCAAGCAGCCGGTGAACCGGGTTCAGGGCTATCAGGTGCTGGCCGTCAACCGGGGGGAGCGGGAGGACATCTTGAAAGTGTCCGTGGAGCTGGACCCGGAGACCGCCCATATCGCCGTACGGCGGATGACCGTCCCCAACCGGGCGGCGATGGACTTCGTCCGGGCGGCGGCGGATGACGCCTACGACCGCCTCATCCAGCCCTCTATGGAGCGGGAGATTCGGAACACCCTCACCGACCAGGCCAACGAGGGGGCCATCCACATGTTCGCCCTGAACCTGAAGCCTCTGCTGATGCAGCCCCCCGTCAAGGGCCGGGTGACCATGGGCCTTGACCCGGGCTACCGCATGGGCTGTAAGGTGGCGGTGGTGGACCCCACCGGCAAGGTGCTGGACACCACCGTGGTCTATCCCACCCACGGGGACCGGAAAAAGGCGGAATGCATTGCCGCTCTATCGGCCCTTATCAAAAAGTACGGCGTGGAGCATATCGCCATCGGCAACGGCACCGCCAGCCGGGAGACGGAGCAGATGACGGTGGAGCTCATCAAAAAAATTGGCGGCGGGGTGTCCTACATGATCGTCAGCGAGGCGGGGGCATCGGTCTACTCCGCCTCCAAGCTGGCCGCCGAGGAGTTCCCCCAGTTCGACGTAAACCTGAGAAGCGCCGTGTCCATCGCCCGGCGGCTCCAGGACCCCCTGGCCGAGCTGGTGAAAATCGACCCCAAGGCCATCGGCGTGGGCCAGTACCAGCACGACATGCCCCAGGCCCGGCTGGGCGAGACCCTGGACGGGGTGGTGGAGGACTGCGTCAACGCCGTGGGGGTGGATGCCAACACCGCCTCCCCCTCCCTGCTCCAGCGGGTGAGCGGCCTCACCGCCGCCACCGCCAAGAATGTGGTGAAATACCGGGAGGAGAACGGCGCCTTTACCGCCCGGAAGCAGCTGCTCAAGGTGCCCAAGCTGGGGCCCAAGGCCTTTGAGCAGTGCGCAGGCTTTATCCGGGTGCCCGAGAGCAAAAGCGTGCTGGACAACACCGGCGTCCACCCGGAGAGCTACGGCGCGGCGGAAAAGCTGCTGGCCGCCTGCGGGTACACCCTGGAGGACGTGAAGGCAGGAAACATCGCCGGTTTAAAAGCCAAGGCGGAGGCCACGGGCTACGAAGCCCTGTCTCAGGTCTGCGGAGCGGGGGCGCCCACCCTGGCCGACATCGTGAAGGAGCTGTCCAAGCCCGGCCGGGACCCCCGTGACGAGCTGCCGCCCCCCATCCTCCGCACCGACGTGATGGAGGCCAAGGACTTAAAGCCGGGCATGGAGCTCCAGGGCACCGTCCGGAACGTCATCGACTTTGGCGTATTCGTGGACATCGGCGTCCACCAGGACGGGCTGGTCCACATCTCCAAGCTGCCCCGCCGGGTAAAACACCCCTCCGAGCTGCTCAGCGTGGGGGATGTGGTCACCGTGTGGGTAGTGGAGGTGAACGAGAAGAAAAAGCGCATCTCCCTGACCATGAAAAAGCCGTAAGGGGGCGGTCCGGTGCCAAAAGGGGATAAATATTCCGCTTTGACCCAATACCTGGCCAACAGCGGCCAGGAACAGGTCGCCATGACCTTCGCGGAGTTGGAAGCCCTGTGCGGCTTACCCGCCTCCGCCTACCGCTGGCCCGCCTGTTGGAGCAACTCATCCGAGACATCGTTGGGCTACGGCTGGCTGCTGGCCGGCTATATCGCAGACCAGTACGACTTGGAACAGCAGACTGTTGTGTTTTCCCATCAGCCCAAGCAGGCTGACGACTATTTGGCCCGGCCCGCCAAGAGAGCCAAAGACCGGCAGGACTATGACCGTTACTGCCGCACCCACGCCGCCCTGGCGGAAACCGTGGATATGCTGCCCCTTGTGCTGTCGGCCAGTCATTTCCATCAGGACCTGTTGTCTGACCCTAACAGCCGGTACCGCTCCTGGGAGCACTGTTACGGGGCTTTTCAGGCCCATCAGGGGGCCAGCTCACCGGACGCGCTGGACTATCTGTCCCTCCATTTGGCCTGGTATCTGGCCAGCTGGGGAATGCTTCGGGGAGGGGCCTTTCTGCTGCAAAAGGATTACAAGGTCCACATTCCGGCGGTCCGGCTGCTGATGGAGGCGCGATGGGGCCCTCTCTGGTCCCTGTCCCGCCGGGACTTGATGGACGGAGCTTTCGCGGAGCCGGCCATGGAGCTGGCTGCCGCGCTGCGCCGGCTTTATCAGGATACAATTCATAAAACGCCCTCCGACACGCTGCTGACCAAAATCATGCTGGGGACGGTGGGCTGCACCCCCGCTTACGACCGCTATCTCCGCTGGGCGCTGCGTGAAACCAGGGCCGCCTCCCCCACATTCGGCAGTCAGTCTCTGCGGCAGCTGGGCCGGTTTTATGCGGTCCAGTGGGAGCGGCTGGAGCCTCTGCGGGCCAAGTGCTCCGGCCAGGGGATAAAATACCCTCCCATGAAGCTGCTCGACATGTGCTTTTTCCAGTATGGTCTGGAACACAGCAAACCCACATAAGCTTGGCTACAGTCCGTTTTTGAAAGGAGCTCTCCTATGTATCCCTACGCCCTGATTGACCTGCACTGCGACACCCTCGCCGCCCTGACGCCCGACACCCGAACGCTGATGGAGGCCCTCCACGACCCCGCCCGGCGGGGAGAGGCCGCTGCTGCTCTGGCAGAGCAGATACAAAGCACCAACACCCTGGACCTCCCCGGCCGGCACTTCTCCCTGTCCGCCCTCCCGGAGGAGGTCCGCTGGTGCCAGTGCTGCGCCATCTTCGTCCCCGACGGCCTGACGCAGGAGGAGGCCGTGGCCTACTACGACCTCCATCAGCGCAATTTCCGCCGGCAGATGGAGGCGCTGTCTGAAAAAGTCCTCCCCTGCCGCACCGCCGGGGACATCGAATCCGCCTGGGCCATGGGCAAGACCGCCGCCATCCTCACGGTGGAGAACGGCTCCGCCCTGGCGGGCCGGCTGGACCGGGTGGAGACCCTGGCCCAAGACGGCGTGCGGATGATGACCCTCACCTGGAACGGGGAAAATGAGCTGGGTTCCGGGAACGTGACGGACCATGGCCTGTCCCCCTTCGGGCGGGAGGCCGTCCGGGAGCTGGAGCGGGCGGGGATTATCGCTGACATATCACACCTCAACGACCGGGGCTTTGACGGCTTCCTGTCCGTGGCCCAAAAGCCCTTCGCGGCCAGCCACTCCAACGCCCGGTCTGTCTGCGGGCACCGGCGCAACCTCACCGACGGGCAAATCACCGAGATGGTCCGCCGGGACTGCCTCATCGGGCTGAACTACTCCCAGGACTTCCTCCGCACCGGGGACCGCCCCGCCGTCCTGGACGACCTGTGGCGCCATGTGGAGCGCTTTCTGGAGCTGGGGGCGGAGCACTGCCTGGCCCTGGGCTCCGACGCTGACGGCACCGACGTTCCCCCCGGCCTGGACTGCCCCGAAAAATTCGCCGGGCTGTACCGGTACTTCCTGGGCCGGGGGCTCTCCCCTGCGCTGGCAGAGGGCATTCTATGGAAAAACGCCCTGGAATTTTTCAGGAAGCAGCTCATTTGAGCGATATCATCTTGCGGAAAAGGAGTGTAATCATGTCAAAACGCTGCCCCGAATGCCTGCGCATGAACGAGGACGCGCGCACCTTCTGCACCTACTGCGGCGCCACCCTGGACCCGCATCTCCGCCTGATTCAGGACCTGGAGAAGCAGAAGGACACCGCCCCTCAGCAGACCGACAAGCGAAAGGAAGATATGAGCTTTTACGTCACCCGCAGCGCCCCCCAGGAGAAGAAAAAAAGCGCCGCGCCCTGGATCATCCTGGGGCTGGCCGCAGTTGCGGTTTTGGCGTGGTTTTTCTTGCATTAACAGCGTCAGGCTGGAAGGACTTCCCCTTCCAGCCTGTATTTTTTCGCCGTTTCTCTTGCACTACTGCAAATCCCGTGATATAATCGACAGGAAAACAAAAATGCGGCGGCTTACGGGTGTTGGCGCACCCGCAAGCCTGCACAGGTGCGAACACCACCTATACAACGGCCTCAAACCGCTTCCGCATGGGATATTATACGACATTTCACTCTTGTTGGCAAGAGTGCCTTTGGCGTATTTGTTCCTGCCATTTTTTGTTAGGTGGAATATGCTTCTCACACTGTGCAGGCTTAACTGCGCAGTGTTTTTGTTTTGCCCAGCTCCCAGGGGTATTCTTACCCCTGGGGACTAGGGAAAACAAATAAAAGGGGGCAGTACACCTAAATGATCTCCAAATTCGACTCATAAATGAAAAACACTCAAATCATAACCAAAAGGAGAGAACGAAATGGCAAATCAACAGTTTATGTATACACTACCTGTTGGAAAATCAGTGCAAGGCATGATGGATGCTACCCGCCAATACCTTTCTGTTGTTGAAAATATGGAAACTCAAACCATTAGCGGCGGTTCTGCAAATATGACCGCTATTCAAGCCAGAGCAAAAAATGGTGGCATTAAGCAATTTATCGGCATGGATAAAGCCTTGACAGTTCGTTTTATAGAAAACGGAAATTCTGTAACAGTTGAACTCGGCGAAGCAAAATGGGGTGATAAAGCAGCGATTATGGCAACAGCAATGTTTATTTTATGGCCTCTTGCTCTTACATCGGGCTATGGTATCTATAAACAGAAAAAGCTTCCAGGTAATATCAAGAAAGTGATTGACAATTACGTCTATTCCTGATAGATATCGCCGCACTCTATCATTTGACCGCAGAGTGCGGCTGCCTTTTTATCGTTTTTTCCAGTTCATTCCACCGGGCAATCCTACCGTCAAAATTTATATGTGCAAAACACTTGCAAAGCAAAGCAATTTTGCATATAATAGAGGCACAAACGATGAAGGGGAGTATCTTAATGGCAAACAAGGTCAACATGACGCTCAGGGTGGAGCCCGAGCTAAAGGCACAGGCCACTGCCCTGTTCAAAGAATTGGGAATGGACCTGAGCACCGCCACAGGAATTTTTTACCGCCAGGCGCTGCGGCACCGGGGGCTTCCTTTTGAGTTGAAGATAGACGAACCTAATGAAGTCACTTACAAAGCCATGGACGAGGCGGAGCATGACCAGGACATTTATGGGCCCTTCAACAGCGTTGCCGAATTGATGGAGGCGCTGGATGCTTAGGCCCGAATTTACTGGACAGTTTAAAAAAGATTATAAGCTGGCTGTCAAGCGGGGCTTCGATCCTAAAAAATTGGAAAAAGTAATCCTGCTCCTGTGCAGTCAAAAGCCTCTGCCCAAAATATATCGTAATCATCCGCTGGAAAATTCGAGGAACTACAAAGGGATGTGGGAGTGTCACATTCAACCGGACTGGCTGCTTGTCTACAAAATCATGGAAGAGACATTGATTTTAAAGCTGATTCGTACCGGCTCTCACAGTGACCTGTTCTAACAAACGGACCGCTGCCCATTTCAGGCGGCGGTCCGTTTGTTTACAGGCCCTTTCAGCGCCCTCTGCCGGGTTTTTGAACCGCTACAGGCTCTTAGAAACCGGAATCCACTCGCCCCCCAGGGGGATGGCGCACAGCCGGGCGTCCAGGACCGTCTTCCCGGACAGCTTGGAGAGAATCCGGATATAGGCGTTCAACTGGGCCTCGTACTCCCCGGCCAGGCGGCGGCAGTAGGCCGCAACCTCCTCCCCGGGGCGGAGCCGGTCGGTCTTGTAGTCCACGATGTGCCAGCCCTCCTCCGTGAGGATGGCCAGGTCCAGGATACCGGAGACGCTGATGCTCCCCCCAAAGTCCTCTTGGCAGTCCATCCGGTCCCGGAGAAAGCGCCAGCTCTCGTCCTCCCGGGACAGCGTCAGGCGGAAGGGGAGCTCACAGTAACAGGTCCCCTCTCCGGCCAGGCGGCGGAGGGGGGAATTTTCGTCGAACCAGAAGGAGACCGCCTTTTCCAGTTGCCCGGCAAGGCGTTCAGCGCCCGCCTCATCGCTCTCAGGCAGGCTGTTGCCAAAGAGCAGCTTTTTTTGTGTCCCGGTCATGTGGGAGAGGGGCGGGACGGTATCCCGCAGGGCCTGGGCAACGAGGGGCCGGGCCGCTGCTTCGTCCCACGCCTCTTGGGATACGCACAGCTCCAGAAGCCGGTGGACGGCGGTGCCCCAGTCCGCTCCGTGAGGGGTGTTTTCTTCCCGCTCCGGTGTTTCAAGCTCCTCCGGTGCCTCCTCCGGAACCGGGGAATCCTCCGGCGGGTCCTCCGGGTCCAGGGGGCGGCGGGTATGGGATTTGTCCAGGGTGCTGGGGCTGGCATGGAGGGAGGCGGGAGCGCTCTGCGTTTGGATTCGGCTCTCCCGGCTGGCCGTCAGGTCCTGAGGCGCAGAGCCCGCAGTGGGAGCGGGCACCGGCGGAGCTGTCCCGTTGGAGTCCAACAGGGGCGCAAAAAAGTCTCTCCACTGCGGGTCTTGGGCGGAGACGGAAGGGGCCTTGTCCGCCATAGCCTGCCAGCAGGCTTTGTCATTCCTGCCAGCCTGATCCCCGGCAATCAGCAGCAGCTGCTCCGCCCGGGTGGCGGCCACATAGTCAAGCCGTACCCGCTCCGCTGCCAGACATGCCTCCTCCTGCCCCGCCTTTTTGCTCCAATCCTCGGGGGCGTAAAGCAGGGTGCCGGTCCCAAAACTGTTGCTCCGGACGACGGGATAGACGCCCAGGGCCTTTTGGGGCGGCAGGCTTGCCCGGGTATCCGCAGTCAGAATGACGATCTTCCCCTCCAGGCCCTTGGCCTTGTGGAGGTTCATCACCCGTACGGCGTCCGGCAGCGGGGCGAGGGGCAGCTCCCGCTCCAGAGGGTCCTGGCACAGGGTCAGAGCGGCCTGGGCCAGGGCGGGAAAATCCCCCGCCGGGTACTGACGGAGCTGGCTGAAAAACAGACGCATGTCGCCGTACTGCTGCGCGCGCTCCCGGAGGTCAGAGGCATCCCCTTCCCGGAACAGCCGCTCCTCTGCCAGCTTCTCCAAAAAGGCCATGGGGGGCAGGGCGAGGCAGTCCGTCAGAACGGCGTTCATGTCCGCCAGGGCGTCCAGAAGGGGCTTCAGCGCGGGACTGGTCACCTTGTCCCGTTTCTCCTTCCAGCTCGCCAGCACCGTCAGGGAGCACTGCGACGCGGCCTCCAGCTGCCGGACGGATTCAAAGTCCTCAAGGCCAAAGCAGTCCCGCAGTGCCGACAGCAGGGCAATCTCGTCCCCCGGCTCCAACAGCCATTGCAGCCACGCCGTCAGCCGCTTCATTTGGCAGTTCCCCGCCCGAGACCGGCTGCCGCCGAAGGACACGGGGACGCCCAGCCGGGACAGGGCGTCCAGATACCGCCCGGCGGAGCTCTTCCTCCAGGTGAGGATCAGGAAATCCCCGTACCGGACAGGAACGGGGTTTCCATCCCGGTCCGGGAGGGCAAATCCCCCCGCTGTGGAGTGCCGGATGAACCGGGCCACCCGGTCCGCGTCGTCCGGACCGTTCCCCGAAAGCCGGGCAGGGTAGGAGAATACGGCCCCCTGGCTCTTCCGCTGGGCCTCCATGGGGACATATGGGGCCTGATAGGCCCCGTCGTCCAAAAACCCGGTCACCGCCCTGCTGTTCCGGTTCTTTGCCTGCTCCGCAAGGGAGAGGATGCTCCCGTCTTCATCTCTGGGAGCGAAGACCTGATCCACGAAGGAGCATATCTCGTGGGCGCTGCGGAAGTTGGCCCGGAGGTACACCACCTCCCCGACGGGAGACTGAGGGTTGGTAAACAGGTCCTTGACCTGCTTGTACACGCCCAGGTCCGCCCCCCGGAAGCGGTAGATAGCCTGCTTTGGGTCCCCCACCAGAAAGAGGCTCCCCGGCGTGGGATGGCAGCGCCTCCAGTCCGTCTCTGTCCCGCCCCGGTCGGTGATGAGGAACAGCAGCTCCGCCTGAACCGGGTCGGTATCCTGAAACTCGTCCACGTAGAACACCTGATACCGCCGGTGGAGCAGCGCCCGGGCGGCGGGGTTGTCCCGCACCAGGTCCCGGGTCCGGGTGAGCAGGCCGGAGAAGGTCACAAGGCCCGCCCGGTCCCGCTCTGAAACATACGCCTCCAGGGCGGGGGCCAGGATGTTCAGCGCCAGGTCGTAGCCCAGCGGCATCTCCGCCTGGACAATCTCCTCAACCAGAGACCGGTCGGGATTGGCCTTGTCCAGCCCGGCCTGGAAGGCGTCCACGGCGGCGAAGATGGGCGGAACCTTCCCCAAACGCTTGGGGTCCGTCTTTTGACTGGACTTTTTGCTGGCCTCGATATATTCTTCCAGCCAAGCGCTGACGGAGGAATCCCCGGCAAAAAAGAGGGTCCTCAGCCGTTTGGGCCGGGAGGACGGTTTTTTCCAGGCCGCTTTCAAAATCCGCCGCAGGGCGGCGGACAGCTCCGGCGTGAGGGATGCGGCCTGCGCCGCTTGACGCAGTTCCTCTGTCAGGGCGGCAAAAAGACCGCTGTGGGGCAGCAGGTGCTTTTGCAGTTCCTTGTGCGCCCTGTCCGTCAAGCGGTCCAGCGCCGACTGACGGGCCTGAACCTCCGCCGCACTGGGGAGGGCGGGCACATGGCCCTCCGCCGCCATTGCAAGGAAGGTGTCCTCCAGGCTCCGGACAGAGCCGCCGAAAACCTCGAAGACGGACACGGCCCCGCTCTCGTCCCGGGCGGTCCAGGCCCGGAAGAAGTCCCGCGCCCGGCCGCTCTCGTCCGGGAGGACCTGGAGCTCTCCCCCGGTCTCCAGAGGGAACAGTCCCAGGGCCGTCTGGCAGAAGCTGTGGATGGTGGAGATGTGGACCTTGGCCGTCAGCGCCGCCAGGCTGGTTCCATGATTTTTGTCGTAGTCCAGGGCCTGCCTGTCCAGCTTCTCCTGGAGCTCTAGAGCGGCCTTCTCCGTAAAAGTGATGGCGGCGATGGTTTCGGGAGCCCGACCTCCCTGGAGCTGGTGGAGAATGCGCTGGCAGATGGTGTGGGATTTCCCGGCCCCGGCCCCGGCCTCCACCAGAAAGCTGCACTGAAAATCGGCTGTCTCCAGACGATTCCGGAGGGCTTGCTCGGCTGCGTTCATGGTCTCACCTCCTGACAGAGCGCCGCGTAGGGGCAGTAGTTGGCGCAAGCTTTCAAATGGTTTTGCCGGTCCCTGTCATCTTTATCGCACACAGGCACCTTGCCCTGCCAGGTGGGCTGGGCAAAGTTTGCGGCCTCGCCCCCGCGCAGGAGCGCGATCAGGGATTTCACCCGGTCCAGACGCTCGGTATCCTCGCCGGGGTCGCTACAGGACACGGGCCGGACACCGGCAGGGGTCAAAAAGAGATAGACCGCCCGCTTCACCTGCCCCAGTCCCAGCTGCCCGGCGGTCCTGGCGTAGAGATAGTACTGCAGCTTGCTGTCGGACTCCCGGTCAAAGGTCTCTATCCTCCCGGTCTTGTAGTCCAGAATCTCCAGCCCCCCGCCGTTGGGCAGCTGGTCCAGCCGGTCGATGGAACCGGAGAAGGGAAAGGAGAGCTCCCCGTCCAGCGCAAGGGTAAACTTCTCCTGCCCCCGGCCAAAGGCCAGCTCAGTGGCCAGGGGAACATGGCCTTTCGGCTTCTGCGCCTGACGGAAATACTCCACGGCACTTTGGACGCAGCCCCTGGCCCGCAGGGTCTCCCGCTCCCGGAGGGCCGGGTCGGCACAGGGCCAGCCCTGTTCATAATCCTTCAGATGCAAATTCCAGACGGAGTCAAAATCCGGTTCCTCCCGCTCCCGGATCAGGCGGTTAAAATAGTCCTCCAGGGTCTCATGCACCAGGGAGCCAAATGCATTGGAGGGCAGCCAGCTTCGCTTGGAGAGGCCGGTCTTCTCCACCTGGGGGATTTTGAGGATATATTGGAAATAGAAGCGCCGGGGGCACTTCATCGCCAGCTCCAGGGAGGAGGCCGAGAAGACAAAATCCTCCGGAAGCTCCGCCGTCCCCGCCGCCGCAATCACCGGAGCGGGGCTTCCGTGTCCCTCCAGCCAGCGGTCCGCCCCGGTGAGGGACACCGGCCGGTGATAGCCGAAGAAGATGGGTTCGGCCGTCCCCCGCAGCTTTTCATAGTCGGGCGCGGGAGGCGCGGCAAGCATTTTCTCCGTATCGAAGCAGCTGTAGGACAGGGTGACCTCTCCCCCGGCGGCGGCCAGGACGGCGCCCAGGTGGTACGCCGGCAGCTCCGCCCCGGAGTCGGAGGGCGGAAAGCCCAGGGCCGCCCGCTCCTCGTCCCGCAGCAGGGGGGACTCCCGGCCTGGGGCGGTGAGAGCGTCCCGGCCCAGGCCCAGGATATAGGTGTGGGGCCGGCCCAGGAAAGCGCCCCTGGACAGGGGGGCGGCGTGGACCGCCCCGTCCCGGGGGGCGGCGGACAGCCAGGGAGTCCGGGCGGAGGCGTCCAGCAGCTCCGGGAGGAGCGCGCAAAAGCTCCCGCCTGGGACATGCCCCGCCAGGCTCTCTAAGGAGGAGAGAAGCGCGGCATACTCCGGTCCCCGCACCTGGGGCAGGCGCTTCACATACCGCGCCAGCAGGAAGGGCCGCAGCAGAGCCAGACCCTCCTCCACCGTGGTGGCCTCATCAAAAAGCGCTTTGATTTCCCCGCAGAACACGATCCAATCACTGAGGCCGCGGGGCGGGGCCTCCTCCGGGCTGCCGCCGGCAGGCTGTCTGGTCCGCTCCAGGCAGTCCAGATAGCGGGAGAGCTGCCCTCCCACATGGTATTTCCGCAGATGCCGCAAGAATCCCGCCCCGTGGGGCACAGCCAGCCCGCCCGCCATCAGGCCGGGCAGGCCCTCCACCGGACAGCCGCCACTGTACCAGGACACCAGCCCCCGGAGCAGGGGCACCAGCGTCCCCCGCTCCAGGGGGATACCGCCGTCCAAGGTCAGGGGTACGCCCAGCCGGGCGGCCTGTTCCCGGAGCAGGGGCAGGGTGTCCCGCCCGGCACAGAGGATGGCCGCCTGCCCAAAGGGGATTTGGCGCTCCAGCAGATCATAAAAGGGAAACAGCGCCTCGTTTTCCTGCCCGTAGCCCTTGACAAAGCGCAGGCGGGCGGCGGGTGCCTCCACAGTCTGGGGCAGGAACAGCGCCGGGACCGGGGGCGCCTGCCAGGCGCAGGGGACAGGCAGCAGCCCGGCGTTCAGCTCCTTCAGGAATGCCTGGACAATCCCCTCCCCGGTGACGTTGGCGCAGATTGCTGCGGGAACGGCCAGCGGCTTCTCCTTCAAGCGCTCCGCCGCGCCGGCAAAGAGGTCGTACCGGTCCCAAAGGCCCCGGCGTTTTTTCGCCTCCCGGTAGGCGGCCAGCAGCGCGGACAGCCCTGCCAGGCGGGGATTCTCCTGCTCCGCCGGAAAGGCTTTCCCCTCCTGCTCCAGCAGCAGGAGGTCGTCCAACAGCGCCCGGGCGGCAGACAGGGTCACGCGGTCCGCGTCTGAGGCGGAGAAGAAAGGCCAGGAAGTCCCGTTCTCCCGGAGCAGAGAGAGGACCAGCAGCGCTCCGGACTCGCGGGACAGAACGCCCGGGCAGTCCGCCCCGCACAGCTCCAGGGCCAGGGTGTCCGGGGTGTGGACCCGGACGCCCAGGACCCCGCCGAAGCGGGCGGCACAGGCGTCCAGGAGCTGGCGGCCCATGGATAGGGTGGGGGCAATCAGCACTGCCTCAAAGCCGGGGCGGGTCTGCAAAAACCGGTGCAGAGCCGTAAGGGTCTGTTCCATCGGTATTTTGACTCCTTTCACAGGATTCCAAGTTGCTTTTATGTGCCGCAAGGTTATAGGCCATCCAATTTTTCCAGATATCTGCCTAAAATGTGACTGACGTTTTTATCTAATTCTTTGCGCCAAGCCCCAAACGTCTTGCCTTTCGTTTCGGGAACGGCAACCTCCACAACATCGAAGAGTCGTCTACCTCCCTTTTGCGCTACAAAAAGTTACATCGGGCATACGTAAACTGAACGGTCAACTGAGCACGACTGCAAACTGAGAAATGATAGCGGCAAATTGCGAAAAGCGAAAGACAATACAATAAAAACCCGCTGGAACAGAATGCGAGAATCGTACTCTTTTATTTCAGGGGCTTTTTAAACTATTCTCTACGGCTGCAAGGGTTGATCGTTTCTGTAAAAGCAAAAATTATTTTGACTTACATGTAAAAATAATACTACAAAAATCCAGGTATTTCAACAGTTTTTAAAAATCCCAATTCGGCAGCGTGTTCCTGGGGTTTTTGTAGGGGCCGGGCTCTGTCCCGGCCCGTTCTTCCGCAGGCTCTTGCGAGACGGACGGGCACACAGCAAACAGCTTCAACATCAAACTATATTGTCCCTTTGAACCTCGTATTGTTCTCCATCAGCTCCTCAAATGTGACCGGCATAAACCCGTTGATGTCCACACCTGCGTTCAGCACCCGCTCCCGGGCAGCGATCAGCGGCCAGAAATCGGCCCGCCTGTCGTTGTGGATGTGCCCATGGATCATGTAGCTGCGCGCAGAATGCTTCCAGCTCAGCAGCGGGTAGTGGCACAGCGTGACCGCCCGCTTTCCGTCGTTTATTTCGAGGAACAGGTCCACGCTCTCAAAGTATTTTGCGGTGTCCAGCGCCGCCATCCAGGAACCGTCGTGATTGCCGGCAATCAGCCGCTTTCTTCCCTTGAGGCGCTTCAAAATCTGTTCCACGTTGACTGAGTGCAGGAACATATCCCCAACAATATAGACGGTATCCTGGCGGTGGACCCGGCCATTCCAGTTTTCAATCAGTGCCTCGTCCATCTCCGCCGCACAGGAGAAGGGCCGGCCACAGAAGCGGATCACGTTTTCATGCCCGAAATGCGTATCTGCGATAAAGTAGACCATTGCTTTGCGTCTCCTTAAAAGAAATCAGTTTTCTTCGTCATACGGAAGGATGACCCAATCCCCTGTTTCCATAACACGATAATAGTGGAAAATTTTTGCCCCCTACGGTATAATACCTCATAGAAGCATACAAAGGCCGTTCAGGAGATAAGCAAAAATGAAATTGCGAAAATTCTTGTACTTATACCTTGCCTTGTGGCTTGCTTTCCCTTGCATCGTAATCATTATTTGGATGATGGACTATAATCTGCTGATTGGCACTACGGGGACGGCATTTCGTATACAGGGCATACTAAACTGCATTGCGGCGGTTTGTGGAATAACACTTGCGTTTCTGCATTATCGAGAAACCAAAAAAGCACCGAAAAATAAAATAATACTTGCGGTGATTGCCGCTGGTACGGCCTTTTTATTGTTGTGTGGGAATTTCCTTTGCATCTTTTTTGATGGATTTGAGGAATACCACAGCTTCACTTCACCAGACGGAATACATACCGTCGTTATCATGGAAAAAGTCAGCTTAATCTCTGGACAGGTAACTCTATATGAGCGGGTCAATCCATTTCTGATTGATCTTGATCCAAAAGGACGCATCATCACCGACGATGGATATAGGCCGGTCTGCGCCGGGAAATACTCGCTCGTTTGGCAAGGAGATACCGTGACGCTATCTGTTGCAAACGGAGCCGGAGGGAACGAAACAATTTCGGTAACATTGGATGAACACAGATAAATGAAATCATTTCAACAAAGAAAGCAGGTGAGAACCGTGGGATTAGCTTATTTTTCCATTTTTGTTGTGATATTGGGCGCGGCGGGGATAGCGGTTGTTATGCTAAAAGCGGCGTGGGAAATCTGGAAAAAGGCGCGGTTCAAAATTTTGGCAAT
>ERZ779633.334-NODE-334-length-13929-cov-5.333862_pt1 | contig 13929 bp, 14 predicted proteins | sample MGYA00514195_ERZ779633 | MGnify/ENA primary metagenome ERZ779633 (study PRJEB29562, sample SAMEA4376707) | mouse gut metagenome | isolation source: Cecum | study: EMG produced TPA metagenomics assembly of the A DSS colitis mouse model was used to assess the...
TTACAGTTCCAATTAAAGCCATCAATACAGACAACCCGATCAGGTATATCAGCAAGAAACTCACTTATTTTTTGTACACCTGCACCTTCCGAATATAGCAGTTTAGCAGCAACTGGCACACCATATAGCGTATTTGCCAAACAATTAGCTAAATTAATTCCCAGTCCTCTTTTTATCAACACTGGAATACCATGAAAGAAACTTTTTTCAAGATAATCCACAAAATCTACTGAACCATCCTCATTCCTGTCAAATCCGATGTTTTCAAGATTATAACTGAAATATTCATCAAAATCATCCATATTCTCAGGACATAACGGCATATTCCGATTGCTGCCTGCATATCTCTTTGAAACAGCTTCTGCAGCAGTCTCTATATTTTTCTGCGTTTCTAGTGTTTCTTCCAGTTCCCTATTCTTTTGTAAATAGGATTCTTTTTCTTTACTAAGTGCAGAAAGATATTCTTTATATGCTTTTTCAACACCAAGCGCTTTATCAAGTGCTTCCTTAAGCTCTCTGATCTGCTTTCGATCAGATTCCTGATCTGTTAAAAATGTTGTTCTTTCCGCTTTATATGTAAAAAGTTGTTTTTCGCAACTTCTTACTTTATTTTTCCATGTCTCGATGTCATCCTCGGCTGTAGAAAGTTTAGACGCATATTCAAAAATGCTGGTTTCGTATCCTGCTGCCTTTTCAGCTTGATCCTTTAGTTTGAAAGTAAGGATGTCAATCCTCTGTTGCATCTCCGCAGTCTTCCATATCTCATCATCCTGAGCTTTTTTTAGTTCTGCTTCCAATTCGTCTACTTTTTCAGATAGAGAAGTGCTCTTTTCCTGTTCCTGCTCAAGCTGCATTGTTTTTTCTTTTAGCTCTTCTTTCAGTCCTGCCTCCGCTTTTCTCCAGTCTTCAACTGATTTCTCATCATCAGAAATCTTATTTTTTAACTCTTCCTGAATATCCATAAGTTCCCGTTGTTTTTTCTTCAAAAAAACCAATTCTTCTCCATTTGTTTTTTGATGAGCAGACTGATACAGAACAGATGAACGCATAACCTTCAAATAATCTTCGGGCTTTTCTTCTCCTTTGATCTTGAAAAATAGTGCAACGTTTCCTGAAAAGACAGACCGTGACAGCACATCAATATAAGCCGCCTCCTGATCAAGCTCACTCTCAAGCACTTTTACCAATTCCTCATCAATTTCTTTAATCCATCGGTCAATATGCTTGAATAGAAAAGAAGCAATAAAATCTCTATTGCGAAAGTCATAAAGTGTCTGGATGACAGTATTCTCATTCAACGACTTTACACGGAATCCCGGTTTTAATTTGCTGAATTCCTTTGGATATTTTCTGAAGTATGTAGATACCTCCTTAAACGGAATAACTGTACATACATACTTAATTTCTTCTTTTGTAAGGTCTGTCAAATAATTCAAATCAGTCCCTCCTTGATGTACCGTTTAACGACTGTATTAATCCGTCCACTCCTATAACAATTTTCCAGGTACGTTAAGACTGTTTCGTCTGTTGTTATATCCATAAAGTCATCCGGTTCAAATTTTTCTGACTGTGGATGATATTTCACCATATCATTTATAAGCTGTCCTATATCCATTTTTTCCTTTGGACACGCATATACATATACTTTTATATGTCCATTTTTATATCCAACAATCCGATCCGATTCAGAAAGATATACGTTTGAATCTGGAATCAACCGTGTGCATCCATTCTTGTCAAATAAAAAGTAATCATACTGTTCGGAAATGGTATATCTGTCAGAATATATAGTCACAGGTTCTTCCAAAACTGTTTCCATTCCCAACTTTCTTTCCTTCTGGACGCATATATCAATATTCTTTTCATAAATAATAACTTCATCATCAACATGAAGTTGCAATACATCCCTATCGTTTTTCCGGATAAAAGCAGCATCTACATTTATATTTCCATGAGGAATCAACTCAAAACTTGAGTGGACATGTATCGTATCGCCAGTACATATTGAACGCGAATTTCTAACATAAACCGGTGGCCATAAAATACTGAATGATTCCGATGTTTCTAGTTGATAATCATGTTTCCGGAAAAAGTGTCGAACAGAAAATTCTACTTGTTTTACTGAAAACTTCAGTCCATAAAAATCCCTGTTTTCAGTGACAAAAGAAAACACCTCTTCTGAGATGATATATTCTAAAGATGCAAGTTCCTGCATAGTTTCTTCACACTCAGATATACCAATATATTCAGTATTTGTATAAAGAAGTGATGATGTCTGATGCTTGCAGTGTTCATCCTGCATTCTAACTCTGAATATATTGATTTTCTTCGTATCTCTCATTACATCCTGATAGGTACAGCTATTAAACCCGGAATCAAAAGAGACAATATATTGCGTTGAAAATTCTGTGATTGTAAAATAGCTTTTTCTGCCCGGAACAAATACTTCTTTGCTAAGAGGAATCGATAGAAATGGATCCGCGCAATATTTTGAAGATACCATCAGCCTGTCGTTTTCTTTCTCATACGCCTGAAGTTCTTCTTCCGTAAAAAAAGCACAAATCTCAAATGTCATTCTGTCCCTGTTAAAATAAAACTCTATATGTCCCTGTTTATGCTTTCTCAAAAACGCAAAATGTTCCACTATGTCCAGCTGTCCAAGATATCGTTCACATTCCGTATCATTATTTCCTTTTCGATGTCTAAAATGAGGAGCGCGTTCACTACTGTCAGCTGCGGCAAGATAAACTTCTTCACCACAACACAGACATTGGTAACGAAATCGCTCCCCCAAAAAACAATATGATGTTTTTGCAATAACTGCAGCCTCTACCTCACTTTGCAAAACAGCATCAAAAGCTTTATCCATTTGTTCTTCTCTCTAAACTTTCTTATACTTTTGCAACTAAAAAACCTTATTTCAGCCATTTGTACAATAATTTATAAAATTTCAGCAACTCCAAAGTATTGCATAATTGGTGAATACCATATCATTTCTGATGCAATGCATTTTATTTTCCAGTTAGAAAGGTACACGAACCAAAATGTCAACTTTTATTAAAAATGCTATAACGAATTCGTTTTACTTTGTAAATTACAAATTGTACTCTCACTGCATCCCTGTAAGTAACTCTACTTCTGTAACATCAAGCCCTGAATATTTTGCAATCTTATCAATTGATAATTCACCATCCTTCAACATTCTGAGTGCTGTCTCTTTTTTAGCCTCGTCTTTCCCTCTATTTAAAATTGTCCTCGCTTCTGTCTCAAGTAACGCTCCGCTCATCATTCCACCTACTCCTTTCTGCACCTTCTCATACTTCTGTGCGATTTCTCTAATCACATCACCAGAAAGTTCTATAATGGTACGTTTGTCAAACGCCCCAATAATCCCTTCCTGCTCCAGTTTATTAAGTCTCTCCAAAATACTTCGGTATTCTGCTTTCAACTCTGCCAATCTCTGTTCATTACTATTATACACCTTAAAGTTCTTTTCATGTGAAAAAATATAAAACGGAATTAACAACAACAAGCCCTTTGAAAAAATATCTTCCAGAGTATATTCCTGCACCTTCATAATTGGCACATCATACTCTACGGTGCCACCCGGCGTTTTTATCACATACCGCATTTTATCAGGTGTCTTTTTATAATTCCTTAGATATAGGACTGCTGTATTGGGAAATGTCACTGTCAATATTTCATTGATAACTTCACCTTCATCTAAAGCGATCTGAGCATCATATTCAAACAACCTGATTGTCATCCGCCCATCCGGCAGGCTACTCTCACATTCCAGATGATATTTCTTCTTTTTCTTCCCATAGATTATAAAATTAGTATCTGTTATTCTTTCCTTATCCGCTGTATCCTGTTGGTCAATAAAATGTTCATTGGGATGAAACTCTATTATTTCATTTCCTGTATAGTCTTCCTTGAAAATCTCATTGATTACCGGAATAATCATCTGTCTGCAGTCATTTAAAATTGTCCGAAACGCTCCATCATATATATTTCCCATAAACAATCCTCCGTATTTCTTATTTACATCATATCATTATCATACTGTATACACAACTATGTTAGAAATACAATTTGCATTTTTTATATCTCATATGTTTATTTCATTCGATTTATCCTAAACTAACACATAATAAGCACTTTATTCGACACAATATGCCACAAAATAAAGTGCCTATTATTCCAAAATCCCCCTCACTTCTACCTCGACAGACTATTTTCGACACACAACGCCCCATACCCCACCCTCTCATCCGGATACTCCGCCACACCCCGGATCGGCTTGGCCCCCTTTCTCAGATACGCCTTCACCTTCTCCCCATACAGATAGGGGTCATTACCCATCACGATCCCCCACTGCATCAGCACCGCGGCAGCCCCAGTCACAAAGGGCGCAGCAAACGAAGTGCCCGTGACGGGCGCATATCCGCCATACCTGTCGGGGGCAAGCACGCCCACCCCCGGCGCCACCAGATCCGGCTTCACAAACGCATCCGAGGTACGGCCGTTCACCTGATCCTGATAGAGATATCCCCTGCCCGAGAAATCCGCGTAAGACTCATATACAGGGTCGTAAGCCCCCACCGTCACCACCTTGACTGACGTGGAGGGAATCGTGAGCGTCACATCCGGCGTGGTTCTGACAAAGCGGGTAGCCGCGCTGCGGACGGTCTCCGAGGGAAGATAGAAGGTATAGTTCCCGGTGATAATCCGCAGCGGCTGAAGCGTAAACGTCCACACGCCCTGATCCAGATATCGGCTGCCTTCTGCCGGCAGGAAATCAAAATAAAGCTCTTGGGCCGTCATATAAGGAGCCGGTTCCCCGTTATAAAACAGAATCTGCGTCTGCTGCAGGCGATAGGTCTGTTTACCGGGTCGGTCAGTATCCGCCTGAAAACGCTCACCGGCGGGTGACGTCACTGTCACTAAATAGCGGTCGGCATACTCCTTCCACAACTGTACATTCAGCCCTCTTTCATATGCTCCCACGGTCATTTCCACTCTTCTGCCTCTGTCGGTGACATCCGTGTCTATTGAATTGACCAAATTAGTTGATATTGAATTACCTGTTTCCTGCTGCCGCAGACTGCCGCCCACATGTCCCCCGGATGCCCCTTCATTTCCGCTGCCCACGCAGATGACGTTCCTCCCGATCTCCGAGACATTATCTATGAACCGCTCCAGAAGCGACGTTCCGTTATGCGCGCCGTAAGTATTGCCGAAGCTTAAATTGACGGCGACAGGCATAGCCAACTCCACCGCTTTATTGACCACGTAGGTTAATGCCCGCATCAGCTCCGTTGTTCTGGGAAAGGAATCTGCTCTTGGCGAGCCGAGCCGCACAATGATGAGTTCGCTCTCCCTGGCGGCACCCGCGTAAGCCGGACCGCCTTCCCCTCCGTTTCCCGCAGCAATTCCCGCCACCGCAGTCCCATGCCCACTGGTATCAATGCTTGGCACAAGCTGCTCCGCCGCCTGCCTGCTGCCTGTCACGAGCGCTTCGTTAATCTGCGCCGCGTCAAATTCCTGCCCCAGCACCTGATCCCACAGATATCGGATTCTGGTGGTTCCGTCCGCATTTCGGAAATCCCGGTTATAATAGCTGATTCCGGAATCAATCACCGCCACCAGAACGCCTTTTCCCGTAAGTCCCTCGTACAACCGGCTGCCCGGCGCAAAGCAGGACGCCGTGTTCCCCGAAAGATCAGAGAAAAAGAGCCGCTTCGGTTTCTCCACATACTCAATCTGCTCCACCTCCGCCAGCCGCTCCATCTCCGACTCCGGCACGGTGAGGATGGCGTACCCCGCAATCAACTCCTCCACCACGATCCCCCACTCCGCCAAGACCTGCAGGGAGCCGTGGTATTTTACAATCACCTCCCATGTCTTCTCCTGCACATCGTAACCCACATTCAATTCCAGAGAGCGTTCCCTCTCCACAAGCCCTGTATCAAGCGCCAGATTTAACAGGTTTTCATTTTTTTGAGAATCCATCACCGCTCCGCAAAATAGTTTTATTATTTATAGTATAATCATTTTAAATATTTGACTGCATTTTATATACATGCTAATATATTTTTATAGTCTACATCCATAGCGGACGCATGAAGCCGCCATCCAAAAGGCGGTGCACAAAAATTTTGCCGCTCATTCCACAAAAGAGGAGAACCTATGAATACCGCACAAACCACCGTACCCGAAACATCGAAAAATACCAAAGCCGAGGATCAGGATACCATAGAAACCTACGATAACCTCTATTCCAAAAATGATTATGGCACACTGGACTATCCGGTCAACGCCCGCTATCTTGATCTGCACAAATCCTACCTGAACTGGATCCGCTGGCACTGGCATGAGGAAATGGAAATCCTGATTGTCGATCAGGGCGTGGCGGAAGTTTCCACCGACGACGACTCTTACCTGATCCGGCCGGGACAGGGACTAATCATAAACCAGAATGTCATGCACTGTATTCACGCGCAGGACAAGAAACAGTGCACCTTTCATTCCCTTGTCTTTCACCCGGACTACATCTTCGGACATAAAAGCAATTATCTGCAGACGCAATATCTGCTGCCGATGCAGAATTATCAGCTTTTTAAAGTCTTTCTTCTGGATGAAAGCGCACCCTGGCATGAACGTATGCTGCGGACATTGATGGAAGTAATTGAAGTAAATATGACCCAAAATTTCGGCTACGAAATTGCCACCAAGGGGTATCTCTGCCATTTCTGGGCCGAGCTGCTGCGCCAGCTCCCACAGACAGAAACCGTCTCTCCTCCCCGGATATCACAGGATGAGCAGCGCGTCAAAGAAGCGATGCTTTATATCAGAACCCATCACGCGGAGCCTCTGACTTTACAGGAAATTGCCGACAGCATCCATGTCAGCAAAAGCGAATGCTGCCGCTGCTTTTCGAGAACCCTGCAAATGAGCCCCTTTGAGTATCTGATGAAATACCGCATTTATGAATCCACCAAAAAGCTGATGGATGACGAACAGGATTTTGGCTCCATTGCGGATCTCGCTCTCTCCGTCGGTTTCAACAATACCAGCTACTACAATAAGCTCTTTAAGAAGTTTCTCGGCTGTACGCCCACATACTATCGGACGCACAAGGTGCTCCATCAGGAACCGGAACGCGGCACGCTATCCTATTTCCTGTAAAAAGGCAATTTTTATTATACACATGTAAGACATAATCATTTTATGTAAGATATACTTGACATTCGTTTTCTAAAGTGCTACTATGCTTACCAGAGACGGACAGAAAATTTTGACTGCCAAAATGCAAAGGAAGGGAGTCTGACAGATTTTTATGAAAAATCTGAAACTGAAGCTGGCGCGCATGGAAAAGGATCTTTCCCAGACTGAACTGGCGAAACGGGTTGGGGTCACCAGACAGACCATCGGCATGGTGGAATCCGGCGACTATAACCCCACCTTAAACCTGTGTATTCAGATCTGCCGGGAACTCGGCAAAACCCTGGATGATTTATTTTGGGAAGACGATACCGCGTAAAACTCTGCAGAACAATCTTTTTACGTGAACTACTTTGAAATGGAGGCGGATGAAAATGAAATGGTTTAAGAAAAGCAGTTTAGATGAAATGCAGGAATTGCGCCTTTTAAAAATTGAGAGCAGGGGCTTTTGGATCGGCTTTATCGGCCTCTTTCTTGCCATCGTTGTGCAGATTGTTATATACGGTACGGAAAGCATAAGGGAAGTGTATGTCGGTGAATTTATCGTATTCCTCTGTATGGGTATTTATCTGATTGTCGAATGTCTTCGCAACGGCATCTGGGACAGACACCTTCCGGCGACTCCGGCAGTCAATATCGGCTTAAGTCTGCTTGCCGCCGCGGTGACAGGTCTTTTTAACGCCATTGTCTCCTACCACAATTACCATGATACCACCGCTGCATTTGTCATCTTTATCGTGTACTTCCTCATGCTCAGTGTAGTGATTTATGTCACATTGACCGTCTGTTCCGCGCTTTATCGCCGCAGGAGAAAGTACCTTGAAGAAGAAAGAGAAGAAGACGCGGATTGAAACAATACGGCGGATGAACCTGATCCCCGTCAAATCGGAGCCAATACATGAAACACATTAAAAAGGATAAAGGAGAAAATCAATGGACACAAAAACTTACAAAAAGGACTTTTCAAGCATCGGCGTCCGCATGCTCATCAGCACGGCAATCATACTTCTTGTGCAGATCGGCACACAGACGTTTGCTCTCACACTTTTCCCACAGTGGCAGAATCATTTCAACATCCTTCTGGCGCTGAGCATGGTGCCCCTCTATGTTCTGGGCTTTCCGATCGCCTTTGTGATAATGCGGAATAAAGAGACACCCGCCATCAAAAAGCATTCCATGAAACCCGGACATCTGGCAGTTGCTTTCCTGATGACCTACGGTCTTATGATTGCAGGCAATCTGATCGGCCTCGGCCTCACTGCGGGCATGGGCCTGCTCAAAGGCTCCCCCGTGCAAAATACGCTCCTCAATATGATAACCGGCGGTTCGCTCTGGCTTACCTCCATCTTCACGGTGCTGTGCGCCCCGGTTTTTGAGGAGATTCTGTTTCGCAAACTGATCTGCGACAAAGTTATTAAATATGGGGAGGGCTGCGCAGTCATCCTTTCCGGGCTGATTTTCGGGCTGTTCCACATGAACTTTAACCAGTTCTTTTACACCTTTTTCCTTGGCTGCTTTTTCGCCTTTATCTATGTAAAGACCGGCCGCCTCAAATATACGATCCTGCTGCATATGTTGATAAACTTCTTTGGAAGCGTTCTGGGCGGCATCCTCCTGACGCTGGATCCGGCAAGCCCCAACACCGCCGCCATATCCACCGTCTACTCGCTGTGCATGTTCGCCATGGTCATCGCGGGCATCATTCTGCTTATTGTGAAACGCCGTGCTTTTGTATTAAAGCCGGGCGAAATTGTCATAGAAAAAGGGCAGCGTTTCAAAACTGTCATTTTGAATGCGGGAATGCTCCTGTTTTGTCTCATCCTGTCGGCAATCATGCTTGTACAGGCGTTCCTGGCCTGACCGGTAATTACTTTGGAGATATCATGATTTTCTCCTGCCCGGTGACAAAAAAACAGGCGCCGCCGTAAGCTCCCGCCTCATACAATTTACTGATAATTTCGAGCATCCGCCGGTTGAGCCTGTGATACAAAACGGGCTGCTCCCAGCGGATGCCCTGCAGGTATCCCCGCTGTCTGCTGTTAAGGCATCGCATCATTTCCACTGCGGCAGTCTGCGCCCCATCCGCCCTGCTCTGCCCGATTTTTTCCTGGCTTTGACTATATTGGTCATTTATAGTTTTCCCGAAAGGGCAAGATATATAACTATAGATTTCCCCATACTTTTCGCACTTTCTATGCAACAGTTCTGTCAGTTTTCCATCCCGCTTCGGATCATACACGGATTCTCTCCACAGAATTTCCTGGTTTTTCGCCGCTTTTTCCCGCTGCGACATGATTGTCAAATCCGCCCCGTCTGTCATCTTATTTTGACTTTTAGGGTCAATCACAATTTTCCGAAAACTTCGTCTGCCGTAGGCGTCCTGCTCCTGCGCAAACTGCTCCTGCGCCGCCAGCAGCTTCCACGAGGGCTCCTCCTTCAAAAGCACACGGCTCTCATACAAATATTCCATCATAATCCGCTGCACCTTCGCCCGGGGCGCCGGGTAGTCCAGCCGCTCCACAATTTGCTCCAGCGTATAGCCGATATCGGTCAAATGCCTGACCGCGCCGCCGCAGGCGGCTTCCGTGACGAAATTTGACAACGCACTCTGAAAGTAATTAGTCTCGTCCATATGCCGCCCTCCTATGTTACACGCTTTTGACCGTCAAACCTCTTCGTCTGCTTCTATATCTTCTTTTTACAGATATCTGCAAGACAACATTTATCACAGTAGGGTTTCGTCCGTGCCGTACACACCTCCCTGCCGTGCAGGACAAAGCGGTGGCACAGATCGTTGCCCTCCTCGGGCGGCACGATCTTCCACAGCGCCATCTCCACCTTTTTCGGTTCTTTGATCCCGTCCACCAGACCGATGCGGTTGCACAGCCTGATACAGTGGGTATCCGTGACAATGGCCGGTTTGCCAAACACGTCCCCCATAATCAGGTTGGCGCTCTTCCTGCCCACGCCGGGCAGCTTAAGAAGCGCGTCAAAGTCGTCCGGCACCTGCCCGCCGTACTCCTCTTTTAACTGCTTCATACATGCGCTGATATCCCGCGCCTTACTGTTTCCCAGCCCGCATGGATGAACAATTGCCTCGATTTCCTCCACCGGGGCCGCTGCCAGCGCGTCCACATCCGGGAATTTCTCATACAGCTTCTCCACCACCACATTGACTCTGGCGTCTGTGCACTGGGCGGCAAGCCGCACGCTGACCAACAGTTTCCACGCCTCGTTGTATTCCAGAGAACAGCCTGCGTCGGGGTATTCCTGCTTCAATTTCTCGATCACCGCAAGAGCCAGTTCTTTTTTTCTCATGCCGTTTCTATCTCCTCTTTTGTCGCTCTAAAACCTCTTAAGATACCGCTTTAAACTCTTTATAATCAGTCAGAAGCTGTTTCTGTACTGTCAGAGATCCCTCGAAGCTGTCTTTTTCTATATACTCTCTGACTACAGCCGACATGCCGTCCAATATACAAAAATCCAAAAACATCGCGCTGCATACAAATAATTCCGCCTCGTTAAAAGGCTTCTGCCGCAGCACATATCCGCCGCCACTCTTCCAAATATAAATCTATGTTCCGTTTCAGATATTTCATAATCCCCTCACTTGAAAACAATCGCAAGTTTTCGTCCGCCATCCGACTATAATATATCCATTTTTCAGAATATACAATGACATCACATAAAAATGAGGGAATCACGCTTCTCCCACTATCTCCACCTGGCACATCTTCATCGCCTCCAGCGCATTCTTATGGCTCTCCGGCGTCACCCCGGCGCAGCAGTCGGCATTGACCCGTACAGTCACTTCCGGCAGAAACGCCTTGATGACAAGCGCGTTGGAGATCACACAGATGTCGGTGCAGAGTCCGATCAGCGTAACGCTCTCCAGATCGGACATACTCTTCAGATATTCCGCCAGCTCCACGGAGCCGAAGGTCAGCTTGTCAAAAACCTTTGTCTCCCCGGCACACGCCTCACTCACCTGAGCACGGATCTGCCAGCCCTCCGTGTCTTTGATGCAGTGGGGGACAGGAAGCCTTTTCCCTTCCTGCGTGTCGAGATATCCCTCAAAGTGGGTGTCTCTCGTGTAGAACACCTCGCCATCGAAATCCCGTACCTGCGCCGCTACCTTGTCAACGATCGCCTCCGCTTCCTTCGTGCCGAGCGCACCGTCAATAAAATCGTTCTGCATGTCAATGACCGCCAAAACATGTTTTGCCATACCGTGTTTTCCTCTCTTTTCAAATTTCCCATTCCTATTTGCGCTTCCTCATCACCAAAACCGTGTCTGCCATCCGTTTCAAACGGAATTCGTGCAATATCAGTCAACCATCCCGCTTCTTAGCATGTTCCGTTTCCGCCCATGCCGCATCATCCACACCGCCGCCAGACTCACCGCTATGTAGCCGATGATCGCCACCACCGAAGATTCTATGCCAAACTCGCCCCCTGTCAGCAAAAAAGCACGCGTCTCGAGCACATAACTGCAGACGGAATACTCGTTGATCTCCGTGCCGATTGTCAGCCCGCCGCCTACGATAATCATGTTCCAGACCCCGTGCACAATGGCGCTGTTCCATACAGAACGCCCTTCCAGCGCAATCAGGGATAACATTACGCCGACCATGGTGCCCGCCACCATCACCTGCACACAGCTAAGCAGGCTGAATTTCATGCCAATAATGTGCAGCAATGCGAAGAGCACAGACGGTGCAAGAATACCCGCAAGCCTGCCCCACTTTTTGATCACCGCATTCATCAGAAGCCCGCGGAACAACAGCTCTTCCACGACGCCCGCTCCCAGTACCGCAAGAAAAATGCCTCTTGTCACAAACGCTGCCTTCACCCCTGCATCCAGCGGATTACTCTCGTAATTTCCGGGGAAAAGCAGATAGACCGCACTGACAAGCACTGGCAGAAGCACCGCCGTCACCGCCCATTTTATCTGAATCCGGCACTTTGGAATGCAGAAATCCAACATTTTCTTTCCCAGATACTTTGTGCAGTAGAGCCGCACCAATAAATAAGCCAAAGCCGCATAGAGAAAGCCTCCCACGATATGATACAGCCATGCGGGAATCCCCGCCGTGGAAAGCAGCATCATCACCAGCTCCTGCGCCACCGAAGCTAAGAGTAGAAACCCGACGCTGACTATAATAGTCAAAATCATTTTTCCTGTTTTCATTTCGTTCTCTGTTTTCATTTCGTTCCCTGTTTTCATAGCTGGTCTCCGTTTCCAATCGTATTCAAGGCGCGTAACCCTTTGTCAGCGCAGATATCATGTCCTTGCAATCCTCTGACACAAGCTGCGCCCTACGCCTCTTTACTCTTTAACGAGATACCACATGATAAATCTTCATCCCTGCCGAACGATTCACACACCGGATATCCGTCCGAACTGAGCCAGCCACTTTGCCACCCCGTCCTCGTCATTGGAAGCAATCTCGCCTGTGGCATATGCCTTTAACTCCGGCACCGCATTTGCCACGGCATAACTTTCGTCGGAGATTTCAAACATGGGAATATCGTTGACAGCGTCCCCGAAGGACACCACTCTGTCACAACGCCATATTTCTTTTAACCGTTTGATCGCCTCTGCCTTGGAGGCTTTTTTCGGCATGATCTCCAGAAAATATTCCGGACGGTACAGCTCCTGCTGCAAGGTACAGCGAAACCGCCCGTCACCGGCAAAAATTTCATACAGAGGAGCAAGTTCCTCCCGATCCGCAATGCAGGTAAAATAAAAAATATCTCCCCGATACAGACAGGTCTCATCCGGAAGCGGTCTGAATCTCTTGTCCCCCTTTCTGGCATCAAGATAATGCCGGATGCCCGCATTCTCCCTGCCTGCCACATAGGAAACCCGCTCCACGCCGTCCACATAGGAATAAACAAGGGGATTGCCGTCATTTGCCTGCAAAACGTCTCTCACATAACACGCTTCCTCCTCCGAGAAGGAAAGCGAAGAAATCACCTCGCCCGTATCCGGGTGGATAATCAGCGCGCCGTTGTAAGCGATGACCGGGATGGTCGTAGATAATCCTTTCGCCACCACAGACGCAGACACGAGAGAACGGGCTGTAGCATAAGTAAACTGCATGCCCTTTGCCACCAGCCCGTTGATTGTTTGGATACTATATTGACTTATTTGGTCATTACTGTTCAACAGCGTACCGTCCAAATCTGTAACGTAAAGCGTATTCACAAACCGTTCCTCCATATCGACTACGTTTCCTTTACAGTTCCTTACACTGTCACAGCATTTTATTCTGATTATAAATCACTTTACAGATTCAGCTTGGAAAGCAAATCCCCCAGACTTGTGGAAACCGACTCCCCGGAAGTATACTCCTGCGGCTCTCTGTCTTCCTCCACATCCTCCATGACCTCTTCCAGCGCCTTCATGCTGAGACTGACCTTGTTGTCGTTGGTATTAAGAATCTTGACTTTGACTTTCTGCCCCTCTTTCAAAACCTCGCTCGGCTTCTTAATCCTTCTCTGGCTGATCTGGGAAATGTGTACCAGACCGCTGATGCCATTGCCAAGGTTCACAAACGCGCCGTAGGGCATCAGGCTCTCCACCACGCCCTCCATTACAGTGCCCGGTGCCATCATGGAAATGCGGTGTCTGCGCTCCTCCGCCTCCTTCTCGCGCGCCAATGCCTTGCCGGAAAGTACCACCTTCTGCTTTTCCTG
>ERZ779633.335-NODE-335-length-13859-cov-10.576500_pt1 | contig 13859 bp, 14 predicted proteins | sample MGYA00514195_ERZ779633 | MGnify/ENA primary metagenome ERZ779633 (study PRJEB29562, sample SAMEA4376707) | mouse gut metagenome | isolation source: Cecum | study: EMG produced TPA metagenomics assembly of the A DSS colitis mouse model was used to assess the...
GGTTTTCCATCGTAAGAAGCGGACGCCCTCCGGATGGGGAAACCCCCAGTCAGCCGCAGAGACAAAAGCCCCCCTTCGCAAAGGGGGGGCCCCCGCAGGGGGCGGGGGGTTTTCCATCGCAAGAAGCGGACGCCCTCCGGATGGGGAAACCCCCAGTCAGCCTGCGGCTGACAGCCCCCTTTGCGAAGGGGGCCTTTTTCCCCTCTATAAAACAGAAGCAAACGCCCCAAAGTGGGACGTTTGCATACATTTAGTGGAAATGAGGGCGCAGTGCGCCCTTTTTTCGGGTTTCCTCCGCTTCTTGCAGCACCCAGAGTACGGGCTGGTAGATATTCACAAAAATTCCTCCCTGAGCAAATGCTTCTGCGCGCAGATTAGTGTATTCTAACCAAAAGGCCGGTTTTTCCTTTTTGAGGGCTTGACATTCCGAGTTAGTTATAGTAAACTAGCATTCAGTTTGAGGTTAGTAAGCATTAACCTCGTGCAGGGGGAGGTGAAGCCTGATGCCGCTGACAATGGCAAAGGCGGGAGAAACCGTCACAATCCGAAAAGTTTCCGGAAGGGACGAGGTGCGTCAGCATTTGGCGGAGCTGGGTTTTGTGGCGGACAGTGACGTGACGGTGGTCAGCGAAATTGCGGGAAATCTGATCGTACAAATCAAGGACAGCCGCATCGCACTGGACAAAACGATGGCAAACCGTATCCGGATATAAAGGAGGAATTTGTGTGAAAACCCTGAAAGACGTAAACGTAGGCGAAACCGCTGTTGTGGCCCGGCTCCACGGCGAGGGGCCGGTGAAGCGCCGGATCATGGATATGGGCATCACCAAGGGCGTGGAAATTTTCGTCCGCAAGGTGGCCCCCCTGGGCGACCCCATGGAGCTGAATGTCCGGGGCTATGAGCTCAGCGTTCGGAAAGCTGACGCTGAAATGATCGAGGTCGTCTAATTTTTTGGATGGAGGTTAGTTTTAACTAACATTTGAAAGGAGAGAACTATAATGGACATGAAAATTGCCCTGGCGGGCAACCCCAACTGCGGCAAGACCACCCTGTTCAACGCCCTGACCGGCTCCAACCAGTATGTGGGCAACTGGCCCGGCGTCACCGTGGAGAAAAAAGAGGGCCGGCTGAAGGGCCACAGGGATGTGGTCATTCAGGACCTGCCCGGTATCTACTCCCTGTCTCCCTACACCCTGGAGGAGGTGGTGGCCCGGAGCTATCTGGTGAACGAGAAGCCGGACGCCATCCTCAACATCGTGGACGGCACCAATATCGAGCGCAACCTCTACCTCACCACCCAGCTGATCGAATTGGGCCTGCCCGTGGTGGTGGCGGTGAACATGATCGACCTGGTGCGGAAAAATGGCGACACCATCGACCTTGCCAAGCTGGAGGAAGCTCTGGGTTGTCAGGTGGTGGAGATCTCCGCCCTGAAGAATCAGGGCATTGATGAAGCGGTGGCCCGCACCCTGGCCGCCGCCCGGGGACCTGCCCCGAAAGATTATCCCACTTTCCAGGTAGACGAGGCCGCACTGGAGGAGGGGGACGACCTGGAGAGCGCCATTGCCTCTGCCCGGTACGATTTTATCTGCGGCGCAGTGTCCAAATCGGTGAAGAAGCGGGCCGTCAAGGGCAGCCTGTCCGTCTCCGATCAGATTGACCAGATCGTCACCAACCGCATCATGGCCCTGCCCATCTTCGCCGTGGTCATGTTCTGCATCTATGCCATTGCCATGGGCGGCTGGGCCATCTCCATCGGCACCATGGGCACCGACTGGGCCAATGATGTCCTCTTCGACGAGATGGTTCCCGACCTGTTTGACGCCATCCTGGGCGTGCTGGGCGTGGCCGAGGGCGGTTGGCTCTACGGGCTGATCCAGGACGGCATTGTGGCCGGTGTGGGCGCGGTGCTGGGCTTTGTGCCCCAAATGCTGGTGCTGTTCCTTCTGCTGGCCATTCTGGAGGATGTGGGTTACATGGCCCGGGTGGCCTTCATCATGGACCGCCTCTTCCGCCGCTTCGGACTGTCCGGCAAGAGCTTCATTCCCATGCTGGTGGCCACCGGCTGCGGCGTCCCCGGCATCATGGCCTCCCGGACCATTGAGCAGGACCGGGACCGGAAAATGACCATCATGACCACGGGCTTTATCCCCTGTGGAGCCAAAATGCCCATTATCGGGCTCTTCGCCGGGGCTGTGTTCGGGGATTCCCCCTGGGTGGCCGCCTCCGCTTTCTTCATTGGCATTGTCGCGGTGGTCATCTCGGGTATCATGCTGAAGAAGTTCAAAGCCTTTGCCGGGGAGCCCGCCCCCTTCGTCATGGAGCTGCCCGCCTACCACGCCCCCGCCATAGGCAACGTACTCCGGGCCACCTGGGAGCGGGGTTGGTCCTTCATCAAGCGGGCCGGGACCATCATCCTCCTGAGCTCCATTGTCCTCTGGTTTCTCATGGGCTACGGCGTTGTGGATGGGACGTTCCAGGCCGTGGAGGATAACAATCACTCCCTGCTGGCCGCCATCGGCAGTGGTGTCGCTGTAATTTTTGCTCCCCTGGGCTGGGTGGGAGACATGGCCTGGAAGGCCACCACCGCCACCTTCACCGGCCTGATTGCCAAGGAGGAGGTTGTCAACTTCTTCGGCGTGGCTTACCACTACGCCGGCGAGGCGGACCTGATGGAGGATGCCAGCGGCATCTACGCCGCCGTTGGCGCGGACTTCGGCACTATGGCCGCATACTCCTTCATGATCTTCAACCTGCTCTGCGCCCCCTGCTTCGCCGCCATGGGCGCCATCAGGCGGGAGATGAACAACGCCAAATGGACGACGGCGGCCATTGGTTACATGTGCGGCTTCGCCTATGTGGTGAGCCTCATCGTGTTCCAGCTGGGCGGACTGGTCACCGGAGAAGCAGTGTTTGGCCTTGGAACCGTTGTGGCGCTGGTCCTCCTGACAGGAATCCTGTACCTGCTGCTCCGCAGGGGGTATCAGGGGGAGGAGCGGTCCCGCCGCCTGACCTCCGTCGCCGCCGCGCAGTAAGGAGGGAACGCATATGACTTTGGGAGAAATCATCGTTTTGCTGGTGCTCGCGGGAGTGGCAGGGCTGGCCGTCTGGTCGTTGTGGAAGTCCCGCAAACCCGGCGGAGGCTGTAACGGCGACTGCGGGAACTGCCGCAGCTGTCACTAAAACTTCAAATCTTGCAAGACATGGTGCTCCAGCTGCTGAGTTATGTGACCCAGACAGATTTTTCTCGCAGAACCCCTCTCTGTGGCCATTTTACCATGGCCGGTTTTGCGTTCAATTTGCAACACAGGGGCTCCTTTTTATGCTGTCCGCACATACTGGTGCAGTTCACTGCTTTTCAAATTTTCAGGCACTTATTGACATCCTTCTGCCGCCCCAGAATGAGGATGGGAGACACCCCGTCCAGCATGGTATTGGGGCCAATGCTCATATCCAGCTTTCCATTCCGGCGGATACCCAGGATATTGATGCCGTACCGCTTGCGCAGGTCCAGCTGGAGCACCGTTTTGCCCTGCCAGTCCTCCGGGACAGACAGCTCAAAGAGGGAGAAGTCATCGTCCAGCTCAATGTAGTCCAAAATATGGTCAGAGGTACAGCGAATGGCGGTCCATGCGGCCAGCTGTTTTTCGGGATAGACCACCTCATCCGCCCCGCAGCGCAGCAGGAACTTCTCCTGCACCCCCCGGGAGGCCCGGGCGATGACCTTCCGGGCCCCCAGCTCCTTCAGCAGGTCGGTGGTCTCCAGGGAGTTTTGAAACCTGTCACCGATGGCCACGATGCAGGCGTCAAAGCTGGGCACGTCCAGGGATGAGAGGAACTCCTCGCTGGTGCTGTCCCCGATCTGGGCATTGGTCACATAGGGCAGGGCCCCGTCCACCCGCTCCTCGTCGCTGTCCACCGCCATCACCTCGTGGCCCAGGTCATTGAGCTTCCGGGCCACATGCTGGCCAAACCGGCCCAATCCAATCAACAAGATCGACTTCATAAAATCCTCCTTATCCTACAATCAGCTTTTCCTTGGGCAGCCTGGCCCCGGTCCCCCTGCTCTCCGACAAAGCGGCAAACACCAGGGTAAGTGCCCCTACCCGGCCGCAGAACATCAGCAGAATCAGCACACACCGGGACAGCTGGCCCAGCTGGGGGGTGATTCCCATCGTCACCCCCACCGTCCCCACCGCCGAGGCCGTCTCAAACAGGCAGGTGAGCAGGGGCAGACCCTCCGCCCGGCTGATGAGCAGTCCGCCGAAGAAAAACAGGGTCAGATACAGGGTGAGGATGGCCATGGCGCTGCGCACCGTGTCCTCGTCCACCCGGCGGCCGAAGAAGTGGGTGTCCTCCTGACGGCGGAAAATGGCAAACGCGGTAGACACCATCACCGCCAGGGTGGTCACCTTCATGCCCCCTGCCGTGGACCCCGGCGCGCCGCCGGTGAGCATGAGGAGAATCATGACCCCCACGCCCCCCTCGCTGAGGGCGTTGAAGTCAATGGTGTTGAACCCGGCGGTCCGGGCCGTCACCGACTGGAACGCCGCCCCCCAGGCCCGCTCCGCCGGGGGGAGTCCCTGAAACTCAAAGCAGAAAAAGTAGGCCGCCGGCAGGACCAGCAGCAGGGCACTGGTCACCAGCACCACCTTGGTCTGCATCCGGTAGCGGCGGAAGCGCAGCCGGTTGGTCCGGATATCGTCCCAGGTCAAAAAACCGATGCCGCCGGTGACAATGAGCAGCATAATCACCAGGTTCACCGCAGGGTGGGAGACGAAAGAGGTGAGGGAGGAGTAGGGCGCCCGGACGCCCATCAGGTCAAAACCCGCGTTGCAGAAGGCGGACACCCCGTGGAACAGCCCGTACCACAGCCCCCGCCAAAAGCCGAACTCCCGGCAGAACACAAGGCTGAGCAGGGCGGCCCCTGTCAGCTCAAAGGCGGCCGTCATGGTCAGGATAAACCCGGTAAGACGGAGGATGCCCCCCAGCCGGTGGGCGGAGATGGCATCCTGCATCAGCCCCCGCTGCTTTAAGGATATCTTCTGCCCCGTGGTCAGCCCCAGCAGCACAGCAAAGGTGACCACCCCCATGCCCCCCACCTGGATCAGCGCCAGCAACACCCCCTGGCCAAAGCCGCTCCAGTAGGTGGCGGTATCCCGCACCACCAGCCCGGTGACGCAGACGGCAGAGGTTGCGGTGAACAGGGCGTCGGAAAGGGGCGCGCCCCGCCCGTCCCGGGTGGCAAAGGGCAGCATGAGCAGCAGACTCCCCAGCAGAATCACAGCACCAAAGCCCAGCAGGATAATCTGGGGTGAAGAGAGCTTTTTCCTTTTTCTTATCATAACGGTCCCTCCGTTGGGCGATCCGGTGATGGGGTTATTATAGCACAAAACCGCCGGCAGGTCACCCCGCCGGCGGTTTTTTTCAAATTTGACCCATAGAACTCAGTTCCAGAAATCGGTTTTTTCCTTCAGACCGATGGAGGAGGCCTTAAATGTGGGGTCCTTGCCCTGGGCCCGCTGGTCGGTGTAGTCCTTCAGGGCCTTCATGGCAGTGCCGCCCAGAATGACGATAACGGGCAGGTTGATGATGGCCATGATGCCCATGAGCACGTCGGCCAGGTCCCAAACCAGGCCGAAGTCCAGCAGGGCGCCAACAAACACCAGCAGGACGGCGACCACGTTGAACACGGTCTTGCCGGTCTTGCCCACGGTGTGGCCGGCGACGTAGTTCATGCAGCCCTCGCAGTAAAACAGGTTGCCCAGCAGAGTGGTGAAGGCGAAGAGCAGCAGGGCGAAGGTGATGAAGTAGGGGCCGACGGCGCCAAAGGTGTTGGCCAGGGAGGCCTGCACGAAGGGGGCGCCGGTGAGCTCCTCAGAGGGGACGATGCCGGTGCACAGGGCCATAAGGGCGGTGGCGGTACAGATCAGGATGGTGTCGATAAACACGGACAGCATCTGCACCAGGCCCTGCTTCACGGGGTGGGACACGTCGGCGGCGGCGGCGGCGTTGGGGGCGGAGCCCACGCCGGCCTCGTTGGAGTACAGGCCGCGCTTGATGCCCTGCATCAGGGCGGAACCGGCAAAGCCGCCGAAGATGGCCTTGAAATTGAACGCGTCCACAAAGATGTGGCCCAGAACGGCGGGGACCTGGCCGATGTTCAGGACGACCACGATCAGCGCCATGATGATGTAGATCACGCCCATCACGGGGACCATCACGCCGGTGACCTTCACGATCCGCTTGCCGCCGCCGAAGATGCAGATGCCCACCAGAACGGCCAGGATGGCGCCGCCAACCACGGCCACCACGCTGTACTTGCCGATGGTGCCGGCCGCTTCGTAAAAGCTGTAGCTGGTAAAGCTGCTGATCAGGTTGTAGGAGGCCAGCATATTAAAGCCGCCGGCGTAGGTGGCGATCAGGGCGATGGCAAAGACGATGCCCAGGCCGCGGCTGTGGAGGGCAGCCTCAATGTAGTAGGACGGGCCGCCGTAGCTGCCGCCCTCGGGGTCGCGCTTCTTGTAGATCTGGGCCAGGGTACTCTCCACAAAGGCGGAGGCCCCGCCCACAATGGCGATGATCCACATCCAGAACACCGCGCCGTAGCCGCCGATGGCAATGGCGTTGGCCACGCCCACGATGTTGCCGGTACCCACGCGGCTGGCGGTGGACACCATCAGGGCCTGGAACGCGGAGACGGACTTGCCGTCCTTGGGCTTCTCGCCCACCACCCGGATGGACTCGGGCAGTAGCCGCAGCTGGACCAGCTTGCCCCGGAAGGTGAAGTACAGGCCGACGCCCAGCAACATGATAATCAGGATGTAGCTGTACATCCAGCCGCTGATCGTACTGATCAGACTGCCAAACGCTTCTAACATAACATGTTCCCTCTCTCTCTTTTATTTGCCGCCGGGCCGCCGCAGTCCTGAAGCCATCGCGGGGGCGCACGCCATACGCCCCCGCGCGTTTCCTACAGGAAACGCGCCTGAGGCGGCTTTCCCGTATTATAGCACAATCCCTCGATTTTGAATAGCCCTTTTATTATATTTTTTGTACAAAAATTTTATATTTGCTTTTCGGTCAAAACACGCTCCCCCCTCGCGGCCTCAAGGCTGTTCAGACCGGTAGTGTTTTTTGCGGCGTGCCCTCGTGTACTCCTCCAAAACATGGAAGCAAACTGCGATCTCCTCCTGGGAACAGGTTTCCCCTAACAGCTCCAGCGTTTTGCCAAACACCCGATCATCGTAGCGTATGTGCTGTTTGTTGAGCTGTTCTCCCTTTGCAGTGGCAAAATAGAGCCGCTTTTTTCTGCTGTCCGGGGATTCCCTCCGAACGATCAGTTCCTTCTCCTCCAGCCGCTTCATCATCTGTGAAATGGCTGCCTTTGTTTTATCCCAGTCCTGGGACAGGTCGGTAACCGTCCTGCCTGGGTGGTCAATGATATACCGCAGCATATGCACTTCCACCGAAGTATACATATCCCCGGTCCCGTAATCCGTCGGCAGATTGGAAGCCATATAGAGCATAGCCGCCCTGTGCAGGATATCCGCCATGTCAGCCGCAGAATAGTGTTCCATACGATTTCTCCTCTCCCCTAAACCCGATGCTGTCTTTTTTACTATAACAGATTCCCCAAAAAATTTCCAAACAAACTTTTGTACCGCACAAAAGACCCCAGCAATACAAAAGCAGTTGACAATCTCTCTCAAACATGTTAACATCCTTAACAACTAAGCAATGCCGTTGCTCAAACATATGGAAAGGAAGGAGTTTATTCCATGGAGATCAAAAAAATACAGGTCCTCTTCTTCAGCCCCACCGGGGGAACTGAAAAAATCGCCCGGCTCGCCGCCGGGGAGCTGGCCGCAAGGCTGGGCCTGGAGCAGGAGTTCATCGATTTCACCCGCCCGGAGAACCGGCAGAAGGAGTACCGCTTCGGCCCGGACGAGCTGTTGGTGATGGCCTCCCCGGTGTACGCCGGCCGCCTGCCCAACAAGCTGATGCCCGACTACAAGGCCAGGATTTTCGGTGATGGCACCCCCGCCGTCCCCATCTGCGTCTTCGGCAACCGGAGCCCCGACGAGGCCCTGCGGGAGCTGATTCTGCTGCTGGAGGGCAACGGCTTCCAGATCGCCGCGGGAGCCGCCTTCGCTGGGCGGCACGCCTTCTCTGACAAGGTGGGCCAGGGCCGCCCCGACGAAGAGGACCGGGCCCAGATTCTGGACTTCGCCGCCAGGGCGGCGGAGAAGCTGGCCGGCGGCTCCCTGCCCCTGCTGGAGGTGGACCGCAGTGAGATTGGCCCCTATTATACCCCCCTGAAGGAGGACGGCACCCCCGCCAAATTCCTGAAGGCCAAGCCCCTCACCCGCTGGGAGCTGTGCTCCCGTTGCGGGGCCTGCGCCCGGGCCTGTCCCCTGGGCAGCATCGACAAAGAGACCATGGAGGCCGTGGGCCTGTGCATCAAGTGCCAGGCCTGTGTCCGCCGCTGCACCCGCCGCGCCAAGTATTTTGAGGACGGCGACTTCCTCTCCCATGTGGCCATGCTGGAACAGAACTACACCCGCCGGGCGGAAAACACCGTCCTGCTCTAAGCATCCTGTACATAATGCAAACCGCGGATATGGCCCCTGCCATATCCGCGGTTCCGTTTTGCTATTTCAGCTCCACCTCCGGCATCAGCTCCCGGCCCACGATGCTCAGCACGCGGTCCATCTGGGCCACCTCCTCCGGAGTAAAGCGCTCCCGCACCCGGTCCATGACCTCCTGCACATAGCTGCTGCTCAGGTTGTAGTAGTCGTGAAACTTTTGGGTGGGCCGCAGGTGGTATTCCCGCCGGTCATTGGGGGACTGGACCTTCTCCACATACCCCTTCCGGATCAGGCTGTTCACCTTATAGGCGGCGTTAGGGGAGGACAGGTTGGCGAAGGAGGCAAATTCGTTGATGGTGGGCTCGTCCAGGGCCCGGATAATCTCCATGCAGAAGGTCTCCACCGCCGTCAGGCTGGCCTCCCGGCTCTGAAACCGGGAGAAAACAGCCTGATAAAAGTGCAGCTTAAATTTGGTGTAAATCCGGTCAAAGCTCTCCTCCAGCACCTTTTTCTTCCCCCTCCAATTCCGAATTGAGGACATTATACCAGAGAACCTTCCCTTTCGCAAGGGAAACCGGGCCGGTCCGTCAGGGCAAAGGTCAGCTCCGCCCTGCAGGCCAGCTTGCCCTCCACCCTGGCCTCCGCCGTCCCAAAGCCCACCGGCCCCTTCCGGGCGGTGAGCCGGCACTCCAGCTCCAACACATCGCCGGGCCGGACCTGCCGCTTGAACCGGGCGTTCTTAATGCCCCCGAAGAGGGCCAGCTTATCTCCGCTCCCCTCTTCAGTGAGGATGGCCACCGCCCCCACCTGGGCCAGGGCCTCGATGATGAGGACGCCGGGCATCACCTTAAAGCCGGGAAAGTGGCCCTGGAAGAACGGCTCGTTGGCGGTGACGCACTTGACGCCCTTCGCCCCCTCGCCGGGGGTGCACTCCACAATCTTGTCCACCAGCAGGAAGGGGTAGCGGTGGGGGAGGATGGCCTCGATCTGGTCGATATTCAGCTCCATGTTATTTGAACCTCCATGAGTATCTCAGAAATTGCCGTTGTGTAGGGCGCGACGACCCCGGCGCGCCGCCCCGATGGACGGAAGATGAATACACTCGATAACGGCGGGCCGAGGTCGTCCCGCCCTACACACGATGAAAGAAGGCTTTTACCGGGATTGTCCTTTTCGCAGATTTAAATGTAGGGGCCGCCGCCCTCGGCGGCCCACCAACGTGCAACGTTTTCCCTGGTTTCGGGCCGCCCAAGGGGGCGGCCCCTACAGATGATCTCTGGATAAAATGCGCGTCAGGGCACTCCCCTTTTACCCCTCCCACTTTTTCAGCACGATAGCCGCGTTGTGCCCCCCAAAACCCAGAGAGTTGGACAGGGCGATTTTAATGTCCGCCCGGCGGCCCTCGTTGGGCACGATGTCCAAATCGCAGGTCGGGTCGGGGACCTGCCAGCCGATGGTGGCGGGGACATAGCCCTCCTTCAGGGCCAGGGCGGTAAAGATGGCCTCCACCGCCCCCGCGGCCCCCAGCAGGTGGCCGGTCATGGACTTGGTGGAGCTGACCATCAGCTCCCCGGCGCGGGCCCCAAAGGTGGTGTGAATCGCCGCCGCCTCCCCGGCGTCGTTGAGCTGGGTGGAGGTCCCGTGGGCGTTGATGTAGTCCACCTCATCCGGGGAAACTCCCCCGTCGGCCAGGGCCTGGGCCATGCAGGCGGCCCCGCCCGCCCCTCCGGGGGCGGGGGCGGTGATGTGGTAGGCGTCACAGTTGGCGCCGTAGCCCACCACCTCGGCGTAGATTTTTGCCCCCCGGGCCCGGGCGTGGCCCAGCTCCTCCAGCAGCAGGGCGCCGGCCCCCTCGCCCATCACAAACCCGGACCGCTCCCCATCGAAGGGGATGGAGGCCCGCAGGGGGTCGTCCCCCTCGTGGAGGGCCTTCATGGCGGTAAAGCCCCCCATGGCCAGGGGGGTGACAGCCGCCTCCGCCCCGCCGCACAGCATCACCTCGGCGTAGCCGTCCCGGATGTGGCGGAAGGCGTCGCCCACGCCGTTGGTCCCCCCGGCGCAGGCAGTGACCACGCAGGAGCACATGCCCCGAAACCCGTAGCGGATGGCTATGTGGCCCGCCGCCATATTGGAGATAATCATGGGGATCATAAAGGGGGACACAGCGTCATACCCCCGGCTCTCCCCCCGCCGGTGGGCCTCCCCCACCGTCTCAAAGCCGCCGATGCCGCTGGAGAAGAGGACGCCGCAGCGGTCCAGGTCCTCCTGTTCCCGGTCCAGGCCGGAATCGGCCATGCACTCGCCGGCGGCAATCAGGGCCAGCTGGGTAAAGCGGTCCATCTTTTTGGTCTCCCGCCTGCCCAGCAGGGCGTCCGCGTCCAGGTTTTTCACCTCGCCGGCCAGCTTGACCTTCATATTGGAGGTGTCATACCGGGTGATGGGGCCGATGCCGCATGTCCCGGCCCTGACCGCCGCCCAGCTTTCGGCCACGGAATTTCCCACCGGATTGACGGTCCCCATGCCGGTGATTACCACTCTGCGCTTTTCCATTGTGTTTCTTCCCTTTCTGTCAGACAGAATTTCTGTGGGGCCCGCCCCCCTGGGCGGGCCAACTCTGCAATGGACGATGACCCGCCGAGGGCGGCGGGTCCCACAGAGCAAAAACTTAAACGGCCATACCGCCGTCCACGCACAGCACCTGGCCGGTGATGTAGCCGGACTCCCTTTCCGCGAAGAAGGCCACCGCCCTGGCCACCTCCTCCGGGGCGCCGGGGCGGCCCTTGGGGATGGTGGACAGCATGGCCTCTCTGGCCTTCTCGGGCAGGGCGGCGGTCATGTCGGTCTCAATGTATCCGGGGGCCACCGCATTGACGGTGATGTCCCGGCCGGCCAGCTCCTTGGCGGCCGCCTTCACCAGGCCCAGCACCCCCGCCTTGCTGGCGGCGTAGGCGGTCTGGCCGGGATTGCCCCGCAGCCCCACAATGCTGGACAGACAGACAATCCGCCCGTATTTCTGGCGCAGCATAATTTTCGCCGCCGCCCTGGTGCAGAAGTAGACCCCCTTCAGGTTGGTGTCCAGGGTCCTGGTAAAATCCTCCTCCTTGGCGGTCATCAGCAGCCCGTCCCGGCTGATTCCGGCGTTGTTTACCAGAATGTCCAGCCGCCCGAAGCGCTCCTTCACCGCCGCTGCCAGGGCGTCGCAGGCGGCGGGACTGGCCACGTCGGCCTGAAAGGCCTCCGCCTCCACGCCCAACTCCCGGCAGAGCCGGACGGTCTCCTCCGCCGCAGCGCTGTTGCCCGCGTAGTTGACGGCAACAGCCGCCCCCCGGCGGGCCAGCTCCAGACAGACGGCCCGTCCAATCCCCCGGCTCCCGCCGGTGACCAGGGCCACATTCCCCTCCATGCTCATGCGCTCTCTCCTTTCAGGGCGGATACCACTGCGCGGAAGTCCGCCACCGTGTCGATGTGATAGGTCTTAATCTCCGGGGCGGTCTTCTTAAAGAACCCGCACAGGGTCTTCCCCGGCCCAATCTCCACCACAGTGTCCACCCCCTCCTCCGCCATACGGCGGATGGTGTCCTCCCAGTAGACGGGGGACTGGACCTGCTTCTCCAGCAGGGCAGCGATGGAGTCGTCAGGCCCTGCGGGCCCGCCCTTGCAGTTGAAGTAGACGGGCAGGGACATGGGCTGGAAGGCAATCCGCTTAAAATAGGAGGCCAGGGCGTCCCCGGCGGGCTTCATCAGCCGGGTGTGGAAGGGCCCGCTCACCTTCAGGGGCATACACCGCTTGGCCCCCAGCTCTTTTGCCAGCTCCCCGGCCCGGTCCACGGCAGCCTTCTCCCCGCCGATAACCAGCTGGCCGGGACAGTTGTAGTTGCAGATCTGAACGGTGCCCAACTCCGCCGCCCGGTCACAGGCGCTCTGGAGCTTCTCCCGGTCCAGCCCCAGCACTGCGGTCATCCCGCAGTCCAGGCCCTTCGCGGCCTCCTCCATGGCTTTGCCCCGGAGGGCCACGGTGGAGATGGCGGTCCCCCGGCTGAACACCCCGGCGGCGCAGAGGGCGGAGTACTCCCCCAGGGACAGCCCCGCCGCAATTTCAGGGCGGATGCCCTCCTTGTACAGCAGGCCGGTCACTCCCAGGGCGAAGGCCACCATGCAGGGCTGGGTGTACCGGGTCTGGGACAGCTGCTCCTCCGGACCCTCAAAGCACAGCTGTTTCAGGTCAAAGTCCACCGGAGCGTGGTCAAAGATGTTGGCAAATTCGGGATACTCTTGGTAAAAGTCCCGCCCCATGCCCACATGCTGGCTGCCCTGCCCGGCGTATACAAAGGCCAATTTCATGGAGAAACCTCCTCCGTCAGGCGGCGGACCGTCTCCTCACAGCCGGCGCACAGCTCCTCCAGAATGGCCCGCAGGGGACGAATCTCATGGAGCAACCCGGCGTTCTGGCCGCACATGAGGGAACCGGTTTTGGTGTCGCCGTCGAAGACCGCCCGGCGCAGGGAGCCCAGAGTGAACTTCTCCAGCTCCTCCCGGCTGGCCCCGGCCCGCTCCTGCTTCAGATACTCCCGGGACATCTGATTCTTCAAAATCCGGACGGGGGCGTTTACCGACCGTCCGGTGACGGTGGTATCGCTGTCCTTGGCCTTCAAAATGGCCTGCTTGTAGTTGTCGTGGATGGGGCACTCCTCACTCACCAGCAGGCAGGTGCCCACCTGGACCCCGCAGGCCCCCAAGGCAAAGGCGGCGGCCAGCTGGCGGCCCGAGGCGATGCCCCCGGCGGCGATGACGGGCAGGTCGGTGCATTCGCAGACCTGGGGCACCAGGGCCATGGTGGTCAGCTCGCCCACATGGCCCCCGGACTCGGTGCCCTCGGCAATAAAGCCGTCCACCCCCAGGGGCTCCAGGCGTCTGACCAGGGTGGTGGCGGGGACCACGGGGAAGACCTTGATGCCCGCCTCCTTCCAGGCGGGGACAAACTGGCTGGGCACCCCGGCCCCGGTGGTGACCACCTTCACCCCCTCCTCAATGACCACCTGGGCCATCTCAGCGGCGGCGGGGTTCATCAGCATGATATTCACCCCGAAGGGCTTATCCGTCAGGGATTTGCAGGTGCGGATGTGCTCCCGGAGCATATCCGCGTTCATGCCCCCCGCCCCGATGAGTCCCAGGGCCCCGGCGTTGGACACGGCGGCGGCAAACTCGCCGGTGGCGATGTTGGCCATGCCGCCCTGGATAATGGGGAACTCGGTCCCCAGGATTTCGTT
>ERZ779633.337-NODE-337-length-13845-cov-6.112473_pt1 | contig 13845 bp, 12 predicted proteins | sample MGYA00514195_ERZ779633 | MGnify/ENA primary metagenome ERZ779633 (study PRJEB29562, sample SAMEA4376707) | mouse gut metagenome | isolation source: Cecum | study: EMG produced TPA metagenomics assembly of the A DSS colitis mouse model was used to assess the...
GCAAGCGAGATAACGGTCAGCAAAGCGTTTACCGCGTCTGTCGGTATGAAGTTCACTTGGGGTTCGGGTTCGTCGATAGAATCCGGCAACTTCAACTTATTCGAAAAGAACGGCACATACTTGATAACGCTTGCACAGGGCGGCGGCACGATAGCCAAAATAAAAACCGCGTAACAACAGCATAAGCAAAACCCCCTACGAATAATACCGTAGGGGGTTATTTTTGTGCGGATTTTAGCGTTTCGCTTTATGACGGGGCGATCGACGCAATGCCCGATCGCATGTTTTACATTATTCTTTTATTTCGTCGCTTTCTGTTGCGCTCGCGGCGGGATAGCCGGCAGTCTTGGCAAGCTCGGCATACTTAGCGGCGAGTTCGGCGTCGGGCTTTGTGCCTATGCCTTGTTCATAGCACGCCGCAAGCTCCGCAAATGCGACGGGGAACTGCTGTTCCGCCGATCGCTTGAACAGAGAGAACGCGCGTTCGGGATCGGCTTTAACGCCATTGCCGTCGCGCAACGCTTTTGCAAGGTTATACTGTCCGGGCGCGCTGTCCGCGTCTGCCGCGATCGTATAAAGCTGTACGGCTTTTTCGGCGTTCTTTTCCACGCCTCTGCCCGATTCGTAACAGAATCCGAGATTAGCGACGGCAACGGGGTTGCCGAGCTTGCCCGCTTCCTCGAACCAATGAACGGCCTGTGCAAAATCCGGTTTAACACCTCTGCCGTTAAGATAGCACATGCCTACGTTGTTCTGCGCTATTGCATAACCGTTTTGCGCGGCGCGGTAATAGTATAAATACGCTTTTTCGCCGTCGGCTTTTACACCTCTGCCGAAGTTGTAGCAATCGCCGACGTTGTTTTGCGCTGCGGCGAATTCGGCTTCTGCGGCGCGATAAAAGCAGTCGAACGCCTTTTCCTGATCCTGCTCGACGCCGAGTCCGCGCTGATAGCAAAATCCGAGATCGTTAAGTCCGCCCGGATGATTCTTGTCCGCCGCGTCGCGGAATATCTTTGCCGCTTTGTCGTAATCGCGTTCGACGACCGACCCGTCGAAATAGAAGTGACCGAGCGTGAATTGCGCGTCGAGGTTGCCCATGTCTGCGGCTTGCTTTATCAGTTCGTATGCGCGCTGTTCGTCGTGCTTAACGCCCATGCCTCGAATATAACACACGCCCAGCGAGAATATAGCGGGCGTGTATCCGAGCTTCGCGCTCTGCGCATAGCCTGCCGCCGCTTTTGCGAAGTCAACGGGAACTCCGTCGCCCGTAAAGCTTTTTTCCGCTTGGTCGAAGTACTTTTTTGCCAAAAAATCGGTGGGCGAAAGTTGTTCGCCGTTTACATTTTCGTTTGACATAATCGCTCCTTATATAAGGATTTATATAGCATATTATACATCAATTCGGCGGATTATGCAAGCAAATGCGCTCCTGTTGCGGTTTTAACGCCCAACGGCGTTGACGTATTATAATGAAAAACGCGGCGAAAAATTATGTGATTGTTGTTGCATAAGCAATACCGCCTCCATACTTATACTGAAAGTCGGAAAGCGGTAAGCGGCATTATGATTCCTATAACGGGACGTATTGCTTATTACGCGAAAGCCCAATAACCGAGATACACCATTATGAGCGCGACGACGATAAAGAACACCGTCATTACTACGCCTGCGCCGATCGACTGACGGTACATAAGCAACATTGTGCCGATAGAAAGCGCGGTCGTGATGGACGCCATTACATACGCGGCGATAGGCATATTGTGGTAAATAAAGTAAGGCGTTATCGCAGTGGCGATGAACAGCTTGAACCAAAACTCAAAAGTCCAGCCGCGCACCATTCTCGCGTTGTCGGAGTAAACGTTTTCGCGCAGTACGAGATATAACGCTATGCCCATGTGTATGAACAGAATAGGCGGGGTAGCTATTACCAACCATTTGGGAATGATGAACGGCAGTTCGGCGGAGTTTGCCACTTTGCCGAATATCCCGGAGCAGTAGGAAACGGTAAGCCCGATCCCTACGGTTGCGAGCACACACACCAAAAACAGCGCGACGCCCGACAGTCTTTTTTCGGTCTTGACAATTACTGAATTTTCCATAGTGCCGTTAGTATGCCGAGCTTAGAGCTTTTTATTCGCGCGGAAGATAAAATATACGAAGCGCCGTATAGCTACGCGGGTATGCGCCGAGCAATGCGCACCATCGAGCGATATGGACTGCGGCGCGGCGTAAGATTTGATGCGAATTTATGTTTGATATTCTTGACTAATATCGATGTAATGGATTATAATTAATAAAATCATTTTTAAAGGCGTGTGATATGGAACACATCGATCTGCACAAGATACGCGCCGACGGTGGATACGTCGGACAAAAAGTCACTGTTTGCGGCTGGGTACGCACGTCGCGCGACAGCAAAAACGTCGCGTTTGCGGAATTGAACGACGGTAGCGAACTCAATCACATGCAAGTCGTTTTCGACAAAACCAAGTTCGACGACAAAACGCTTGCGCCCATGCTTGCGCTCGGCAGCGCGTTGCGCGTCGTCGGCACGGTAGAAAAGGGAATGAAAGCGGAAAGCGTGGAAATACTCGCGGAAAGCGCCGAACTGTTGGGCGGGAGCGACAGCTCGTATCCGTTGCAAAAGAAACGGCACACTATGGAATTTTTGCGGTCTATCCCGCATTTGCGCGTGCGTACCAACACGTTTAACGCGGTGTTCCGCGTGCGCAGCGAGTTGTCGTACGCGATCCACGAGTTTTTCCATAAACGCGGATATTACTATGTACATTCGCCCATCATCACGGGCAGCGACTGCGAGGGCGCGGGCGAAGTATTCAAAGTGACAACGGTTGGTTACGATCCGTCTGTCAAAAGCGAAGAGGAATATAACAAAAAAGACTTTTTCGGGCGGTCTGCGGGGCTTACGGTTTCGGGTCAGCTCGAAGGCGAAGTGATGGCGACGGCGCTCGGCAAAATTTATACTTTCGGTCCGACGTTCCGCGCCGAAAACAGCAATACGCCCCGTCACTCCGCAGAATTTTGGCAGGTCGAACCGGAAGTAGCGTTTGCGGACATAAACGATATTATCGCCGTTGCGACCGATATGATAAAGAGCATAATTTCGCATTTGTTGAACAACTGCGCGGACGAACTTAAATTTTTCGACGAGCGGTTTGAAAACGGACTTATTGCCAAACTGCAACATGTCGTCGACAGCGACTTTGCGCGGATCGATTACGCCGACGCGATCGAGGTCCTTAAAAAATCGGGCAAGCAATTCGTGTATCCCGTCGAGTGGGGCTTGGATCTGCAGACCGAACACGAGCGATATCTCACGGACGAATATTTTAAAAAGCCCGTATTCGTCGTCAACTATCCGCGCAAGATAAAGTCGTTCTATATGAAGCAGAACCCCGACGGCACGACTGTCGCGGCGACGGACTTGCTTGTGCCGGGAGTGGGCGAGATTATAGGCTGTTCGGAGCGCGAGGCGGATTACGACAAGCTTTTAAAAGAAATCACCGATCGCGGCATGAAGCTTTCCGATTATGCTAATTATCTCGATCTGCGCAAATTCGGAAGCGTGCCGCACAGCGGATTCGGACTCGGTTTGGAACGCATGCTCATGTATGTGACGGGTATGGCGAATATACGCGACGTTATAGAATTCCCGCGCACCAAAGACGACTTGAAATAAATAAAGGCGGATCGATCGGATCGGCATGCAAATGTCGTATGAACAAGGTCCGAGCTATTTCCAAGCTTAATTAAAACGACAAATAAAAAACGGCGTTGCTTTTGTGAGTAACGCCGTTTTGTTTCAGTCGTCGTTCGATTCGTTTTCCGCCGTGCCGGCGTCGGCAGAGACCGCCGCATCGGACGCTGCGGCTTGTTCCGCTTGCGGCGGCGCGGATATTCCGATCACGTTTGAAACGGGCATTGAAAACGCTATGCCTTGTCCCGCAGTTTTAAGCCCCGCCGATTGATATATTGCATGCAATACCGCGTCTTTTATGTCCGACGTTACGAGTATCATCACGATTTCTTTGTCGGGCTGAATGGTGATACGGAAAAACTCTTCGGCTTCTTTGTTCGCTGTGCCGCGCGCATGCACTACCGTGCCGCCGCGCGCGCCTTTTTCGCGTGCCGCGTCCATGACCACATCGGTGAAACCCGTGTTGACTATACACATGATGAGTTCGTGTGACATGTTATTTGTTCTCCTTGACCGCCATGCGGTTGTTGCTTAAAAACCCGAAGATGAGAGTGCCTATCACGCTCGACAGCGGTACTGTAAACGCTATGCCTTTGCCGTTTTTTATCGTGCGGAATTTTTCGTCGAGCGTCGCAAGCGCGTCTTTGATCTTGTTTTGTTGTATAACGCTGAAAATTACGGTTTTGTCCGAATCTGAAAGTCCGAAGCGCGAAAGCATTTTCGCATCCGCCGTACCGTGACCGAGCGCAACGAATTGCATGTTTACGTCGAATGACTGCAACAGATCGATATAGTACTCGCCCTTGCCGCGATTGACGGTAGTTATAAGGAGTTCGAGCCTATTATCCGTAACAGTAGTGTTCGCAGTCGGCTTGCCCGCGTTTTTGAGCTTTGCGAGTTTGCGTTTGCTTTTTTGTTTGGTCTCGTCGACTTTGGCTTTGACGGACGGGCTTTTCTTTACGGGCATGCTTTCGGACCTCCTTATATTATTTATCCCAAGCGAAATCGATTATTTGTTCGTCGTCGGCGGAAAGGATACGTTTCATGGCGATGCGGTTGCGCGCCTTTGCGGACATAACCGCTTTAAATCCGAGCGCCTGAATAGTTATCAACGGGATCATCGCCACCATAGCTACCACGCCGAACGCAAGCTCCAATACTTTGTCGCCGGCAAGCACCGAACACGCGCCTATGGCAAGCGGCAGTATGAATCCGGACGTAAGCGGTCCGCTCGCAACGCCGCCCGAATCGAACGCTATCGCCGTGTACAGCTTGGGAACGAAAAACGATAGACCGAGCGAGATCAGGTAGCCGGGAATCAGATAGTAGAGTACGGAAAATTCGTAAATTATGCGTATCATGGACAGCGCGATCGCAAGCCCTACGCCCAAGCATAACGCCAAGAGCATTTCTTTTTTGGTCACGCCGCCGCCCGTAACTTCTTCTACCTGCTTGTTGAGTACATGGATAGCAGGCTCGGCAAGCACTACGACCATGCCCAAGACAAGCCCGAACACAACGAGTACGACCCTGTTGTCGGCGAGCATTTTTCCGAGTTCCAGCCCTACGAACTTTAATGTTATGCCGATAACTATTTTAATTATCTTCGGTTTGGGCATTTTGAGTACCGTAAGTTTAATTACCGTAAAAAACACGACTATAAGCGCGAGCGCTATCACGACCTCGCGGCATGTGGCGAGCAGCACGTTGCCGAAGTCGTTCAGTTCGGAGGCGAAGGTATAAGCGGGCGTGGTATATGTAAGTTCGCCTTTCGCCGACATGGATAAGATCATGACTGCGAGAATAGTTCCGATAGAACAAAGCGCGACTAAGCCGAAACTGTTCTCGTTGCTGTTTTTGCCGCCGATGGTAGTTGCGATGCCTACGCCGAGCGCCATTATGAACGGCACGGTTATAGGTCCTGTCGTTACGCCGCCCGAATCGAAACACATAGCGAGAAAATCGTTCTTTCCGCTTTCGATCAGCAACGCGCACAGCGCGAACAGCACCATATAGAAAAACATCAATATTGCGGAAAGGTCCTTGCGCAATATTATTTTAAACACGGCTATCAGCAAAAATATGCCGACGCCCGCGCCTACGGTCGCAATAAGGACCGCGCTGTTCATAACGGTTTTCACTTGTTCGGCAAGCACCGAGAGATCGGGTTCGGCTACGGTTATAAACACGCCCATCAAAAAGCAAACGATCAAAAGCACGGCGATCTTTTTGGATTTTGTAAGACCGCCGCCTATCTGCTCGCCCATAGGCGTCATTGCGAGATCCGCGCCGAGATTGAATAAGCCTATGCCGAGTATCAAAAAGATCGCAGACACGCCAAACGCCCACAACTCCGTCGCGGAAAAATCAACGAGCGGGGTAGCGGCAAGAACGAGTACTATTACCGTCACAGGCAGTACCGATATAAACGCCTCGCGCAGTTTGAGTAAGACACGTTTCATAACTAAAAAACACTCGGTGGATCGCATTTGCGATCGTCGGCGAATTTACTTATATTCTATCATTAATATTTACATTATGCAAGGAAAATTCGAGTATGCGATAAAATACTTGCGAGTATGCGCGGTGTGCGGTCAATTATATTCTACCGCTTGACAATTCTCGCGCGCGGTTGTACAATTATAATGTACACTTGCGTATAGAGGATTCGATGAAGAACTACTATCAAATTCTAAACGTCAAACCGACGGCGACGGAGACCGATATAAAACGGAGCTACCGAGTTCTTGCCAAGCGTTACCATCCGGATGTCAATCCGGGCGACGCTGCCGCCGCCGATAAGTTTGCCGATATCAACGAAGCCAACGCGGTGCTTTCCGATGCGAAGGCGCGCGCGGAATACGATGCAAAGCTCAAAGAATCCGCTTCCGGCAGAATGAACCAGGAAGACGTTATCGCGCGTCAGCGCGCACAGGCGCAGGCAGCCGCGCGTCAGGCTGCGCGGCAGGCGGCGTTCCGCAACGCAGGTGTGAACGTAAACATGAACGCGAGCGCGCGGCGCGACGCAACTATCGCGCGGGCGCGTCAGGCGGCGCAGGCTCAAGCTCAGGCGGCGGCTTCCGCGCGTCAGGCGCAATATCAAAACGCGCAAATGCAGGCTCAAGTACAGGCGCTTCGCAATCAGGCGTTCCAAAGCGGACGCGAGCAAGGCATGACGGAGGGTAAAGCCGCCGCCGAAGCCGAGATCGCTAAATTAAACGTTACTTTGCGCAGTCTTACTGCGGAAAACAAGCGGCTCAAAAAGAACGTGCAGGACGAGAGCGGGCTTAAACGTCAGCTCGCCGATGCCGAACAAGACCGTCGAGAACTCGAGATGGAATTGTTCAACCGCGACAGGGAACTTTCGCAGGAAAAGATACGTTCCAAAGATATGGAAGATCAATTGCAGGCTTTGCGGCAAGAGGACGGGGCTAACAGCGAAGCTATGCGCCGCGCCAAAGCGGAATGCGAAAAATTGCGCGGCATGCTCGATAAAGCTCAGCTTTGCGTCAAAAAGCTGGAGCTTGATAAAAAGAAACTCGAACAGGACAAAAGCCAAGCCGAGCTAAAAAATCAAGCGCAAATTCAACTTCAGCAGGATAAGCGTCGAAAGATGCAAGAGGAGATCGACGAACTCAATCGGCAAGTCGGATCGCTTACTTCGGAAGTGGAAGTGCTGCGCGCGGAAAACGAGCAGTGGGAACAGTACGCCAAGAGCGAGGAGTTTATTTCCGACGCGGAACGCAGGCTCGAGGATTGGACCAAAAAGACGCAAGCCGATCGCCGTCGCGCCAAGTCGACGCTTTACGGCGCGCTCGGCGTGTTGATTTGGTCTACCGACGAGGAGATCGAAGAAGCGCACACCAAGCTCGTCAAACGATATTCGGGCAAGACCGACGAGTCCATTGTAGCTAAGCTCGAAAAGGTAGAGGAGGCGTATGCCGTTCTTTCCGATCCGAAAAAGCGCGCCGATTACAATGCGTCTATCGAGGTTTCGGACGCTCAGATCGCGGAAGAACGCAGACTGATCGCCGAAAACGAGAGCCTTATGGAAGAATACCGCAACAGACTTGCGGGCAAAGAATTCTGGGCGCACTACGACGACTTAACGGCGTCGGCGCTTTCGGGCGATGCCGCCGCGCAAAATTCGCTCGGCGAAATGTACTATTACGGCGACGAGATCGAGCGCGATCTCGAACAGGCGGTGTTCTGGTTCAAAGAGGCGGCGAAACAAAAATACGCCGACGCCATGTATAACTTGGGCATATGCTTTATAAACGGCGAGGGCATCGAGCGCAACGCGGCGACGGGTCAGGGATTTATTCGTCAGGCCGCAAAGCTCGGCTCCAAGCCCGCCAAACAGTATGTGGGCAACAAACGCGGCGAGAAGCTTACCGTTACCATAACTTCGGATCTCGGTTGAGCACAGACGTTCATAATATACAACAATTAAAATCGGCGTGTCGTTTGTATGCTCGGCACGCCGTTGTTTATTAAAGTTAAACATGTGCGAAGAATATGCGGTGTTTTATATGCGGTTCGTTCGCGGTGGCTTTGCGATCTTATCGCGGAAAGAATATCAGCAACGATCCGTGCTTGACCGATACCGAACAGTTTGATTTAGCGGTGGCGTTGGAAACGCCCAAAGGGAAGTCGGGACTAAGTTCCGCATCTTGAAGCTTATAGCTCATGCCGTCGAGCGTGACGCCGCTCGCCGTCCCGCCGTACGCAAAAACCGACACCGTGCCGCGCGCGGTTTTGGGCAGTGTGAATTTTTCGTCCGTAATGACAGTCGCAACGCTGTCTTTGCCGACGAGATAACCGTGTGCGTCGAATGCGTTTAGGTATGCGAGCGTTGCGAAATTGGCTACTGTGTGATCGAGCCGTCCGCCCGTGCCGCCGTACAGCACGAACGTTCTGTACCCGCGTCGCAAGCCGAGCTTGACTGCGGCTATCATATCGGTGTCGTTTTTATCGCGGTCGAGTTTGATTATATGCGCGGCAGTATTTTGCGGCATTTCGCCCGAGTCGAAGTCGCCGATCACGACGCTCGGCTCCACCCCGACGTCGCACGCCGTTTTATATCCGCCGTCCGCAGCGATTATAAGGTCGGACGCGCCGAATTTTTTGCGCGGCGCGTAAGTTTCGCCTGCGCCGAATATTACGCATAACTGTTCCATGCGCACAGTATAGCACAACGCGGCGCGTAAATCAAGCGGCGCAAAAGCTTGATTTGCGAGAGCGAACATGGTACAATAGCGCAAAAGCATAAATTTCGAGAGGGTAAATCGTTATGGCAAAAGTTTACGCTATGATAGCCGACGGCACCGAAGAATGCGAGTGCTTGATCGTAGTAGACGTACTTCGTCGCGCGGGAGCGGACGTTCGGCTTGTGTCTGTCGGCGGCAAGACAGCGGTCGGTTCGCACGGGATAGAAATTACCGCCGACGCGACGGTAAGCGAGGTCGATCTTACCGACGCGGATTTGATATTCGTGCCGGGCGGATTGCCAGGCAGCGAAAAGCTCGCCGCAAACGCCAAGCTCGTCGACGCGATCGGAAAAGCGCTCGAACTCGGCAAACGCGTTGCGGCGGTATGCGCCGCGCCTGCGCTTGTACTCGGCGCACACGGATTTTTGTGCGGAAAATCTGCGATATGTTTTCCCGGTTTCGAATCGCACATGTCGGGCGCGGAGATCAAACGCGGCGCAAGGGTAGTGACGGACGGAAACGTCACCACCGCACGCGGACTTGGCTGTACGCTCGAGCTTGCGCTCGAACTCGTTCGGTTATTGTTCGGTTCGGATAAGGCGGCAGAGATCAAGCAAAAAATACAGGCGGATTGAATTTAAACAAATTTTATAATTACGGCAAAGCAAAACGCGGATGCAAAATCGATTGCATCCGCGTTTCGTCAATTATTAAATTTAATGCTTAGTTAAAAGCTTTGAGAAGCGGAAGACCGCCGCCGACAGCCGCAACAAGACCGCCGATAAAGCCGAGCCAAACACCCGCGCCTGCAGAAAAGCCTTTTCCGATATCGTTGCATTCGCTTACGAGCATGAGACCCGCGACAAGGATGAGCACTGCGCCGACAAAAGCGACAGCCGTGCCGAGCATGCGGACAATTTTAATGTCTTTGCCCAAGAATACGCGCAAAATCGCGTCTACGAGAAGGACTGCCGCACCGGCGATCGCTACGATAAACGCGATCAGCAAAAACGTGGTGCTGGGCGCGCCCGGCGCGCTCCACATATCATGGAACAAACCGTAGCTTTCCGAAACAGTCACGCCTAAGACGGATGCTGTGATCGTGATTATATCGATGCACATACCGACGATCACGAGCACAAGCCCTACGACCACGAGCGCGGCAAATATGTAACCGCACAGTTTCTTTACCTTTTCTTCCATTTTTACCTCCGATGGAAAAAGTTATTATATGTATGATAGCACTGCTTTCAAGATAAGTCAATAGTTATTTTCACTATATCTCATAAATTTACATAAATTTCGACGCTAAGTTCACAATTTCACCAAATCTTAACTTTTGTGACGCAGTCGCCCAACGGGATTATATGCGCGAACTTGTCGCGTAATGATAAATTATCGGGAATTTCGGCTGTCCGTTTGACACGGACGCGCGCTATGTGATATAGTATAGTAAAGCATATCTGCGGTCGCGCGCAAGTATAAAAAACGAATTAGCGATCGACGGCTATCCGCGAAAGGAGTATATATATGTCGCTTAAAAGAGCAATGGCAAACGAAATACGCATCATCGAAAACGAGATCAAAGAACTCGAAGTAAAACGCTCGCGGTCGCAAGCCGCATTGATCGAGAGCTTGCTCAGTCGTAAAAATCCGGACGAGACCGAAATGCAATATTTCAGAACTTATACCGTTCAGATAGATGCGAAACGCGAACGTATGCTAGAGCTTACTCAGCAGCTCGAAAAATTGGTGTAGCCGTCGTTTGTTCGAACGCGTCGCGTTATCCGCATATTTTTGTTATCCGTCCGTTCGGCGTTATTGCCGCGCGGATTTTTGTTGCCTTTAAGTCCTTCGGGCAGATATGCGCGTCGGTTGTGCGTCGACCGTGCGGCACGCCGTATCGAAGATCGCGGTTTGATGCGGTCGGATTTTATGCGCGAGATTTTAGCGGCTGATTTTTCGCCGTAAGTATTGACATACAGTGTAAATCCATATATAATGAATCGTGGAAACAATTTTAAACCGTCGGCGTCGACATCTATTGTAACGGAAATTTTCGATCGCGACCAAAAGGAGAAAATAGTGGGTAAATGCAATAATTGCGGTTTCGACAATTCGGACGATATGAAGTTTTGCGTTAATTGCGGAACGGAGATCGGGCAAAACGCCGTTTGCGGCAATTGCGGCGCGCCGCTTAAAGACGACGTAAAGTTTTGCGGCAACTGCGGTGCGGCGGTAGCACCCGCGTATGCGCCCGCTCCGATCGTGCAGGCGGAACAACCTGTTGCGGACACGGCTCGATCGGATAGCGCGCCCGTCGCGCAAAAATGTACGACCTGCGGTGCGGAGCTTGTTTCGGATTCGGCATTCTGTTGCATCTGCGGTACGCCCGTTTCCAAAATGCGCCGCGCGTCCGGCGGAAAAAGCACGGGTACGAATGAAAAGCTCGCCGCCGTGAAAAGCAAAGTCAAGGGTTTTGAAAAAAAGCACGGCATAATCATCAACGGTATTATAGCGGCGCTTTCGCTTGTGTTTATACTCGTTTCGCTACTCGGTCCGATCAAGATGACGTCGGGCGCGCCTATTGCGGGTTCGAACGGGCAGACCGAAACGTACGAATACAGCCAGTCAATTTGGCAAGTATTCGACTCGTTGGCATATGTATCGCTCGACATCAACGACCCGGACGACGTGAAGATGATCGAGAACATCTTTAAAGAGTACGAGGAAGCTCAAGCCGCCGCGCTCGAAGATCTGGAAAATTACGCGCAGGCTAATCCTTATGTTTCCGAAGAAGAGGCGTTAAAGAAAACGCGCGAATTCTTACAGGATCATTTGTCGGAAATAAACTATTTGGCATATCAATTCGCTTACACAACGATCGGCGCACTCGATTATATGACGGGCGCAGAAGTGGAGGAAGGCAAGAACGACGAGCTTAACACGCAACGCAATACTGCGGTGCTCACCCTCATAATGGCGCTCGTTACGTCGGCAATACAGATAGGCATAGCCGCGATTTCTTCGGTGTTCTTAATATTGGCGATAATAGGTATCGTTCGCAAAAAGTCGAGCAAATTGTTCGCGTTTCTCGGTGTGGCATTGGCGTTGTCGTGCATCGGACTTGCCGTACTGTCGATATCGCCTCAGCTCAGCGCAAGCGGGGCAATGTTTGCGGTTGCGCTCACGTCGGCGTTGTCGTACTTCGTTTGCGCGATAGGTAAAGCGGTCATGACCGATAAGAAGGTCGCGTTTACGGTTATACGCACCGTGCACGCCGCGTTGGCGGTTACCGCATGCTTTATGCTTTGTTCCAACGTTATTACGGTATCGCTGTTGCGGGGCGCCGGTAACAATATGGGAGAAATATTCGGACCGCTCGGTTTGGCGTTTGAAAACATATTCGTCGTTCTTCAGTTGTTGAGCAGCGACGGCGTATATATCGTATATTCGGACCTGAGTTTGGTGACGCCGATAATCGTTCTTGCCTTAGGACTGCTCGCGTTCGTTATTCTGTTCGTTGCGATGTTTAAATCGTTGCGCGCGCTTGCTCACAATACGGAACGCGTCGTAAAATTCGACGTACTCATGCTTTTGGGCGCGATATTGCTTATTTGTTTTGCAATAGCGCCCGCGATCTTGGGTGCGGCAGACCGCGCGCCTATGGTCAATAGCAATGAGGTCGCAGTGCGCATAAAAATCACGGCGAGGATATTCGTTTATTTGTCTATGGCGTTTGCGATTGCCGCGTTTGTGTTCGGGCTTGTTTTGAACCCCAAAAAGCTCGCCGCCGCGACCGGATCCAATGCTCCGCAAACGTCGGCGACCGCACAATTGCCGATCGTAAATTCGGCGTCGTCTGAAAATTCACAGGGAGAGACGGCAGGCGCGAGTAGCGCCGCCGAACCTGCCGACAGTTTCGACGCTGCGCCGGTAGCGCAGGGCGAAACGCTTGCGGAAAAAGATCCCGAACAATGCTATGCAAACGATAACGCCGCCGAGCAGCAGGCAGATGCCGAAGTGAATGCCGAAGCGGAAACGGCGCAGCCGACCGAAACGCAAACAAACGCCGAAGCGGAAACGGCGCAACAAACCGCTCCATCGAGTAAAAAGCCTGCGGCAAAAAAACCGCTTGCAAGCAAATCGACAGCGAGCAAAACCGCGTCGAAAAAGAAAGCGGCGAGTAGCGCCGCCGAACAGGCGGATTCGGAGCAAGCCGAGTAACGGCGAATATTTTACCGTGTTCCGACGAGGCAGGCTCGGCTCGGACTGAAAATCTATGCAAATAAACCTTTCGGGCGGTCGAAATGCGTGAATTATACAAATCTTTTCTTGATTATGTCGTGTATCAAATATATCCGCGCAGTTACATGGACGGCAACGGCGACGGCATAGGCGATATTAAAGGAATAACGAGCAAGCTCGATTATTTGAAAGAACTCGGAATAAACGCCGTGTGGCTTTCGCCGTGCTATAAAAGTCCGAATTGCGACAACGGATACGATATAAGCGATTACCGCGATATCATGGACGAGTTCGGCACGCTCGACGATTGGAAAGATATGATAGCTGGAATGCACAGTCGCGGCATAAAGCTCATCATGGATTTTGTTGCGAACCACACTTCGAGCGAACACGAGTGGTTTAAGCAGGCGAGAACGAGCAGAGATAACCCGTATCACGATTACTACATTTGGCGCGACAAAGTTCCGAACGATTGGCAGTCGTGCTTTTTGGGCAGTGCGTGGGAATACAACGCGCCGACCGACGAGTACTATCTGCACAGCTTCGCGATAGGGCAACCCGATCTTAATTGGGAAAATCCCAAAGTTCGCAAAGAAATGGCAGATGTTATCGACTATTGGGTAGAACTCGGCGTCGACGGGTTTCGGTGCGATGTGTTGCATTTTATCG
>ERZ779633.340-NODE-340-length-13563-cov-8.766213_pt1 | contig 13563 bp, 2 predicted proteins | sample MGYA00514195_ERZ779633 | MGnify/ENA primary metagenome ERZ779633 (study PRJEB29562, sample SAMEA4376707) | mouse gut metagenome | isolation source: Cecum | study: EMG produced TPA metagenomics assembly of the A DSS colitis mouse model was used to assess the...
TGGTGTGGCAGACCGGGTCGGGCACCCAGTCCAACATGAACGCCAACGAGGTCATCGCCGGACGGGGCAATGAACTGGCGGGGAAGGTCCTCCTCCATCCCAACGACGATGTGAACATGAGCCAGTCCTCCAACGACACCTTTCCCACCGCCATGCACATTGCCGCCGTGCTGAGCGTGGAGGACGGGGTGCTTCCCGCCCTGGACGCCCTGACGGCGACCTTCCGGCGGCTGGAGGAGGAGAACGAGGGCGTTATCAAAATCGGCCGCACCCATCTTCAGGACGCGGTGCCCATCCGCTTCTCCCAGGAGATCTCCGGCTGGAGGGCCAGCCTGGAGCGGGACCGGGAGCTGCTGGTCATGGCCATGAGGCCTTTGAAGGAGCTGGCCCTGGGGGGCACCGCCGTGGGCACCGGGCTCAACGCCCCTGAGGGGTTTGCTGCTTTGGCGGCGGAGCGGGTGTCTGCGCTGACGGGCAAGGACTTTGTCACCGCCCCTAATAAGTTCCACGCCCTTACCTCCCGAGACGAGCTGGTCTTTGCCCATGGGGCGCTGAAGGCATTGGCCGCCGACCTGATGAAGATCGCCAATGACGTGCGCTGGCTCGCCTCCGGGCCAAGGTGCGGACTGGGGGAGATGTCTATCCCGGAAAATGAGCCGGGGTCCTCCATCATGCCCGGCAAGGTCAACCCCACCCAGTGCGAGGCGGTGACCATGGTGGCGGTGCAGGTCATGGGCAATGACGCGGCGGTGGGTATGGCGGCAAGCCAGGGAAACTTTGAGCTGAATGTCTTTCTGCCCGTCATCGCCTACAATTTTCTCCAGTCTGCCCGTCTGCTCGATCAGGCCATGATGAGCTTCAACGCCAATTGCGCCGTGGGGATCAGGGCAAGGGAGAAGAGGATGGCAGAGAATTTGGAGCGCAGTCTGATGCTGGTCACCGCCCTGAATCCGGTCATCGGCTATGAGAACGCCGCGAAGATCGCCAAAAAGGCCCATAGGGAGGACAAGACCCTTCGTGAAGCGGCGGTGGAGTTGGGTCTGCTTACTGCCGAGGAATTCGACGGGGCGGTGAAGCCGGAGAATATGGTGTAAAGGCGCCCTGGTGGTACGTAGGGGCGGATAGTATCCGCCTACCTGTGGAAAATGTTGCCAAAAAGTTTACATAATAGAGAGAGCCTCAAAGCCCAGGAATTTTTCCTGGGCTTTTTTCTCCTAAGATCAAGGCTTCCATAACATCCGCAAAGGTTAGGGGGGGAGGGGCTGAGGGACACTTCGCAACTTTAGTGATTTAAAGTGAATGTTGGCAATTTGACAAAATAATCACGATTTTCCCTTGAATTTTTTAGACAGGAAGAGTATGATGTAAAAAGCAGAATAGTTAGAATGGGCCACAATTGTGGAATGTGACTGACGCTCCACAGGGGGGAAAGTGGTCAAGTCCAAACCCGACAAGGGGTACCCCTTGTTTTTTCGCTGATATGGATATCAGCGAAAAAGATCCCTGGCGTCGGGAAAAACAGCGCGTTAGACTGCGCAAGGAAGAGGTGGCGCGAGCCGCGGACAAGCTGGAAATGGAAGAGCTTATGCTAAGAAATGAGTGTGTACCGAACGGAAATCAAGAGGAGGAATGTCAAAGATGAAGTCCCGAGTAAGTAAGCTGGTCAGTATGGCCTGCGTCGTCTCCATGCTGATCAGCGCCCTGCCCGTGTCCGCCTTTGCCGCGGACGAGGAGCATACTCACGACGCGGTCAACGCCGAGGTCTATACCATCGGCGGCGACACCCAGCTCAAGGGCGAGACCGGTCCCATGAAGGCTCCCGCCCTCAACGCCGCGGCCCCTGCGGCCGACGCCGCAGCCAACCCGGATTACATTCACAACTTTGATACCCAGGCCGATACGATCAACGGCATCTATACCGGCATCGTGGGAAAGTTTGCCAGCGACGCGAAGTACGGTCTGCCCTATACATACAACGGCATTACGCTCTCCAAGGGCCTGAAGATGGAAAGCAGCACCAGCGTCAAGTTCACCGCGCCTGAGGACGGCAAGATGATACTGGTGCTCTCCACGGCGGGCAAGTCCGTCAAGCTGGACGGCACGAAGACCGCTATCAGCGGCAACGTCTATACTTGGAATGTCACGGCGGGAAGCCATGAGGTGACGAAGGACACTACCGCTACGGTCCTCGTCTACATGGAGTTCCAGGGCTCTTGCCCCGGCCACACCTATACCCAGGGTAAGACCAAGGTGGTCAAGGCCCCCACCTGTACTGCGTCCGGTACGTCGGTGAAGCTCTGCGACACCTGCGGAGCCGAGGGCGAGAGCGTAACCGTCCCCGCTCTGGGCCATGATTGGGCCAACGGTACGGTGTCCATCGTCACCGCCGCCACCTGTTCCTCTAAGGGCCTGAAGAGCACCAAGTGCGCCCGCTGTGACGAGACCAAGACCGAGGAGATCCCCGCCACTGGGGCGCATAACTTCTCCGGCGGCGTTTGCACCGTTTGCTCCATGCGGGAGAGCGACAAGGACGCCTGTGGCGGCAACCACACCATGTCTGCCGGCACGGGTAAGCCCGCCACCTGTACCGAGGCCGGCTTTACTGCTGAGACCTGCTCGGTCTGCGGCATGACGGTAAAGACTCCCGTTCCCGCCAAGGGCCACGATTGGACGGGAACGTGGACAGTGAGCAAGCCCGCCACCTGTACCGTCAAGGGAGAGGAGTCCCTGGTGTGTAAGAACGGCTGCGGCGAGAAGCAGACCCGGGAGACCAACACGATCCCCCATACTGACGCCAACAACGACGGCAACTGCGACGTCTGCGGCAACCTCATCGGCAGCCCCCTTCAGGGTGCGGGCGGCTGGTTTGAGACCATTTACGTGGAGACCAGCCAGTTCAAACCCGCCGACGTCACCGAGGTGAGCTGGACCGGCGCCATGAGCGGCGATATGGGTCCCGGCAACCTCTACCAGTACGATATGGACTTCCTGGTGCGGACCCTGAACGGCAAGACCCGCATCGATGTCCCCGGCCTCAGGCCGGGTACCTACTCCCTGACGGTGAAGGCCAATGGCACCAACTATACCGCCGATGTAGAGGTCAAAGCCTATGACCGCTCCGGCTACGCCCACTGGAACTACACCGAGGGCGTGGGCGCCTACCGGGACGACGGCATCCTGAAGGACGAGGCCATCGTCCTCTATGTCACCGAGTCCAACAAGAACACCGTGGAGCTGGAGATCCCCGGCGTGGTGAGCGTCCAGGGCATCGGCAACATCCTCAACTCCGTGGGCCAGGAGAGCAGCGAGAACCCCGGCCACTGCAAGCGTACCAGCGGCGGCAAGACCTACTGGGGCATCGCCAATGGGAATAAGAATGTTCTGAAGCTGCTGGCTGACCGGGATATCCCCCTGGTGGTCCGCATCATTGGCAATGTGAGCAGTGCCCACCCCGCCCCGAAGACGGGTTGGATCGACGGCCTCACCGCCTACGACAGCTGGGACTACGGCGGAAGCGTGGGCGACAACGGCAATATGGCCCGTATGAAAGACTGTAAGAACATCACCATTGAGGGAATCGGTCCCGACGCCTGTGTGGATGGCTGGGGCTTCCATTTCATGGCCTCTACCGCCACTCCCGATTATGGCAAGAACTTTGAGGTGCGGAACATCGCCTTCCGCAACGTCCCCGAGGACTGCATCGGCATGGAGGGCATTCAGGAGGGCGGCAAGATCACCGCTCCCATCCTTCACGGCTGGGTCCACAACTGCTCCTTCTACGCCCCCAGCATCTCCCCCTGCGCCGAGAGCGATAAGGACGGCGGCGACGGCGCCTGCGACTTCAAGCGGGGCGAGTATTTCACCATGGACTACTGCTACTACGAGGGCTACCACAAGACCAACCTGGTGGGTTCCTCCGACAGCTCTCTCCAGTATAACATCACCTGGCACCACAACCATTACAAGAACTGCGAGAGCCGCGGACCTCTGGGCCGTCAGGCCAATATGCACATTTATAACTGCATCTACGAGGGCCAGACCAGCTACGCTATGCAGACCCGGGCCAACTGTTACATCGTCTCGGAGTACAACTCCTTCGTGGGTAGCAAGAACTCCCAGCAGGTCAAGGGCGGCGGCCCCATCAAGAGCTTCAACGACGTGTTCTCCGGCTGCATCGAAGCGCTGGATGGCACCATCGTAGACAGCATGAGCACCCCGGTCAGCTCCTCCAACAAGAACGCCGGCTTTGAGCTGAATAAGTCGCTTTCCTATATCCCTGATATGGACTACCATCTGGACCGTACCATTGGCACGGCCCGGCAGAACATCCTGGCCTACACCGGCCCCATGAAGGCCGCCGCCGAGATGGTGGAGCCAGAGGAGATCGAGCCCACTGTGGTAGATGTGGATCGCAAGCCCGCCAACCCGGTGGGGCTGCCCTTTGACGAGCCGCTCAACGCCACCACCGTGAACGTGAAGAACGGTGTTGTGAAGAACGTCGTCTACAACATTTCCTCTTCCAACAACTCCGCCCTGACCTTCGGCGGCGATTCCAAGGGCCAGTACATCGTCTTCAAGGTCGATAAGACGGTGGACATTACCATGACTCCCAACGGCTCCGGCTCTATTTCCCTCATCGACCAGGACGGCAAGACCGTGGCTGTGGACGGAGCCACCGCCAAAAACTGCCCGCCGGGCATCTACTTCATCCAGCCCAGCGGCCAGTCCAAGGGCGTTTTCAAGACCGGTAAGATCGAGCACCTGAAGATCACCGAGGTAGCCGGCGCCGACGTCCATACCCATAACTATGTGGCGGGGGATGTGGTCAAGCCCGCTACCTGTACGCTCCAGGGTATCCAGAAGTGGGTCTGCTCCTGCGGCGAATTTATTACTAAGCCCGTTCCCATGATCGATCACGTGGACTCCGATGGCGACGGCCTGTGCGACGTCTGTAACCTGAACCTCAATAACGCCGGTCCCGTGGACCCCGATGTCCCCACCGTGGAGGTGGAGAGCGTCACTGTCACCCCCACCAGCCTGACCATCCAGCAGGGTGACAGCGTCCGGCTGACAGCCACCGTGTTTCCCGCCAACGCCACCAATAAGCGGGTGGCCTATTCCAGCAGCGACACCAAGGTGGCCAGCGTGGGTACCAGCGGCTATGTCACCGGCAACACCCCCGGCACCGCCGTCATCACCGTGATGGCCAGCAACAACAAGTCCGCCACCGTCACCGTCACCGTCACCGGCGTGTCTACCCAGACCTACACCTTTAACGCCGTGGACCAGGGCCAGCAGACCACCGACAACGTCCCGGTGCCCGTCGGGACCAAGGTGGGTACCAACGGCTTCTTCACCGTCATCGGCGATGGCAAGGCCGTGTGGCGCACCAAGAACAAGGACACCGATAAGACCACCGCCTCCCTCCAGCTCGGTTCCAAGCGGAGCAGTGGTATGAGCTTTACCATCCCCGCCGGTTCCACCGCCCGTTCGGTGGACATCTCCTTTGGCTCCACCAGCAAAACGAATGTTTCTGCCATCGTTTTGGCGGACGCCTCCGGCGCCCGCATGGTCAACGCCAAGGGGACGACTATGAGCAATATTACGGGCACCTCTGGCGGCAAGGCCACCTACAACAATCTGCCCGCCGGAACTTACACCATCTATGCTCCCAAGGATGTGGATCCCTCCGAGGTGGGGCTGGAAAATTGGGCCGATCCCACCAACACCAGCGATCCCAGCAACCCCAATCTGCGGGGCGCCCGGATCATGACCGTCACCGTGGTCCAGGCCACCGCCACCGGCACCGAGTATAAGCCGGTGACCAAGGTGACCCTGGACAAGAAGACCCTGGAGCTTGAGGTGGGGCAGCAGTACACCCTCACTGCGTCTCTGGAGCCGGCGGACGCCTCCAACACCATCGTGGACTGGGTCTCCACCGTGCCTACCGTGGCCCGGATCAACGGCGGCGTGGTCCGCGCCAACGCCGTGGGCAAGACCACCATCCGCGCCACCGCTTACAGCGGCGTGTACGACGAGTGTGAGGTCACTGTCATTCCCAGCACCAGCGCCCCCGTCAAGGTGACCAAGATCTCCATCCTGGGCGCGGACAGCGTGGAGACCGACGACGTTATTACCTTAGTGGCCGATGTGGAGCCTGATGACGCCACCAACGCCGAAGTCACTTGGAGTGTCAACGATGAGAGCATTGCCAAGATCAACAGCCGGGGCGAGCTCACCGGCCTGTCCGACGGCCAGGTGGTGGTCACCGCCACCGCCCAGGACGGCTCCGGCGTCACCGCCCAGAAGCGCGTCACCGTGGGCCTTGGCGTGAAGCCTGTGGACAAGAGCGGTCTGTCCAGCGTGCTCGACCGTGCCAACAGCGCCATTGACCGCGTTACCGCCGCCGAGAAGGCCGAGGACGTGACCAAGGGCGCCCCCTGGGCCACCCAGGCTGACATCGACGCCTTCCAGGCCGCCATCGATGCGGCCCAGGCCGTCTACGACAAGAAGGACGCCACCGCCGACGAGATCGCTTCCGCCACTACCGCTCTGACCGCCGCCATGACCACCTTCGCGGGTAAGGTTCAGACGGGTACCAAGGACGAGGGCGGAAATACCCCCACGCCCACTGAAAAGACCTATATCCTCACCGGCGATGAGGTCTTTAGTAAACTGACGCCCAATGGCAAGGACACCAGCACCACGCCCCACGACATTTATAATTTCGCGGAGAATGAGAAGCTGACCACCCAGGGCACCGAGGGCTTCTTTACCATCCATGGCGGAAAGAATAAGTCCGACGGCACGCCGGGCACTAAGATCGATTACAGCAAGAAGACCATTGGGGACTATTCCGGCGAGTACCGCATCAATTTTAACGGCGGCGTCAAGGTGGCGGAAGAGGCCATTGGCTTCACCACCACCGGCAAGGCCACCGTGAAGGTCTGGTGGATCGGTGGCAGCAATGATGCCGCTGGCCGTCAGATGGCGATCATTGATGCCAATGGCGCTGAGGTGGCGAAATCTTCCGAGAGCGCCACTCAGTCTTCCGACGCTTTCGTTTCCACCCTGACCTTGGCTAACGCCGGGACCTACTACCTGGGCGGCAGCCCCAAGAAGAACAATATCTTCAAGGTAGAGGTGGTCGTTGCCGAGACCGGCGGGGACGATCCCACTCCTCCCACCCCCACCGTGGACCGCTCCAAGCTGGACGCGGCCTTGGCAGATGCCCAGAAGGCCCTGGACGAGGCCACCGTCAGCAAGGACGGCAGCGATATTGCCCCCGACAAGACCTGGGTCTCCGAGGCCGACAAGGCCCCCCTCCAGTCCGCCATCACCTGGGCCAAGCTGGCCTTTACCCAGGATGAGGTGGACGACGCCGTGGCGGAGCTGAAGTCCGCTATGGCCGACTTTGCCGCCGCCCACAAGTACGGCACCAAGATCGACAAGCCCGTCGATCCCGACGATCCCAACCCGCCCTCTCCGCCTTCCGGCGGTGGCGGCGGCGGAAGCTCTGTCCCCACCATCTCCGGCACTACCATCACCGTTAAGGGCAAGGAGCAGACCTCCTCTACCGTGGGCCAGCTTACCGATAACCAGGCCAGCGCCCTCACCTCCAACGCCGCCAAGAGCGGCAAGGACATTGAGGTCACGGTGTCCGCTGCCGACGACGCCACCGACGTGGAGCTGAACGTGTCCACAAAGGCGTTGAAGAACATGGCCGCCAAGACCGACGTGGCCCTGGTGGTCAAGACTCCCTTCGGCGACGCCCGCCTGCCCGCCGCCTCCGTTGCCGACCTGGGCGCGGAGAGCGCCAAGGGCGTCAACGTCACCGTGGAGAAGGCCGAGAACGGCCTGAAGGTCACCGTCACCGTGGGCGGCAAGGTCGTTGAGACCCTGGACGGCGGCGTTACCGCCGTCACCGACGCTTCTGTCAACGGCTCCGTGGCCTACCAGGTCACCGCCGACGGCGAGAAGCTCATCAAGCTGTCCTACGTGGAGGACGGCAAGCTCTACGCCAACCTGCCCGGCTCCGGCGAGATCGTGGTGAAGGACAACACCAAGACCTTCCGTGACGTGGAGGACAACTGGGCCAAGCCCGCCATCGACTTCGCCGCCAGCCGCGAGCTGTTTAACGGTGTGAACGAGCTGGACTTCGCCCCCAACCAGGCCATGACCCGCGCCATGCTGGTCACTGTCCTCTACCGCCTGGAGGGCGCCAAGAGCGGCGCGGCGAGCAAGTTTGCCGACGTTCCCGCCGACAGCTGGTATGCCGAGGCTGTGGCCTGGGCCAATGCCGAGGGCATCGTCTCCGGCAAGTCCGAGACCCTCTTTGCCCCCAATGACGACATTACCCGTGAGCAGCTTGCCACCATCCTCTACCGCTACGCCACCAAACTGTGCGGCATGAGCGAGCTGACCGAGGACAACGGTATGCTGGACGACTTCTCCGACATGTCCGCCGTGTCCGACTTTGCCGTGGCGGGCATGGAGTGGTGCGTGGCCGAGGGCGTCATCGGCGGGCGCGGGGACAACACCCTGGCTCCCGGCGGCTTCGCCAGCCGCGCCGAGGTAGCCACTATGCTCATGCGCTTTGTGAAGGCCATCATCTAAGGGAACCCCGGGACCCCTCCCGGCGCGGACGGCGCGCCGGGGGGCTTTCCCGTTATTTTGGAAAAAACGAAAGGAAGGAAAAAAGATGAAAGTTCGAGCACGAAAACTCCTGTCCCTGCTCCTGACCCTGGCCATGGTGGCCGGAATGTTTGTCCTCCCCGCCAGCGCAGCGGGTGGATCGATAACTGGAGCGACTACCGACGCTTACTTTACGGTTGGATCTGACATGACAGCGGATACAAAGCAAAGTGCAACATACTCAGATTTAGGGAAGCTTCAAAGCAGCTGGAAGGCTGGCGGCGGTACAAAGGCCAGCAATCCTGGTCGCTATATTTCCTTTACCACCGGAGCGGCTGCCACTGCCAAGGTGTGGTGGTACTCCAAGGAGGCTCCGGTGCTTGCGGGCGTTGCGGATTCCACAGTTGTTGCCACTGGGGTCACATCCTCGGGAGATACGGGAACTGGGTCCGCGGCTGCCGGTATTACCAGTTTCGCTATTGAAAAAGCCGGAACTTATTATATTGCCTGTGGTCAGGCGTTCCGTATTTTTAAAGTCGAAGTGGTTGAGGAGGACGTCAACCCCGACGCCCCCAAGAACGCCATTACCAAGGGCAACACGACCAACGGCAGCTACACCGTGAAAGTGGGCGACGCGGAGGTCACTGAGGCCGCCGAGGGCGCCACCGTCACCGTGACCGCCAGTCCCTCCAGCGGCTACAAGGTGACGAAAGTCACCTACACCCCGGAGGGTGGCGCTGAGACCGCGGCCACTGAGAAGGAAGTGAACGTATACACCTTTAAAATGCCCAACAAGGCCGTGACGGTCAACGTTACTTTCGAGGCCGGCCATGTGGCCACTCCCCAGACCTATAAGCTCTCCACCACCATTACGGCCATGAACGCCGCCGGTTACAAGGATGCCGAGCCTCTGCTGGTCGGCCCGGTATATAACTCCGGCTATTTCAGCCTCGCGGCAGACACCGCTACCGATGGACTTCAGTACCGAAATAATAAGGGTACCCTCTATCTCGAGGTCGGCGCGGCTGTGCACAACAATGGTATCGAGTTTACTGTGGAATCCACCGCTACTGTCACTGTTAAGGTCAGCAGCACCGGCAGCAGCAACTGGTCTGTGGCCGCGCTGAAGAAGGACGGCGAGAACCAGGTCATCCAGAGTAAGGTGGATGGAAGCGCTACGGTGAACGTCTTTGCCGATACCGACCTCAGCGGCGCCGCTGCTACGGTTGGCACGGACGCCAAGGTGGCGCACATTATGACGGCTAAGGAAGCCACCCTTACCTATACGGGGCTGACCGCGGGAACCTACCGTCTCTATTCTCCGGCAGTCACAAACTATAATGATACGAATAACCCCAGTGGCCGCGGCTTCCGGGTCTATGATATCGAGGTCGTTGAGGCCGACGCGGAGAAGAAGCCTGACATCGAGGACAAGGAGGTGACCAAGGTCACCGTCACCCCTGCCACTGCGAGTATCGCAGTGGGCGAGACTGCCAACCTGACATTTGCGGTGGAACCTGAGGACGCCCTGAACCGTCAGGTGACATGGAGTTCTAGTGATACCAATGTCGCTACCGTGGAGGTCGTGAAGGGCAAGGTGGTAGTTACCGCCGTGGCCGAGGGTGAGGCGGAGATCACTGCTACCAGCGTGAAGACCTCCTCCGTCTCCGGCAAGTGCACTGTCACCGTGACCGCGGACAAGTCCCTGAAGAGCCTGTCCGCCAGCCCTGCCAGTGTCACCCTCAAGACCGGTGCCACCGCCGATGTTACCATCACTACCACCCCCAGCAACACGGACGATACCCTGACGGTGAAGAGCAGCGACGAAAGCGTCGCCACCGCCACCCTGAACGGCAAGAAGGTGACCATCACCTCTAACTCCACCAAGGCGGGCAACGCCACCATCACCGTCGCCGGCACCACTGCCTCCGACGTGATGGTGGAGATCCCCGTCACCGTCGAGCTGAAGAAGATGAAGGATTCCGGCTCCGCCCAGCAGAGCGGCGTCTATAAGCCCGGCTTCGCGGGCTTTACCGCCAAGGCCAAGGCGGTGGACGCCGATACCGGGGCGGATATCCCCGGTGTGACCTACACCTACTCCGTCAACGGCAGAGACGGCAACTATACTTCTACCGTTCCCAGCATCAGCAAGCCTGGCATGGTCACTTACTTCTACAAGGCCACTGCTACGGGCTATGAGCCTTTCACCTCCACCGTGGGCCGGAACATGACCGTCTCCAAGGGCGAGCCGGAGCTGAGCATCACGGCTGTGCCCAACCGGGTGAAGACCGCCGTGGACGCAGACCGCTACACCATTATTACCGTGGACTGCACCAATATTGAGGGCGCCAACGTAAACAATATTGAGGTCTCCGGCAAAAACCTGACCGCCAATCAGGAGTTGCTGGCGAACCGGTTTGTCAAGCAGAGCGACGGCGTTTACAAGGTCAGCTTCCCCGAACCCGATGTGAGTGAGGCCGAGTACGTCTTTACTGCCAGCTTTGGCGGCAATGACTACTACAAAGAGGCCACCGATGAGACCGCCCGTGTCACCGTGGTCAACTCCTCCGTAGTGGACCGCACCTACAAGCTGACCTATGACGCCAAGACCATTCGGATCACCTATACCTCCTCCGGCAGCACCGACGACGCCGTTCTGCTGGGCGCGGGCGTGGAGGCCGAGGCCATCGTCCCCGAGGGCAAGGAGTTTGTCAAGTGGGTGTCCGCCGACCTGACCCCCACCGATGAGAACTGGGACACCAAGAACCCCACCAAGTTTGCCATGCCCGGCCACGATGTGACCCTGAGCGTGGTCTTCCAGGATAAGGGTGAGGAGCCTGCCCCTGTCAACAGGACCGCTCTGGTGGGCGCGCTGCGTACCGCCGAGGCCTACGCCGAAGTCCCCGTGGTGGACACCGACGCCGCCAACGTGAACAAGGGCGAGAAGTGGGTGGAGAAGGCCGATAAGGACGCCTTCCTCGCCGCCATCGCCAAGGCCCAGGCGGTCTCCTCCAACGAGAAGGCCACCCAGGACGAGGTTTATAAGGCCGTGGAAGACCTGGACAAGGCCACCGACACGTTTACCGCCGCCTGGAAGGACGGCGCCAAGTCCACCGGCAGCACCGAGCCGAGCAAGCCCGTTGAGAATGTTTTGGACAGCACGACCTTCAGCGCCAACGGCGCAGACAAGACCCCTCTGACCGCCGCTGAAGTTGCGGCTCCGTTTGGGGTTGAGGGCGATGTTGTTAAGCGTAGCAAGAGTTCGAGTGATTTCAGCAGCGTGAGGGCTCTTGAGGTCAAGAAGAATGAGGGGGGAGCCATTACAATTACGGTTCCCGCCAACAGCACCGCCGATGTGGAAATCGTGCTTGCCGGAGCCAGCACCAAGGGCAACGCTACATTCGCCCTCAAAAAGGACGGCACGGCTGTTGAGAATGTGGAAAAGATCACCGAGGCTGCGAACAAGCCTGATACGACTGTAAATTGGAAGGCGCTGCCCGCTGGCACATACTCTCTGGTCAGCACTCACAGTGACTACGCCCTGCATGTTAAGACTGTCACTGTGAACACCACCACCGCCGGCGGCGATGCCCCTGTGGCCCCCGACTCTGAGGCCCGCAAGGCCCTGAAGGAGGCTGTGGCCGCCGCCAAGGCCGCCGTTGAGGCTGTCAATGTCTCTACCGACGGCGAGGATGTTTCCACCTCTGAGCAGTGGGTCACTGAGGCCATCAAGACCGCCTATGAGAACGCCATCGAGCTGGCCGAGGCCAAGGCCAACAGCCCCCGCTTCGACGACGAGGCTCTGACCGCCGCCAAGACCATGCTAGAGAACTCTACCAACGTCTTTGAGGCCGCCAAGCGCGACGGCAATAAGACCTCTTCCTCCTCCAGCGGCTCCAGCAGCGGCAACGTGCCCACCACCGGCGGCGGCACCACCGTCACCAACCCCGACGGCTCCAAGACCAACACCAAGACCAACAAGACCAACGGTACCGTCACGGAGACCACCACCTGGCCCAACGGCGACAAGAAGGTGGTCGTGACCAAGAAGGACGGCACCGTGACCGAGACCTTTACCTCCAAGGACGGCTTCAAGTCCGAGACCGTCACCAACCCCGACGGCTCCTCCACCTCCACTGTCACCGACACCAAGGGCATCAAGACCGAGACCGCCGTCTCCGCCTCCGGCGAGACCTCCGCCAAGGTCACTCTGCCCAACCGTGTGGACAAGGCCATCGTCACCATCCCCGTAAAGGACGTCACCGAGGGCACCGTGGCTGTTATCGTGGACGCCAAGGGCAACGAGACTGTCATCAAGACCGCTGTTGCCACTGAGAACGGCCTGGAGCTGCTGGTCACCGGCAACGTTTCCTTCAAGATCAAGGACAACGCCAAGAGCTTCCAGGATGTGGCCGACGGCTATTGGGCCAAGGGCGCTGTGGACTTTGTCAGCTCCCGTGAGATCTTCAAGGGCACTACCGACGTCACCTTCTCCCCGCTGGATACCGTAGACCGGGGCATGATGGCTACCGTCCTCTACCGCCTGGCTGACGGCAAGGCCGAGGGTGAGAACATCTTCTCCGACGTGGCCGCCGGTACCTGGTACACCGACGCCGTGGTCTGGGCCAACCGCTCCGGCGTGGTCAACGGCTATACCGACAAGACCTTTGGTCCCGCCGACGCCGTTACCCGTGAGCAGATGGCCACCATGCTCTTCCGCTATGCCAAGGTCATGGGGATGGACGTCTCCGCCAAGGGCGACCTGAGCAAGTTCAGCGACGCCAACGACGTGTCCAGCTGGGCCGGTGAGGCCATGACCTGGGCTGTGGGCGTGGGCCTCATCAACGGTGTGGCCGATCCCGTGACTGGCACCATCCTGGCCCCCGCCAAGACCGCCAGCCGCGCCGAGGTCGCCACCATCATGCAGCG
>ERZ779633.342-NODE-342-length-13551-cov-9.012078_pt1 | contig 13551 bp, 14 predicted proteins | sample MGYA00514195_ERZ779633 | MGnify/ENA primary metagenome ERZ779633 (study PRJEB29562, sample SAMEA4376707) | mouse gut metagenome | isolation source: Cecum | study: EMG produced TPA metagenomics assembly of the A DSS colitis mouse model was used to assess the...
ACAGGGGGCATTGCCCCCTGTCAGGCTGCCGCTCGTCCCCAAACAGCGATACTTGCTGGTATCATACATGTAGTTGCCCTCGGAAGCTTTCCGTGGATCGTTTCTGAGGGCAACATGTTTACATCCTTCGAAATTTCTTCTTACTAAGTTTTATTCATTCGTAGTAAATTCGTAGTAATTTGGATATCTCGCTGTCAGGAAATACTTGGCTTTATATGGCTAAGCGACCATTGACTTTGCTTTTGGCATCAAAGAATAGTCCTCCAGGAACCGTCCCCACCGCTGCGGTGGGGACATGGGGAAACTCTTTGCCCCAAAGAATGCCCCCAAAAAGACTTTCGCCACTGTGGCGAAAAACAGCTTACGCCGCCAGCATCTCGTTCAGCTCGCTTTCCGCCTCCGACCAGGTATCGGCGGAGAAGCAGAACTCGCCGCTGCCGTCGTAGACCTCCACATGGCCCTGGACATACCGAAGTTCAAACTGCTCGCTCATAGGGGCTTCACTCCTTTCTGATGGTAATAGGATATCAGAAAGAGAGTCCGATAAGCGGGACTGTGAATGAGCCGCCCTTATGGGCGTTTTACTTTTTTACGTTCACGCTCCAGCCGTACACCCTCCCGAAAGCCTGAAGGGTGTGGAGGCGTTCCAGCTTCGCCCCGGTTTTTAGAAGCTGCTTCAGTGTGTGAAGGCTGTTGGTGTCCAGGGGCTTCTCCAGGACGCGATAGAAAGCAAAATACTGGTCACGCAGCCTTTCATACTCGTCCAGAAAGGAAAAATAGCTCTGCGTAAATGGCTCCGCCAAAAGGAATAGAGCTTCGACCTCCGGTTCTACGTACATTTTCATAACCCTCCATCAAAAATCTCTTTTAGTATACCCGATATCTCGGGAATATTCAAGAGAAGGCTATCAAAATATAATGAAAGCCTAAGAGGGTGGTTTCTATGATTTCATATGACCCCTTATGGGAGACCTTAAAGCGTAAGGGTATCTCCACATACACGCTGATAAAAAATTACTCTTTCAGCAGGGGAACGTTGGATTCTCTAAAACAGAATAGAAACGTTTCCACTGCTACGCTGAATGATTTGTGTAATATTCTGTCATGCCGTATTGAAGAAGTGTTGAAGCACATTCCAGACGAATAAAGGCCGTACCCAAATTTGGGTACGGCCTTCTTGCTGCCTTGTCCTTTTAACAGAGCTTTGCTCCGGCGGGGATGGCGTCGTCCACCATAATAAGGTGGAGGGCCTCCTCGCCCTTTTCGGTGTGGACGGCGGAGAGGAGCATACCGCAGCTGTCCAGGCCCATCATTTTCCGGGGGGGCAGGTTGACGATGGCAACCAGGGTCTTGCCCACCAGGTCCTCCGGCTCATACCACTTGTGAATACCGGACAAAATTTGCCGGTCCGTCCCGGAGCCGTCGTCCAGGGTAAAGCGAAGAAGCTTCTCGCTCTTCTTCACCGCTTCGCACGCCTTGACCTTCACTGCCCGGAAGTCGCTTTTGCAGAAGGTGTCGAAGTCCACCTTTTCCTCCACAAAAGGCTCGATCTCCAGATTGGGGAGGGCGGCCTTTTTTGCCTCCTCGGCGGCCTGCTCCAGCTCGGCGATAGCGGCGTCGGCGTCGATACGGGGGAAGAGGTTTTCTCCCTTGTTCACCGAGGCGGTCTGGGGCAGCACGCCCCACTGCGCGGCGCTCTCCCAGCTCTTACCGCATCCATCGCAGGTCCCGCAGGTGCCCAGCCGGGAGAAGATGGCGTCGGCGGTAGCGGGCATAAAGGGAGTCAGCAATACGGTGCAGATACGGAGGGTCTCAAGGAGGTTATAAAGCACTCGCGCCAGCCGGGGGCCGTTTTGCTCCATGTCCTTGGCCAGGGCCCAGGGGGCGTTCTCGTCAATATACTTATTGGCCCGGTCAATGACCTTGAAGATATCCGCCAGGGCGTCCTGGAACTGGTAACGCTCCATGGCCTCTTCATACCTGTCCCGGAGGGCGGAGGCCAGGGCGATGAGCTCGGCGTCCTTTTCCTCGTCGGCAGTCTGATTTTCCGGGAGGGCGCCGCCAAAGTATTTCTCCGCCATGGCCGTGGTGCGGCTGAGGAGGTTGCCCAGATCGTTGGCCAGGTCTACGTTGATGGTGCTGATAAGGGCCTCGTTGGAGAAGTTGCCGTCGGAGCCGAAGGGGAAGGTGCGCAGCAGGAAAAACCGCAGGGCGTCCACTCCGAACTTCTCGGCCAGGATATAGGGGTCCACCACGTTGCCCTTGGACTTACTCATCTTTCCGCCGTCCAGCAGCAGCCAGCCATGGCCGTAGACCTTCTTGGGCAGGGGCAGGTCCAGGCTCATCAGAAAGGCGGGCCAGTAGATGGCGTGGAAGCGGACGATCTCCTTGCCGATGAAGTGGACGTCGGCGGGCCAGAATTTGCTGCAGTCGTCATATCTGTCGTTCTCAAAGCCCAGGGCGGTCATGTAGTTAAAAAGGGCGTCCAGCCACACATAGGTCACGTGTTTAGGGTCAAAGTCCACCGGCACGCCCCAGGTAAAGGAGGTGCGGGACACGCACAGGTCCTGAAGCCCGCCTTCGCAGTCGATAAAGTTGTTCACCATCTCGTTCACCCGGCTGCGGGGTTCCAGGAAGTCGGTGTTCAGCAGCAGGTCCCGGACCCGGTCAGCGTACTTGGAAGCCCGGAAGAAGTAAGCCTCCTCCTCGGCGTCCACCACCTCCCGGCCACAGTCGGGGCACTTGCCGTCCACCAGCTGGCTCTCGGTCCAAAAGCTCTCGCAGGGCTTGCAGTATTTGCCCACATACTTGCTTTTATAGATGTCGCCGTTATCGTACATCCGCTTGAAAATTTTCTGAATGGCGGCGACATGGTAGTCGTCGGTAGTGCGGATAAAACGGTCATAGCTGATGTTCATCAGCTTCCACAGGTCCAGAATGCCCCGCTCCCCCTTGACGATATTGTCCACAAACTCCTGGGGGGTCTTGCCCGCCTCCCTGGCCTTGTCCTCGATCTTCTGGCCGTGCTCGTCGGTGCCGGTGAGGAACATGACCTCGCAGCCCTTGAGCCGCTTATAGCGGGCCATGGCGTCGGTGGCCACGGTGCAGTAGGTGTGGCCGATGTGGAGCTTGTCCGAGGGGTAGTAGATAGGGGTGGTGATATAGAATTTTTCAGCCATGGTCATTCAGCCTCCGTTTCGGCGTCAGAAGCGCCGGTTTCGTCTTCGGTATATGGGGGTCGGTGCAAAAGCAGGGCGGCATGGGCGGAGAGGAAGAGGATGGAAAACCCAAACCGGCAGAGGTCGGCGTAGGAATGGGCGTCCGCCAGGGTGACAAGAGAGAAAAAGGAACCCATGAGACAGAAGAAAATGGTCCGCCGGGGCTTTCCGGCCTGGAAGGACCACCCCGCGATGTAATAAAGACCCAACAGGGACAGGGCAATGGCAAAGACCTCAAAGACATAGTCCATGATGATGGGATCGGAGGCCCGGACCTGGTAGTCGGTGATGAGCCACAGGCAGAAGAGAAGGCACAGCTCCAACAGGGGAAGCTGCTCCCTGGCCTCCTTCCCCCGGTAGAGCTTTCTGGCCCACAGCACCGCGCAGGGAAGCCCCGCCACGCAGAAGAGGATGCGCAGGGGGGGCAGCACCATGGAGGCCACCCGGCTCACCTGGTTGGCGTCTTCGCCCACATTGGCGCCGTAGACCGCCGAAAAGCTGAGTAGCTCAAACCCGGTGCTCAGGAGCAGCAGGAACCCGGACAGGACGATGGCGGTGAGGAAGAGGGAGTTGTCCCGGGCGGCGGAAAAGGCCACATCCACGGGGGCGGAGCCTTTGCCGGACCAGATAAGGAGAAACACTCCCACCGCCACCAGGATGGACAGAGCGATGAGGAGCATGGCGGAGGGCGCGCCGGGGATGGGCAGGCGTGTATCCGGCTCAAACCCGGCGGTAAGCTGCCACTTTCGCAGACCAAAGCCCGCTGCCCCGCCCAGCAGAGTCAATATAAGAGGGAAGTTTTTTCGCATGGCATCAGGTCCTCTCTGTAATTGAGGGTAGGTTTTATCCAATAAAATAGTATACCACAATTTGGAGTGTTTGAAAAGGGAGCTATTTCCGCAGCCTGGTCAGGACCGCTTCAAACCAGTCGGGGAGGGGGCAGTCCACAGTCAGGACTTCTCCCGTGCGGGGGTGGGCAAAGGTGAGGGACTTGGCGTGAAGGCACTGACCTGCCAGGCCGGGGACGGGCTTTTTATTGCCGTACACCGTGTCCCCCAGGAGAGGGTGGCCGATGGAGCAGAGATGCACCCGGATCTGGTGGGTGCGCCCAGTCTCCAAATTGCACTGCAGGTAGGTATACCCGCTCAGACGCTCCAGCACCTGGTAGTGGGTCACCGCCCGGCGGCCATTGGGGTCGATAGCCATTTTCTTGCGGTCCACCGGGTGGCGGGCAATGGGAGAGTCCACGGTGCCGCCCTCGTCCCGGAAGCCTCCCACCGCCACGGCGTGGTACTCCCGGCAAAGAGAATGGTCCTCCAGCTGGGCGGCCAGGGAGAGGTGGGCGGGGTCGTTTTTCGCTGCGATGATCAGCCCTGAGGTGTCCCGGTCGATGCGGTGGACAATGCCGGGGCGAAGCTTGCCGTTGATGCCGGAGAGGCTATTTCCACAGTGATATAACAGGGCGTTGACCAGAGTGCCGTCCGGGTGACCGGGGGCAGGGTGGACTACCATGCCCACAGGCTTATTGACCACGATCACGTCCTCATCCTCATAGACTACGTCCAGGGGAATATCCTGGGCCGCGGCCTCGATGGGTTCAGGGGCGGGGAGGACTGTCAGGTAGACCTCTCCAGGGGAGGTCCTACGGTTCTTTTTTATCCGCTCCCCGCCGCAGGTCACGGCCCCGTCCTCCAGCAGCTTTTGCGCCGCCGAGCGGGTCAGGCCGGGACAGGAGCGGGAGAGGAAGAGGTCGACTCGCTCTTCCCGGTCAGCGGTGAACTCAAGGCTGGTCATGGCTGTCCTCCGGCGCGTCGGGAGCGGGAGCCTCGGCGTCCTTGTCCTTATCATAGAAAAACAGGACGTAAACGATCATCAGCACGCCGCCGCACACCACGCAGATATCGGCCACATTGAAGACGGGGAAGTCTATAAAAACAGTCTTGAACATGTCGGTGACATAGCCCAGCGCCGCCCGGTCAATGAGGTTGCCCGCCGCCCCCGCCAAGAGGAGGGAGAGGGACAGCCGACCCCACGGGCCGGGGAAAAAGTCCTTCCGCAGTGCCAGGGCAATGACCATCGTGGCGATGAGGGAGACAATGGCCAGAAGCCAGGTCAGGTCGGACCCGGCCAAAAAGGAAAAGGCCGCCCCGGTGTTCTGCACATAGGTCAGCTCCAGTACATGGGGGAGAAAGGGCACGGAAGCGCCCAGGACAATGGCCTTGCGCACCCAGACCTTTACCATCTGGTCAACACCTATTAGTAATATAGATAGAAGAAAATACAGCACGCTATCACTCCTTACCTTAACCCCTGCGCCTTGCACAGGGCGGCAAACTTGCCGTTTCTGGCGTTCAGCTCCTCCCAGGTGCCCAGCTCCAGCACCCGGTTGTTGTCGATAACGGCGATGCGGTGGGCCGAGCGGACGGTGGAGAGGCGGTGGGCGATGATGAGGGTGGTCCTCCCCTTGGAGAGTTCATCGAAGGCGCTTTGGATATGCTGCTCGGTGACGGTGTCCAGGGCGGAAGTGGCCTCGTCCAAAATCAGCACCGGGGGGTCCTTCAGAAAGACCCGGGCGATGGATACCCGCTGCTTCTGGCCGCCGGAGAGCATGACCCCCCGCTCGCCTACGTAGGTCTGAAAGCCGTCGGGCATAGCCATCACGTCATCGTAAAGTTCAGCCTTTTTGGCCGCGGCGATGATCTCCGCCTCGGTGGCGCCGGGGTGGCCATAGGCGATGTTGTCAAAGATGGTCCCGGCAAAAAGAAACACGTCCTGCTGGACAATGCCGATGTTTCGCCGCAGGGAGGAGAGCTTGACTTCCCGGACGTCCTTTCCGTCCAGGAGGATGGCGCCCTCCGTCACGTCATAGAACCGGGGGATAAGCTGGCACAGGGTGGTCTTTCCGCCGCCGGAGGGACCTACCACCGCCAGTGTCTCTCCCCTGGGGATATGGAGGGAGACCTGATCCAGCACCGGGGGCTGGGTGGGGTCGTAGGTAAAGGTGACGTTCTCTACCCGGATATCACCCTGGGCCGTGCCCAGGTCGGCGGCGTCAGGGGCGTCCTGAATTTCCGGCTCGGTGCGCATCAGCTCCACAAACCGGCCAAAGCCCGCCATGCCCTGCATAAACTGCTCCACAAAGGCGGAGAGCTTACGGATGGGGGTGATAAAGGTGGTGACATAGAGGGAAAAAGTGATGAGGTCGGTGTAGTCCATCTTATTTTCCATGATGAGGGCGCCGCCTACGGCAATGACCACCACTGACATCATGCCCACGCAGATCTCCATTCCGGCGTGGTAGGTGGCAAAGGACTTATAATAGTCCCGCTTGGCTTCCCGGAAGAGGTCGTTGGAGCGGTTGAATTTCCGGTTCTCCTCATTCTCGTTGGCAAAAGCCTGGGCGGTGCGGATGCCGGAGATGGAGGACTCTACCTCACCGTTGATAACGGCGGTTTTTTTCTTTACCTCCACCGAGCGGCGGCGCATCCGGCCACGCTGGAAAATGGTAAAACCGGCGAAGATGGGGACGATGGTAAACACGGCCAAGGCCAGCTCCCAACGGATGGTGAGCATGACGCAGAAGGCGCCCGCCAGAGTAATAATGGAGATAAAGAGGTCCTCCGGGCCGTGGTGGGCAAGCTCACCGATCTCGAAAAGATCGGTGGTCACACGGCTCATAAGCTGGCCGGTACGGTTTTTATCAAAGAAGGAAAAGGAAAGGGTCTGCATGTGCTCAAAGAGGTCACGACGCATATCGGCCTCGATGTTGACCCCCATCATGTGGCCCCAGTAGGTAACGGTGTGGTAAAGCGCACCCTTCAAAAGATAGGCCAGAGCCATCACCGCCATGACGGCAAAAAACGTGCCGAACAGCCGTTGGGGGAGCAGACGGTTCATGCACAGTCGGGACACCCAGGGGAAGAGAAGGTCTATGATGGAGATGCACAACGCGCAGCTCAGATCCAGAAGAAAGAGCTTCAGGTGGGGCTTATAATAGGAGGCGAAGATGGAAAGCTGCCCCCGGCTTTGAAAGTCCTTAACGGTCATGGCCGCGCCTCCTTTTTTGACAGGTAAAATTTGCGGTATTGCTTAGTATATCGCATTTTTGCTCCCAATGTCAACGCCGGAGGTGTTTCTCCCTTGCGTACGGGGGAAAACTGTATTAAAATGGAAAGCTGCAAGGATAGTTTTTTCCCCCGAAAGGAGTTCATTTTATGCGAGAGATCATTCTGCTGAAGCTGGGCGAGCTGGTACTCAAGGGTCTAAACCGCCACCGCTTTGAGGAGCAGCTTATGGCAAACGCCAAGCGCCGGCTCAAGCCGTTAGGGGCCTTTAAAGTATATACCCGGCAATCCATTACCTACGTGGAGCCGCAGTCCGACGATTGCGACACCGCCGCCGCTTTTGCCGCCATGCAGAAGGTCTTTGGCGCCGCCGATGTGTGCCTGTGCCGGGAGTGTGAGAAGGATCAGGACGCCATGCTTGCCGCCATCAAAGAATTTTTGGCCGACCAGATCGCCGCTGCCAGGACCTTTAAGGTGGAGTGTAAGCGCTCGGACAAGACCTTCCCCCTCAACTCCATCCAGTTGGCCCAGTACCTGGGGGGAGAGCTGGACGAGGCTTATCCCCACATGAGGGCTGAAATGCACCATCCTGATCTCATCGTCAATGTGGAGGTGCGGGAGACCGCCGCTTATATCCACGGCAACCCGGCCCCCGGCGCGGGAGGACTGCCCGTAGGGGTGGGAGGCCGGGCGGTGAGCCTTCTCTCCGGCGGTATCGACTCCCCGGTGGCCTCCTGGATGATGGCCAAGCGGGGGCTGAGCCTGGAAATGGTGCATTTCTTCTCCTACCCCTACACGTCCCCGGAGGCCAAGGAGAAGGTGCTGGACCTGGCAAGGATATTGACCCCCTACACCGGGCGGCTGGTGGTCCATGTGGTGCCCTTTACCGCTATCCAGGAGGAGCTGCGGCGGTCCTGTCCTGAGGAGCTGTTCACCATCCTCATGCGGCGGTTCATGATGCGCATTGCCGCCGAGGTGGCCCACCGCACCGGCTCCGGGTGCCTGATCACCGGGGAGAGCCTGGGCCAGGTGGCTAGCCAGACCATGGAGGCCATGCGCTGCACCGGCGTTGTTACCGACCTGCCCATTTTCCGCCCGGTGGTGGGGATGGACAAGGAGGAGATCGTCCGCATCTCCCGAAAGATCGGGGCCTTCGAGACCTCCATCCTACCCTATGAGGACTGTTGTACCGTCTTTACCCCCAAGCACCCCCGGCTCAAGCCCACACGGGCAGAGTGTGAGCGGGCGGAGGAAAAGCTGGACGTGGAGGGCATGGTAAAGACCGCCGCGGACAATATCGAGCGGGTCTTTATCGCCATGGAGTGAGAGACGGCGGAGAGGAGGACTTCGGTATGAGTCACGCGCGGCGGCGGTATGGTCTTGTCTTTCTCCTACTGCTGGGGGTCGAGATCGTCATCGCCCTTTTTGTCCATGACCGTTTTGTCCGCCCTTATCTGGGAGATGTGCTGGTGGTGTGGGTGGTTTACGCCTTTGCCCGCACGCTGTTTCCCACGGGATTTCCCTGGCTTCCGGCGGGGGTGACGCTTTTTGCCGTACTGGTGGAGGTGGGACAGGCGTTCGGACTGGTGGACCGGCTGGGGCTGGGACATATCCGCTTTTTCCGTATCCTCCTGGGAAGCGTTTTTGACTGGGCCGATGTGCTGTGTTACCTCATAGGAGGCGGGCTGATCCTACTGGCGGAGGGTATTGTCCGCGCCCATAAATGTCGTTGAAAGGAAGTCTTTCCATGTCTCATACCGCTGAACTGATCGCCGTGGGCACCGAGCTGCTGCTGGGCAACATCGCCAACACCGACGCCCAGACCCTATCCAAGGAGCTTTCCGCCCTGGGGATCAACGTCTTTTACCATACCGTGGTTGGGGACAACCCGGAGCGGCTGCGCCGGGCGGTGGAGATCGCCAGGAGCCGGGCCGACCTCATTATCACCACCGGGGGCCTTGGCCCCACCTGCGACGACCTCACAAAGAACGTGCTGGCGGAATGCTTCGGCAAGAAGCTGGTCTACAATGAGGAGGCCGCCCAACGGATGGAGGCTTACTTCCGTCGCCTCCACCCGGACACTGGGGCCATGACGGAAAACAACTATCAACAGGCCTATCTCCCCGAGGGCTGTGTCCCCTTCCAGAACGACTGGGGCACCGCCCCCGGCTGTGGGTTTGTCTCGGACGGGGTGCGGGTGGTCATGCTCCCCGGCCCGCCCAGCGAGTGCGGTCCCATGTTCCGTGCTCGTGCCATCCCGTTCCTCGCCGAGTGTACCGACGGGGTCATCCTGAACCGCTCCCTGCGGGTGTTCGGCATGGGGGAGTCGGCGGTGGAGTATCAGCTCCGGGACAGGATGAACGCCATGCAAAATCCCACCCTGGCTCCCTATGCCAAGGAGGGAGAAGTGGAGCTGCGTATCACCGCCAAGGCGGAGGATGAAGACTCCGCTCAGGCCATGATCGCCCCGGTGGAGGCCGAGCTGCGGGAATTGCTGGGCGAGCTGATCTACGGAGCGGATGTGGACTCTCTGGAGCAGGTGTGTTTGGGGCTGCTGAAGGAAAAGGACTTGACCCTGGCCTCTGCCGAGAGCTGCACCGGTGGATTGATCGCCAAGCGCATGACCGATCTGCCCGGTTCCTCCGCCGCCTTCAGGGGCGGAGTGGTGAGCTACTGCAACGAGGTGAAAAACCAGGCGCTGGGGGTATCCCAAGCGCTGCTGGACCAATACGGCGCGGTGTCCCCCCAGGTGGCCCAGGCCATGGCGGAGGGCGCGCGGAAGCTGATGGGGAGCGCGCTTGCCCTTTCGTCCACAGGGGTGGCCGGGCCGGACAGCGACGAGCGGGGCAACCCGGTGGGGCTGGTGTACGTGGCCTTGGCCTGGAACGGCGGCGTCCACGTCCGGGAGCTGCACTGCGCCGGGAGCCGGAGCCGTATCCGCACCGTGGCCGCCAGTCATGCCTTCGACCTCCTGCGGCGGAAATTGACCGGTCTGAGCTTGTAAAAGTCCGCTTTTGCTTGACATTTCCCGGGAAATCGTTTATTCTAACTATATTATATAAAAGGAATCGAGGTTCCTGCTATGTCTGATTATACCAGCCGCCGCATTTCTGAGGCCGAGCTTTCCGTGATGGAGACCCTTTGGGATACCGGAGCCCCCATGACCGCCAAGGAGCTTCAGACCGTGCTGAAGGAGCGCCGGGGATGGGAGCGCACCACTGTCCGCTCTCTGCTGACCCGTTTGCAGGAGAAGGGTTCCGTTCAGGTGGACAAGGACGCCGATGTGGCGACCTACGCCCCCGCCTTTACCAAGAAGGAGTACGGCTGGGACCTGGCCGAGGTGCTGATCGAGCGGCTTTACAACAACGACGCCAAGGCCCTGGTGGCCGAGCTGACGGCCCGCGGCGTGTTGTGAGCGGCGGGTGCTTGTAAGAAAAAAGGAAAGAGGGCGGCGGATCGGGAGGTCCGCCGCTCTTTTGCGTTCTTGCAGTGCCATCCCATTTTTCACAAGAAATTTTTCGGCCCAGGCTGATATTCTGGAGAGAAAAACATTGATTTTCAGCCTTTTCTGGGTTATAATACAGCCTTGTTGTGAAAAAGTATACTATAAGCGCGAAAAGATATGAGGTGCGGATATGCAGGACAACAAATTACGCAACGTTGCCATCATTGCTCACGTCGACCTCGTCGTCGCAAAGTCCGCTTGATTCCGCTTCCACCTGCGGTGAAAGCTCCATCCGCTCCCTTGCTCCTTCTCTCCCCACAAAAGCTGAAGACCGCTTTTGCGGGGGCCCCAATTTGATTGAATAAACGGCACTGCCGCGCCGCCCCATCTGCGATGGGGCCCCGGTGGTCTTGCCGCGTAAGGAGATACGAACTATGCAGGATAATAAATTACGCAACGTTGCCATCATTGCTCACGTTGACCATGGCAAGACCACCCTGGTGGACGAGATGCTCAAGCAGGGCGGCATCTACCGGGAAAATCAGGCCACTGTGGACCGGGTCATGGACTCTGGCGACCTGGAGCGGGAGCGCGGCATTACCATCCTGGCGAAAAACACCGCCGTCCACTACAAGGATACCAAGATCAACATCGTGGACACGCCGGGCCACGCCGACTTCGGCGGCGAGGTGGAGCGTATCCTGAAGATGGTCAACGGCGTCATCCTCCTGGTGGACGCCGCCGAGGGTCCTATGCCCCAGACCCGCTTTGTGCTTTCTAAGGCCCTGGAGCTGGGCCACCGGGTCATCGTGGTAGTCAACAAGATAGACCGCCCCGACCAGCGCATCCACGAGGTCTGCGACGAGGTGTTGGAGCTGCTGATGGACCTGAACGCCACCCAGGAGCAGTTCGATTCTCCCACCCTCTTCTGCTCGGGCCGCAACGGCACCGCCAGCTACTCCCCCGACGTGCCCGGTACCGACCTGACCCCCCTCTTTGACACCATCCTGGACTATATTCCTGCCCCGGAGGCCGACACAGAGGCCCCCTTCCAGATGCTGGTCAGCTCCATCGATTACAATGAGTTTGTGGGCCGCATTGCCATTGGCCGCATTGAGCGGGGCGCCATCCATCAGAACGAAGAGATCGCTGTGTGCAATTTCCACTCTCCCGACGCCCCGGCGAAGAAGGCCAAGGCCACCGCCATCTATCAGTTTGACGGGCTTGCCAAGGTGCCCGCCACCGAGGCCACCGCGGGCAACATCATTGCCATGAGCGGCATCGGCGACATTACCATCGGCGATACCATCTGCGCTCCGTCCGCCATCGAGCCTATTGAGTTCGTGAAAATTTCCGCCCCCACTATGGAGATGACCTTCTCGGTCAACGACTCTCCCTTCGCCGGGCGAGAGGGTAAATTCGTAACCTCCCGGCAAATTCGGGAGCGGCTCCAGCGGGAGACCCTGAAGGACGTGTCCCTCCGGGTCACGGAGACCGACAACACCGACTCCTTCAATGTGGCGGGCCGGGGCGAGATGAGCCTTTCCATCCTTATCGAGACCATGCGCCGGGAGGGCTATGAGTTCCAGGTTTCTCCCCCCCGCGTGCTCTACCAGGAGATCGACGGCAAAAAGTGCGAGCCTATCGAGCGGCTGGTGGTGGACGTGCCCGCCGACTGTGTGGGCGGCGTCATCGAGGCCATCGGCAAGCGCAAGGGCGATATGCTGGATATGACCCCCGTGGGAGACCGGATGAAGGTGCAGTTCCTGGTGCCCAGCCGGGGGCTCTTCGGCTACCGCAACGAGTTTTTGACCGCTACCAAGGGCGAGGGCATTATGGCCAGCGTCTTTGAGGAGTATGCCCCCATGAAGGGAGAGATCGCCCGCCGCAGCACCGGCAGCCTGGTGGCCTTTGAGACCGGCGAGGCGGTGACATACGGCCTCTTCAACGCCCAGGAGCGGGGCGCGCTGTTCATCGGCGCGGGCACCCCGGTGTATGCGGGCATGATCGTGGGCGAGTGCCCCAAGCAGGAGGACATCAGCGTCAACGTCTGCAAGAAGAAGCAGCTGACCAATATGCGGGCCTCCGGCTCTGACGAGGCCCTGCGCCTGACGCCTCCCCGGCAGATGAGCCTGGAGCAGGATCTGGAGTTCCTGGCCGACGATGAGCTGCTGGAGTGCACGCCGGAAAACCTGCGCCTGCGCAAGCGGGTGCTGGACCACGGCGAGCGGATGCGCATCGCCAGCAAGAAGAAGTCCTGACCCTGTGATAATGAAAACAAGCCCCGGAGCTTCTCGCTCCGGGGCATTTTTATGCAGGGCTATTTCTTTTTCCAGTGCTCGCAGGTGTGGTCCGGCTTCCGTGTCTTGACCGAAAGTGCGGTACAACGCCCGCAGTGGACCTCATAATATCCCCTGGAGCCGCGGCTGTAATGCTGGTAGTAATGGGCGCAGGTGCAGCAGACCTGTTTTCCGGCGTACAGTTCTCGATATTTCATTATGAAATCACCTCACATGCATTTTACACCTTACCGTATCAAATGTGGTGAAAATACATCCAATGAGGTTTAGAAAAAATTTTGCGCGGAATTTTATCATATTTTGGTGAACATTTTTTTGGAAGAAGCTAACGGTTTACACTGTTTTTGTTTCCCGCCAGCAATGGCGGGGAGGTCTTTTTGGGGCATTCTTTGGGGCAAAGAATGCCCCAAACCCCCGAAGAAACCCCGAAGGGGGGATTTCGATTTCCCCCCCTCGGACTCCCCCGGGCCACGACCAAAGGGCCGGGGCGGCGGGCCCGCCCCGTTGGGAACCCCCCCCAGCCG
>ERZ779633.349-NODE-349-length-13364-cov-7.490495_pt1 | contig 13364 bp, 10 predicted proteins | sample MGYA00514195_ERZ779633 | MGnify/ENA primary metagenome ERZ779633 (study PRJEB29562, sample SAMEA4376707) | mouse gut metagenome | isolation source: Cecum | study: EMG produced TPA metagenomics assembly of the A DSS colitis mouse model was used to assess the...
TGGAAAGAGCAGGATTTCAGCACTTTGGTATGACGTTCACAGAGGAAGGTGTCTGCAAAACCGCTTCCGGACTCGTGATCTCCTACGTCAGCCAGGACACCTCCGGCTTGACGGGCAACATTGCCGGTTTCTGTAACAAGCGGAATCTGAACCAGAGCCTGTTCTGTACCATCTTAAGGCAGCTTGACTTTGAACGGGTGCAGTTTGTGAAAAACATGGAAGACTACTCGGAAGGGCAGAAGAAAAAGGTACTGCTGGCGGCGAGCCTGCTGACCCCCGCTCACCTCTACATCTGGGATGAACCGCTTAACTATATCGACGTTTTCTCCCGGATGCAGATCGAGAAGCTGCTATTGGAATATGAGCCGACGCTTCTCTTTGTAGAGCACGACATGCGGTTTCGGGAGACGGTAGCAACAAAGGTTGTGGAATTGTAAGCACTGCCCATTTTTGATACAAGCTGCTCTGCTTACATGATTTCCTTACACCCGTCAAAACCTTTTCTCCCGATGCCAATCAGATAAATCAGTTTCGGCTCCTGTCCGGACAGATGCGCCACGGCATCCTGCAGCATATCATAGGGACGGCTCTCGCAAAACCGTCCCTTTTCATCCCTGTGATATGCGTTGTGGAGCACAAATTTTCCTTCCCGGTTTTTGGTGATGCAGACGGTGTGAATCTGTGCCATAATGTCATTTTTGTCGTTATAAGCTGTAGCGATCATTACGTTATGGTTTCGCGCAATCTCCGCCACCGCTCTCTCATCCGCCCCGTCCGCCGTCTCCGCCCTAAAACCGTTCTTCTTAAAATACGCTGCAATCATTGTGGGGGCTGTGCCGAATGCACCCCAGAGCGCCGCGCCCCGCGTCTCATAAGCGTCAATCAATTCCGCCATAAACTTTTTTGACACCGGTGCGCCCAACGCCTTTCTGGCATTGTACGTGGCAATAATCTCACAGCCGGCATATGCCATGCTTTGATGCCTTCCCACCCCGAACCGGATGTTCTCCCACTCGCTCTGGTTCTCGATACAGTCGTCCGGCACATGCCGGAAATCCCAGTCTGCCTGCTCCAGCCGGATACGGTTTTCCCGCAGATGACTTCTTCTTATGAATCGTGGTACGCCAAAAGTTGCCAGAAGCCGATAGACTATAAGCAAAGTACGATTACTCACATGCCTCGGAATCAGCGCGGCTATCATAGTCTCACGTCAAACGGCATATATCCCTCGGGTATTCCCGCCGCATTCGCTGCTTCCTGCTCCGCCGCCTCTGCCGCGGCAGCTGACTCCGCAACCTCTTCCGCGGAAAGCTCTGCGTTCTCAGGCAGCGCTTCCGCCAGATCCTCGGTCATCTCTTCCGTCAATTCCTCAGTCAGCTCCTCGACGACTTCCTCGAGTTCTTCCATAGCCTCCTCGATTTCGCCGCCGTCTTCGATGCCAAGCGCTTCCTCGACCATCTCTTCCAGACGCTCCTCCGGTGTCTTAGGTTCCATGTTGTCAACCGCTTCCGCGATCTTCTCGCCCTGCTCCGTGGACTCATCCAGAATGTGGAACATCTGCTCCTGATTGTAGGCCGCCTTAATCGAAGAAATCTGATCCTCATAAGACTGGTACGTTTTCAGCTTTTCGGCAATCTCCTCCACGCTCCCACAGGCTACATTTTTCAGATTTTCCTTCTGCTTCTCATAAAAATCCACCTGCTTCTGTGTCTCTTCCTGCCGCTCCAGCCTGTCCTGCGTGCTCTTTAACATACCCGCCGTATTCATTCTGCGCAAAATACTGCTGGTCTGATCCCATGAAATATTCATATACGATAACCGCCTTTCTGTCTGAAATATGACTGCGTCTCTACTTTTCTCTGTTACACTTTATTTCGGTATGCAAGTCACATTTCTAAAGCTCTTCCGTCATTAACAGACGAATTTTTGTCATGGATGGAAAAGACAAACCTAAATTCTTCCAATCAGCGGTCTTCCAATCAGCCAACGGTTTGTATACAAAATCCGCCATCTGGTGTACGATTAGAAAAATAGTATGTCACAAAAGTTCTGCAGCGTTGTCTAATTTTATAGGAGGTAAAATTCATGGACAAAAATACAGAAGCATTATTTACTTTGGTGGAAAAAGCCACCGCCGGAGACCGGGAGGCTCTGGAAACCGTTATTTTAAGCGTACAGGATCTGGTTTTTAACCTGTCCCTGCGTATGCTTGGCGCCTTTGCCGACGCGGAGGACGCGACACAGGATATCCTGTTAAAAGTCATCACCCACCTTTCTTCCTTCAAAAAGGAAAGCGCCTTTTCCACTTGGGTATTCCGCATTGCGGTGAACCATCTGAAAAACTACAAAAAGCACATGTTCGCCCAGCATCCGCTCAGTTTTGAATTTTACGGCGAGGACATCAAAAACGGTAATATCCACGACGTGCCGGATCTGACGCAGAATGTGGAAAAGGCTGTTCTGGCGGAAGAACTGAAACTGTCCTGCACCAATGTGATGCTGCAATGTCTCGACACGGACAGCCGCCTGATTTTTGTGCTTGGAACCATGTTTCGGACAGACAGCCGCATAGCCGGGGAAATTCTGGAGATTTCGCCGGAAGCATACCGTAAACGTCTCTCCCGTGTCCGCCAAAAGATGGCGGATTTCCTGAGTGAATACTGCGGCGAGTACGGAGAAGGGACATGCCGGTGCGCCAATCGGATCAACTACGCGATTCAAAACCACAGGATCAATCCGTCCCATCAGGACTACACTGCGGCAGAGGAGATCGCAAGACAAACCACGCTTGACGTGAAGGAAGCTATGGAAGAGATCGACGATCTGGCGCAGCATTTTTCGTTTGCCAGACTCTATGCGACCCCGGAGCAGACCAGACAATTTATGAGAAATTTTCTGAACTCCACTTCTCTTTCGGTCGTAAAAAATGCGTAGCATAAAAACAACACACATAAAAAAATCGGAGGAAATCATGAACACAGAACCAATCTTTAAATACTTATCCGAATTAAAGGAAAACAACACCAGGGAATGGTATCATCAACACAAGGCGGAATATAAGGAGGCAAACGCACAGTTTGAAGCGCTGGTACAGGAACTGATTCTGGCAATCGGAAAAACAGACGGCAGCATCCTCCAGAATGTACCGAAAGACCTTACCTTTAAGCTGGTGCGGGACACCCGTTTCAGCCACGACAAATCACCCTACAATCCCGCCTTCCGCGCCCATATCGGCGCCATGGGAAAGCTGCCGGTCCCGGTTGGATACTATCTGATGATAAAACCCGGCAATGAGTCCTTTTTAGGCGGCGGGCTTTTTGCTGACATGTTCAAGGACGCCACCACCATGATACGGGACTATATCGTGCAGCGCCCCGACGAGTGGGACCAGATTATCCATGCTGACTCCTTTACGAAATACTTCACGGTACAGGGAACCGCTCTCAAAAATGTGCCTGCAGGCTATGAAAAAGAACACCCGCATGCCGAATACCTGAAATATAAAAGCTGGTATCTCGAATACCCTGTAAACGATCAGGATCTGCTGGATATCGGGACATTCCTGCCAAAAATGGTTGAAATTTTCGAGGCAATGAAACCTTTTAATGATTATTTGAACCGCGCGCTCGCAGACTTTCAGATGCCGGCAAGATAATGCCGGCATTCTTTTCCATCGTCCGTCCGCCTGCCCCGGAAGAACATGTAACCCTTCAAATACTCGACAAAACTCCAGAAAAATATTATAGTAAATGCAGGAAACCAGTGTGAGAATGCCTGAAATGAAGCATTCTCCATACGGATTACGATAAAGGAGGTATTTACTATGGTCTACAAATGCAGTGTATGCGGGTACGAGTACGACGAAGAAAAGGAGGGCAGACCCTTTTCTGCATTGACTGAATGTCCCATCTGCAAACAGCCACCCGAGAAATTCAAGGCATTGGAGGCTGAAAAACCTGCCAAAGCCTGCGCTGCACCGGAAAACGGCTGCGCTGCGGAGACGGATTTAAGCTACCCGAAAGAGACGAGAAAGACCGACAGCGATTACCGCTACATGAAAGAGATTCATGAGATGGCTGTCACGGGAAAATCAGCGATTGATGCAATGGGCACGCGGATGAAGATGCCCAACTGGGACGACGTGCTGATTCTTGGCGCGCAGCTAAATCCAATGCCCTTAAATGAACACGACGAGGTGTCCCTGCAGACCGTAATTGGAAAGCACGCGAAAAAGCCGATGACGCTCTCCATGCCGGTCTATATCTCCCACATGTCCTTCGGCGCCCTCTCCCGGGAGACCAAAATCGCAATGGCAAAGGGAAGCGCCGCCGCGGGAACGGCAATGTGCAGCGGGGAAGGTGGCGTTCTCCCGGAGGAAAAGGCGGCGGCGTACAAGTACATATTTGAGTATGTCCCCAACCTGTACAGCGTTACCGAAGAGAATCTGAAAACATCAGACGCCATTGAGATCAAAATCGGTCAGGGAACGAAGCCAGGCATGGGCGGTCATCTGCCGGGCAGCAAGGTGACCCCGGAGATTGCAAAAATCCGCAGCAAACCGCTCGGGGAGGACGTCATCAGTCCCTCGAAATTCCCCCGCATCAACAGTGCCGACGACTTAAAGGGCATGGTGGCGGATTTGCGGATGTTAAGCGACGGCAGACCGATTGGTATCAAGATTGCCGCAGGGCGTATTGAAAAGGATCTGGAATTTTGTGTCTACGCGGAACCCGACTTCATCACCATAGACGGCAGAGGCGGCGCGACGGGCGCGTCCCCCGCCATCATCCGGGACTCCACCAGCGTGCCGACACTCTATGCGCTCTACCGCGCGAGAAAATATCTGGATTCTGTCGGTTCCGATATCGATCTGGTCATCACAGGGGGCTTGCGGGTATCCTCCGATTTTGCAAAAGCGATCGCCATGGGCGCGGACGCCGTAGCCGTGGCTTCTGCCGCTATGGTAGCAGCGGCATGTCAGCAGTACCGCATCTGCGGCAGCGGCATGTGTCCGGTAGGCGTGGCGACGCAGGATGAAAAGCTCCGTGAAAGACTGCATGTTGACGCCGCCGCAAAACGGGTGGAAAATTATCTGCGTTGTTCCGCTGAGGAGTTAAAAACCTTTGCACGGATCACCGGCCATTCAGACATTCATGGACTATCGGTGGATGACCTGTGTACAATCAGCAGGGAGATCTCGGAGCACACCAATATCCCGCACGCGGGTGAGGCGCGGTAACTGCATTGATCCGCCAATTAGACATCATGCCGATAAAGGCGATTATGCTCCAGGCATCGTCTTAAAAACTGTTCTTTAAAAAGATACAAAGCGACCTCCGCGCATTCTCTTGATCTGTAGACTGCCGGAGGTCTTTTGTCATGTAAACTCGTCGTATTCTTTGTTGTTATTAACTGTTTTATTTAGGTTTTTGTTTCTAGTATCCCATTACTTTCCTGACTTCCATAGCTTTTTCTTTTGACGTAAGCATTTCTAATAAACGAAATGCGACATCGGGAGCCGTTTTCGGACATGAAGATGTTATGATATTATCATCAACTACGATCCATTCATCTCCGAGTACAACTCCAAAATTTTTTAATTCCTCTCTCTTATATCCACCTCGTAAATGATATGTGGTCGCTTTTCTATTTTTTAATATACCACTTTTAGCCAATGGAAAAGCAGCAACACAGACTGACGCAATGAGCTTATGCTGTGAATAAAAAGAGCGAATTAAGTTTAGTGTTTTTTCACAGTACGCTTCCTTATAAAATCCATATTCTTCAAAGCCGCCCGGTATAGCCAACGCATCATATTGATCTACATCAACATCATCTATTAGAATATCTGCCGCTATAGATACTCCAAATGTACTTACGATAGTACGATTGAATCCACATATATCAATCGCTACATCACAATTAAAATCATCATGTGCCCATCCAATAACGTCTACAAAGGGACTAAATTCCATTGTCTCAAAAGCATTTAAACACAATAATAATATTTTCATTTCTCATTTCAATGACCCATTCTGCTAACCATTATTACATTCAGATCGTCATCAGCTCATACTGATCCGTTCCCAGCCCAAGCTTTACCGCGTGGGAGATGCAGGATTTCCACTCCGTATCCGGGTGGGTCATAAAGAAGTGGTCATGTCCCTCCTCATTGCCGTGCTTGTGCAGATTTTCACCAAGCACACTCTCCTCCACCGGAGCCATCTTATTACACAGATCGGCGCATGCCTGATCTAACGCCACCGGATCGAAGGATGCCAGCATTCCCACATTGGGAATAATCGGAATATCATTTTCCGCATGGCAGTCACAGTTGGGCGACACATCGCAGATCAGGGAAACGTGGAAACACGGTTTATCTTTGCAGACCGCCCACGCGTACTCCGCCATCTTGTAATTTAACATGGCGATGGAGTCCTCAAAACTTGCGGAAATCGCATCTTTCGGGCAGACCGCCAGACAACGTCCGCACCCCACACATTTGTCATGGTCGATATGCGCCTTGCCATTCTCGATAATGGGCGCGCCGTGGGCACAGATCCGGTCGCACGCGCCGCATCCCACGCAGAGGGACTGATCCACCTCCGGCTTTCCGTCACAGTGCTGCTCCATCTTGCCGGCACGGGAACCGCAGCCCATACCGATGTTCTTTAATGCCCCGCCAAAGCCTGCCATCTCATGCCCCTTAAAATGAGTCAGGGAAATGAACACATCCGCGTCCATGATCGCGTGACCGATCTTCGCCTCTTTCACATACTCGCCGTCGATGGGCACCAGCGTCTCATCCGTCCCCTTAAGACCGTCGCCGATGATCACATGGCATCCCGTCTGATAGGGGGAAAAGCCGTTCACATACGCCGTCTCCAGATGATCCAGCGCATTCTTCCTGCTGCCCACATAGAGCGTGTTGCAGTCCGTCAGATAGGGCTTGCCGCCCAGCTCCTTCACATAGTCCGCTACCACCCTTGCATAGTTCGGGCGCAGAAACGCCAGATTCCCGTACTCTCCGAAGTGAATCTTAATCGCCGTATACTTGTCCGCAAAGTCGATGTTCTCAAAACCCGCCGTCTTCATCAGCCGGTGAAGCTTCTGTAATAAATTCTCATGCTCCGTAGCCTTAAAGGATGTAAAATATACCTTTGCCTGTTCCATGGGTGTCATGCCTCCTTTTCTTTTCACTTTAACCGCCATGATTCCGCTCTGCGGAATCTCAAATCCGTGCGGAGAATGCCGTATTTCAGGCATTCTCCCGAGTGAAACATAGAACTTCTCCACGAAACAGCCTTTGCTGTGAGTGGCTAGGGAAACGCTGATTAAAGCGTTTCCCGCACCGGATTTGCGCCGCGAAGCGGCACATTCCTTTGCAAATCCGTGTGCATCCGCCGGAGGCTATAAGGAAGTGCTGATTTAATCAGCGCTTCCCTAGAAGTTCTTTTCACTCTAATCAAACCGTTTAAAACGCTCAATCATAATTGCGTACTGCTCTTTAATTTTGAGATACAGTCCTATGGTGTTCTCCTTCTCCTTCTCAAACTCCGCGATAATGCTGTCATAGTTCTTTTCAAGGGTTGTCACCACGTTGCGGTTGATCTTTCCTTTATCCGCATCGGAGTTCATAATATCGAGGATTTTCTCCTTGCTGAAAGCCTCCTTGTAACTGCGTTTGCCGTAAAGCGCGCTCAAAATATCCGCCACCGCGATGATCTGCTGAGGCAGCGACAGATCCGACGCCGAAAGTCCCCTGTGATACCCCGTTCCGTCCAGCTTTTCGTGATGTCTGACCGCAATCTGCAAAACGTCATCGTCCACAACACCCTCCAGAATCATCTCCGTGATCCGCACATGCGCCTTCATCACCTTCATCTCGTCGTCGCTCAGCCGCCCCGTGGACTCCAGAATATGTAAGGGAATCGCAATCTTGCCCAGATCGTGAAGCAGCGCGCCGTAGTGGAGATCCCTAAGATCCTTTCCTGAGACACGGGAAAGTCTGCCGAGCTGCTCCGCAAAGTTCACCGTCGCCAGCGTGTGGATCACCGTATGCTCGCTTCGAAAATCAATGGTATAGACAAGCATCTCCAGAAAGCCTTTTTTATACTGCTCGGAAAACGCCCTCTTTGCCAAAAGCACGTCCAGCTCCTCGCGGTACTTACCGCTCACGAGATTTTCCGTAATCCCGTAACACTTTTCCGCTTTCTGGAAAAGATCCATCGCCGCGCTGGAAAACTTGATGTTGCGGTACTTAGAAAAATAATCCGGCTCCATCTTCTCATCTTTCAGATGCAGAACTGTGTCCATCTTATCCGCAAGATTCAAAAGCTCGGTTACATGCAGATAACGGCTCTGTATCATGCCGTAGCGGTTATAATCCAGATGGTGGTACAGCAGAACCTCCGCCCTGTCCCCGATGGGCGACAGATATTTCAAAAAGAGAAACCCGTAAATAGAGTGCGGCCAGAGATTCTTCGTCTCAAAATCCGCCACCTTCTTGACATTGTCCTCCTTATAAAGACCAATGTCATGCAGAATGCCGAGCATGGTATAATCCACTAACTCCTGTTCCGTGTAATTCTGCTCGGTGTAGGTATTCTCATACTCCATCATCTTATATAAGATATACCCCGTAATCTCCCCGTGATTCATGATCTTATTGTTGATGATACCGAGAGTTTTCCGGATGATCTGATAGACATCCTTACTGCTGATAACGCTCATTTTTATTTACCCCTTCATATGTATAAAGGTATTCTAACATTAATTTACGGTTTTGTCCTCATTTCTTTCAAATTTTTCCTTTGTCAAACATACGTTCTTGTGTTATGCTATGTCTGAAAGGAAGAACCACGAAGTACGGACACAATAACCGATTGCCAAAAGGAGCCTGACATGAGCCGCACCTATCTGTGTATCGATTTAAAATCATTTTATGCCTCAGTGGAATGCGTGGCGCGGGGCTTGGATCCCATGACTACCAATCTGGCAGTGGCCGACCCGACACGGACGGAAAAAACCATCTGTCTTGCCATCACGCCCGCCATGAAAGCGCTGGGCATCAAAAACCGATGCCGCATTTTTGAGATTCCCAAGAGCGTGGATTACATCGTGGCCCCGCCCCGTATGCAGAGATATGTAGATGTCTCCGCGGATATCTACGCCATTTACCTGAAATATATTTCCAAGGAGGACATCCACGTCTACTCCATCGACGAGGCATTTATGGATGTGACGGATTATCTCTCGCTCTACCGGCTCTCCGCCAGACAGCTCGGCTTCCGGATCATGCAGGACATCTATGAGCAGACCGGTATCCGCGCCTCCTGCGGCGTAGGCTCCAACCTGTATCTGGCGAAGATTGCACTGGATATCACCGCCAAGCACGCCGATGATTTTATCGGTGAACTCACGGAGGAAAGCTACCGCAAAACCCTCTGGACCCACAAGCCCCTCACGGACTTCTGGCGCGTGGGTACCGGCACCGCCAGACGGCTCGACACCTTCGGCATCCGCACCATGGGCGATATTGCCAGCGCGGATGAAGACCTGCTGTATAAGCTGTTCGGGGTGGATGCGGAGCTTCTGATCGACCATGCGTGGGGCAGGGAACCCGTCACCATTGCCGATATCAAAAACTACCGTCCCCGCACAAACTGCCTTTCCAGCGGACAGGTTCTGGGCTGTGACTATCCCTTCGAAAAGGGACGGCTCATCGTCAAAGAAATGATGGATCTCATGTGTCTCGATCTTGTGGAAAAGAATCTGGTCACGCGCTCCGTCACCCTCCACGTCGGCTACTCCAACCGCCTGAATGTGCCATCCGCACACGGCACGACAGACTTGCAGGCGGACACCAACTCAGACCTCATTCTGATTCCCGCGGTGACCGCCCTCTACGAAAAGATCGTAAATCCCGAGTGGGCAATCCACCGCGTCAGCCTGACATGCAACCATGTGATGCCGGAAGAATACCATCAGTACAATTTTTTCGTTGACGCCGAGGAACTTGAGAAAAATCGCAGAGTACAGCAAGCTGTGATCAGCATTAAAAATAAATTCGGCAAGGACGCCATCCTGAAAGGTATGAATCTGCAGGAAGGCGCCACCACCAGAGAGCGGAATCACCAGATTGGAGGACATAAAGCGGAGTGAAATTCTCCGACCAACAATCTTTCAGCATGTTATAAACGCTTCAGAAAGGAAAGGCAAAAATGGCAGGCAAACCAAAAAATAAGATGCCTATAGACGAGAGAGCCAAACAGTTCATGCCCTTCGCGGCGCTGCGCGGGCTGCCGGACGCCCTCGCGGCGAAAGAGAAAATTCTTGTCCCGAAAATCGAACTGTCCCCCGAAATGGAGGAGGAACTGGACAGGCAGATGCATCTGCTCTCCAAAGGGAACATGGCGACTGTCGTCTATTTCCAAAATGGGGAATACATCAAAATAACCGGTCTGGTGGCACGCATCGACGAGACCAGCCGGTTACTGCAGATTGTAAATACCAAGATTTGTTTTGATGATATTTTGCAGGTGAAGGTGGAAGGCAGTTAAACCATACAAAAGTCAGTGCATGACCGAGAAATAATTCATTAAAATTTCTTTGATATGATTATACCTTCTGGCATATGAATTTTCCACACGAATCAATTGTAAGTTGTGTTCTTCACAGATTGCGTTTTTCTTTTTATCCCTGTTCATCACAACGTCGCTTTCAAAGTGTTCTTTGCCATCCAGCTCGATTGCAAGAATCGGCATTTCTCGCTTACCCAGTTTCTCATAAACCACAAAGTCAAAGCGTCCGTTATAGAACAAATCATTGTAGCTCTCATTACCCTGAAAAACATGCGCGATTGCAACCTCTTTGTGTATCGTATAACGGCTCTGCGTCAGCCAGATATTTTCCAGCGCATGGGTCAGATTCTGCAGGAAGGCTTCCTCCGTCGCGCTGCTGAAAGGCTTTACTCCCAAGGCTCTGGATGCCGCCTGTTTCGGCGTCACCCTGGATGTTCCGTTGGACCACACATACTGCGCCAGTTCGTATAAATCATCGTCGCCCTCCTTCTGGTGGAGACGTTCCAGATTCTTTTTACTGGAAAATACAATCAGCTTGTCCTTCGCCCTGGAAGTCGCCACATTGATCAGTTCCTTGTTATTCTTAAGCCACTCATATGTGCCTGCCTGCGTCTGATCCGTGATAGCCGTAGAGAACAAAATCACATCCTTTTCGTCTCCCTGAAACGCGTGAACCGTTCCGCAGCTTACATTCGTTACTTTGGCACGTTCCAGTTCCTCTTCAATCATCCTCTTCTGGTTCACAAAAGGCGTAATGATGCCGATATCTTTATCCCGGTTTAACGCCGCATATTTTGCAATTTCATAAGCCTCCACAGGCGCCGTATTTTTGAAATCCGAAAAAGCCTCCTGCATATCCATATAGAGAAGCGGCTGCTGCTCTTTGCTTTCTGACAGAATATTCAGACGCGAACTATAATATTTGCGATTGTTAAACCCGATAATGCTCCTGTGGCAGCGGTAATGATTGTGCAGAAGCGTTTCGTCACTGACCGCATCACAGGCAAGAAACGTTTTATAAATGGAGTTTTTGCGGTAATCATACTCATCTGTGACCTTATACCGTTTCTTTAATTTTTCATTCGTGATCTCATCCAGCAAAATAACCGGATTGAGCTGCTGCGGATCGCCTACCAGCATCAGGCTCTCTCCCCGCACAATCGGCACAAGGGAAACCGCAATATTACACTGACTTGCTTCATCCATAATCACCATATCAAACATTGGCGTCGGCTCCCCGAGCCGGTGCGCGGAAATACATGTTGTGATTATAATCGGAAAAATCTTCTGAAGCTTTGCAATATTCTCTTTCTGCCCGAGATATTTTCTAAAAGCCTCAAGCTGCTTTTCCCCTTCCCCCATCTCCAGAATTTCCTTAAGCTCCGCGTTTCTGGGCGCACCGATCTTCTTTATATATCCGGCAGAAGTATAATACAGATACTCCTTCAAAGTCTCGATATCCCTGTCCAAAAGCGAGACTGCCGCATCCTCAGACACCTCTCCCGCCACTTCAATCTTACGGTTGATCTGCCCCTGCTGCCTGACCCTCAAATCTTCCTCAAAGGACATCATCTCAAAGGAGACGCCTCTTTTTTCCCCGTATTCAAGTACCCTGTCAATGGTTTCCTTCCGCTCCTTTAAATCCAGCAAATCCTCGTAGCGTTTCAACATCTCCGACAACCGCTTCGCACGTTTTTTACGGTCGTCCTTATTGCGGTCAAGCGTCCTTTCAAAGACCTTTATATTCTTTACTTCCTCATAGAGCCGCTTCATGGTGATAAGCGCTTCTTTGACCTTCTCATTATTGCCCAGCCGCAAGATGGGAAAGGGAATGTTTCTGCCGTGATATTTGATCGCAGACAGCTTTTCGTACACACCGTTGATCGGATGATTATTATAGGACGCAAACAGGACCGTGCGCTCATTGAAAAACGCCGTCACAATGGTATTGATGATCGTATTTGTCTTTCCTGTTCCCGGCGGTCCCTGAATATACGCCACCGGGTATTTCATGGCATTATGAATGGCAAGAAGCTGGTCCATATTGATCCGCTGATTAATCAGGGTAATCGGATAAGCCGCCGTCCTTCTCGGACGTTCCAGCAAATCTCCGAAAAACGCCCTGATGGGCACAGGAACTTCCCCTTGCTGGTACATCCTCATAATCGCCTGATATTCCTTGTGCAGATCCAATGCGATATCAGCTTCTAATCCTATAATATAGGGCATATCGTCCACATTGCTGCCGCCCTGTTTCATTCGTTTCGCAATGCAGTCCTTGATTCTCTCCTGATTTGCCTCAAAATCGGCAAGCAGTTCATATTCATCCCCGTCCAGAAACCTGCGGATACTCTGTTTCGTCCCGTCTATGGTAAATTCCGTGCAGATTGTTATCTCATTATCCGGCTTCAGCGCCCGCTGTTTCACATCCAGATTCAGCTTACGGTAAGCCAGAACATAAAGCCCCTGTGTCATGTGAATACTTAAAACGTTCATTGCCAGCTGCCTGATTTGCAGTCTGCCGTCCGCATGTTCCCTTTTTTCTGTCTGATACTGGAAATTCTTCACGATCTCCCGAAACTGTTCCGCACTCAGCTGATACAGCTCTCCCCTGATATGGTCATGGTCAAGATACCGCACAAGACTGAAATCAGACTTATAGGGCACGGTATCCAGACGGTTGCACATCTCGAGATAACCGAGAATTTTCAAGTTTGCGGTATTGTCAAATATGGTATTATATTTATGAGGATTTAAATAAATATCTTTCACTAACGTTTC
>ERZ779633.350-NODE-350-length-13346-cov-7.116545_pt1 | contig 13346 bp, 21 predicted proteins | sample MGYA00514195_ERZ779633 | MGnify/ENA primary metagenome ERZ779633 (study PRJEB29562, sample SAMEA4376707) | mouse gut metagenome | isolation source: Cecum | study: EMG produced TPA metagenomics assembly of the A DSS colitis mouse model was used to assess the...
GTGAAAGACCGGAAACGCAAAAAACGTTCGAGCGCTTCGGGTTCGGTTCCACCAAAAGTGCGCCAGACGAACCCAGGGGCCGATCATCTATGTGACCGGGAATCTGTTCGTTCTGGTGTGTCCTCTGGCCTCTGCCATGGACAAATGAAAAAAGGCCGCTGTCCTGGGGAAAACCCAAGACAGCGGCCTTTTTCTGCAATCTGAAATAACGGTTTTCGTGATAATATCGCGAAAAAATTGTTTTACTCGCAATCTCATGCGAAATCCTAAAATCATTGTTATATTCTACCGTAAAGGAGAACACGGCTATGATTAGGATTTTACTGTCCACCGAGCTTGGCAAGCGTAGGTGGTCGCAAGCGGACTTAGCCCGAAAGACAGGGATAAGGGCCTCCACAATATGCGACTACTACAATGAGCTGACGGATCGCATCAACCTCCGGCACTTCGAGCTGATATGCAAGGCGCTGGACTGCGATCTGACAGATCTCCTTGTCTATCATCCAGACGAGGACACCCCCGTGAAGTCGCGCAGTGGCGCTCCCCTGCATGAGCAGCCGCCCAAGGAATAAGCCATGCTCCACAAACCCGGACGATTATTCGTCCGGGTCTTTTTTTATCTCCACCACGGCTTCAATAGGACAGTCCAACTCCTTGCATATCCGATCCAGGACTTCCAGCGCGACATAGTTATCATTGTTCAGTTTGCTCAACGTGGCCCGGCTCATTCCGACGCGCTCCACGAGCTCCATCTTTTTCATGCCCCGGTCAATCAGAGTGTGCCAGAGCGGTTTGTAAGAGACCATGCGCTCACCCCTTTCGAGAATACCATATCACATTAGTTTCGCTTTGTCAAAACTTTTTTATAAAAAAACGAAAAAAAGGGTTGACAGGTCGAGTGGACGGGTGTATAGTATGCTCACAAACACGAAACAAGCAACCGCGAACACGATAACAAAAACGGAGGTCACGAAAATGTACGACATGATGAAGAAACAGAACTTCGGTGTGGAGATTGAGCTGACAGGCATCACCCGCGAGCAGGCCGCCAACGTCATCGCCACTTACTTCGGTACCCAGGCCCGCTACCTCGGCACCTACTACAAGACCTACGGCGCCACCGACCGGAAGGGCCGTACCTGGAAAGCCATGTCCGACGCCAGCATCACCACCGAGCGCAAGAGCAGCAGCCACGGCCGCGTCTCCGCTGGCACCGCGTACTCCTGCGAGGTCGTGACCCCCGTCCTCCAGTACGAGGATATGGAGGACCTGCAGAACGTCGTCCGCGCTCTCCGCGAGGCCGGGGCAATCGCCAACAGTTCTTGCGGCATCCACGTCCATGTGGACGGCAAGAATCACACCCCCGCCAGCCTCACCCGCCTGATGAACTTCGCCATTGGCCGCCAGGATTTGTTCTACGAGGCCCTGGAGATTGGCAACCGCGCCAACCGCTGGTGCAAGAAGATGAACGCCGGTCTGTTGAAAGCCATGCAGAACGACAGTGAGAAAACCAAGAGCAGCATCGAGCGCATCTGGTACAGCGCCGCCAACGACGGCTACACCGGCGGCATCAACCATGAGCACTACAACTCCAGCCGGTACCATGGTGTCAACCTCCACGCTTTCTTCACCAAGGGGACGGTTGAGTTCCGGCTGTTCAACGGCACCACCCACGCCGGCAAGATTAAGGCCTACGTCCAGTTCTGCTTGGCTATGAGCGCCTGGGCCATTGACTGCCAGGACACCCGGCTCTACTTCAAGGGCTGCGCAGGCTACACCGCCGAGCAGAAGGCCACGCTGATGACCAATGTCCTGGTGAAGCGCCTGGGCCTGGGCGGGGCAGAGTTCAAGACCTGCCGCCAGCACTTGACCGCCCCCTTTCGCCCCCAGGCCCAGCCGGAGGCCGAGGTAGCTTAACAACAAACCGGCTGACCTACCGGCCATACGGGGAGAACGGAGGAATTTATGAAGCGGAAATATTATGTTGCCTACGGGAGCAACCTGGACGTTGATCAGATGCTCCGTCGCTGCCCGGACGCGCTTACCATTGGTCGCTCCACCATCGACGGCTATAAGCTGGTGTTCCGGGGAAACAGTCGCTCGGGTGTTGCCAACATCGAGCCCTGCGACGGGGCCAGCGTCCCCGTTGGTATCTGGTCCATCAGCCCCTCGGACGAGGATGCCCTGGATTGGTACGAGGGCTTCCCCAGGTTGTACGTCAAGCAGGTGTTCACGCTGCAAGTACGAGGGAAGAAGGTAAAGGGGATGGCTTACATCATGACCCCCGGCCACGCAATTACCCCCCCGGCGAAGCAGTACCTCAACACCATCATGGAGGGCTACAAGGACTTTGGATTTGACCCCGCGCCGCTGCTGGCAGCTGCGGCCGAGGCCAGGAAAGGAGAATGAACATGGACTACGAGCAGTTTTCCCAGGACGTGACCGCCACCGCCACGGCAAAGCGGGCTGTGGACGAGTTCGCCAAGGTACAGGCCGACGGGACGCATATCTGCCCCCGCTGCGGGCGTCTGACCGTCAAGGAGCGGTTGACCACCAATGCCCTAAGCCGCCACGCCGATGTCTACATCTGCGACGCCTGCGGCATGGACGAGGCAGTTCGGGACATGAAGGGGGATCCCATGCCGCTCAAAGATTGGGCGATTGCCAGGATTCCCCGGTAAGCAGAAAAGGGGCGGTGGCCCCGGCTAAGGTAAACCACCGCCCCGCCTCACCACGGAGGCGCCGGGAGAACCCGGCTCCTCCAGCATACCAGAATAGACAGAAAAATTCAAGGAGGAACGCAAAAATGATGTTGTCCGAATTTGTGGAGCGCACCGGCTTTGAGCCGATGCCCGCCGAGTACGCCAAAATCGAAGAGGCCTATTGCAACTTCAAGGGTGACAAAGACGCTTTCTGCAAGGCTTTTGTCGATGGTGACGGCGAAAAGAAAATCTATCAGGCCCGCGCCGCCGAGATTGACCGGCTGAACGGCAAAATCCTGGACATGGACAAGACCTTCCAGCAGAGCAGCGCGGAGTATGAGCGGCGGCTGGCTTTCTTCCAATCCGAGCTTGACCGAGAGCTGGAATGGAAGCCCTACGAGTTCACGCAGAACATCACCCAGGCTGAATATGCGGAGCTGGCAAAGTGCGTCGATAGTGGGTCCGCCCGCTACATGACCGATGATGAGGCCCTGGATTGGGTTTGCCGGGAGTTCGGTTTTGACCGCAGCCAGGTTACAATCCTGCATGAAATCGACGAGCAGGAGATCAACCGTCACAATCGCTGCCGCGCCAGCGGCCGGAAGATTGACCGCCGCCCGGTCTACTGCGCCACTGATTACCACTATATCCGCTTTAATGCGGGGCGCGGCGCATGGCAGTGGGAGGTCTGGGGTGGCAAACTTCGGCCCTTCTACGACTGAACACATACGGCCCGCCCCGGAGGTTACGAGGGTAGAAAGGACAGCGGAATGGAGCACAAATACACGTTTGAATGGACAACCGGCAGCGCCTCTGACAACATGATTCGATTCTTCCGAGAAAAGGGTATCCGCTATGAATATGACGGTAGTTTCAGACTTTGCGCCTGTATTGTTCCTGGTTCTGCTCCTGTCCCCGTGGAGTATTACCACATTACCGGCAGGCTGTTCGGTATTACGCAAAAGCCGCAACGCACGAGCGAATATTTCCATCTGTCTCCGAGGGTGCTGCTCACCAGCAATGGGGATGGATGGACAAAAGAAGATTGCCTAACCGCGATATTCTGGAGGACAGAATGGACGGTTTCCTGCTCGTTGAAGCTCAAATGCCCAGGTCTGTTGCCGATACTGTAAAACTCATAGCGTCAACCTCCCAGGTACTCTTGCAGACTAACGGACACTGGGGCCGTGTGTACGTCACCGTTCGCATAAAAGGTTTTCATCTTCATGACGTGCTTGACGATATTCCAGCGGTATTTCCCGTAGCCCTTGGTGCCAACGGTCAGCGGAACCGCCAGACCGCTGCGCTCAATATTCCAGAGCTTCACGACCTCGGCGATTGGATCCACGCCCAGCTCTGCAGAGAACAGAATGTCGAAGGTGATTGTGTCCGGGTCAAGCCCGGTGTACTCGGTGAGAGCGTGGGTCAGATGCCGCTCATGGACGGCATACCGGGCGGAACCTCCCCAGGTCATATTGTCCAGCGTCCGCACGACGTCCCTGGAAACCGTAAAGATAACGTCCCCCAGGCAACCGATGATGGCCATACAGCCCCCTCCTTTCCGTCATTGGTCTGTCCATTGTTTGAGCTTGCCCAGCGCCCCTACCTCCCCCAGGATGAAGCCGTCCCCATCCAGTACCGGGAGATAGACCGTCAGGACAACCGCGTTCACCTTTGGCATCCACGGCTTGATGATCAGGTCGTGCTTGTGGCTGGCAAAAGCCGGGTCCCCGCTGCCGCCCGCTTCAAACTCCGTCCGCTGCGGCACATCATAGTCCGGGACATAAGACCGGTTGGCCAGAACATAGAGCCAGCCGGAGGGCCGCCCCGTGTCCTCAAATTTCACCCTGGCCACGCGCTTGTCGGGGTCTGTCACCGTGACAGTCCCAATGCGCACCAGATTCTTCAGGATTTTTTCAATTTCCATCAGTAGCCCTCCAACACCCGCCGCAGTTTGATTTGTGTGGTATAGCCGGAGCTGCCGACCGTATGCACCGCCTGGGTGATGATGTACTTCCCATCAAATGCGCCCCAGCCTTTCAGCTCAACGGTAACGCCGGCAACCAGGGCGGGATTGCCCGGAAACGTGAATGTAGCGGACTTGGAATATTTGTTGTGCAGCCGCAGGTGTTTCTCCGCCAGCGTCTTGGCCTCGTCCTTATTGGACACCTTGGCCGTGACCTCCAACTGCTGGTTGTTCTTCGAGTTGGCGTTGTAGTCCTCGATTTTGGCGGTGGCCTCGATACACTTCCCCGATTCCGGGTCAACATAGCTGACGCGGCAAGAGGAATACTGCGAATCGGCTGCACCCACATCCAGCTTATACTTGGTGTACCCGCCAGCCTTTCCCTTCTGGATGGTGATGACCGGGGGCTTGGCCTCATAGGTAGCCTGGTCGAACAGGACGATGATGCTGTCGGTGGCCTTGAGGCTGATCCCCGCGTCATGGCTCAGGCGGGAGAGAAATTCGATGTCGCTGGCTTGCCTCTGCTCCACTCGCTTATAGAACGGGTCATAGGCGGATTCATACATACAGCTCATGCCGTTGGCGCCGGCCAGCTCCTGGGCGATTGCCGAGAGGGTGATGTTCTCCCAATCGTTGTTCTTCTTGGTCTGGCGTACCGGGGCGCTGAACGGCAGCGACGTCCCCTTGATGGTGATGGTGGCCGGCGGGCCAGAGAGCACCACATTATCCAGCTCGAATTGCCCGCAGGGGAGAACAATATCTTTGCCGTCGCTATGCCAGTTCTCCCGGACAAATACCGCGTCCATTTTCAGCTTTGCAGCAGAAGCGGCCTTGATTGCCTCCACCAACCATTTCTCCATCCAAATGGAATCCCGGTCATGGAGCTGGATCTGCAAATCGTCTGCCTTATCCGCCTCATTGTCCGTGTAAGTGATGGATTTGAGATAAGGCCGCATGGACTTGGTAATATCCGTCCCGCCGAACGCAACTTCCGCAGCAGTACGGCGGGCCAGATTTTGATTACTCACGCACCGTCCTCCCCTCAAAAGTTTTTACACAAAATTGTGTAATTTCTTCTTGACAAATTGTGTAATGTTGTGTATAATAAGATTGTCAGGAGGGAACGATATGAACCCACGAAAAGAAACGGTCAACATCCTCGAAGGCGACGGCTTCATACTTGCGAGACACGGCAGTAACCACGATGTTTACTTCCACCCGCAAAAAAGAATCACGATCCCGGTCAAGCGGCATGACTTCGACGAGGACGATAAGCGGTACATCCTCAAAGAAGCAAAGATTGACCAGAAGAAAACAGGAAAGCGGAAGGGTCAGAAATGACCCTCCGCTCCCCTGAATCAAAAGGAGGCTAAATCATGCGCTACACCTTTACCGCCGTTATCACTCCCGAAGATGGGAAATGCTATGTCCGCGTCCCGGATATCACCGGCTGCGTCACCACGGGGAAAGATATTGAGGACGCCGTGGCCCAAATCACCGACGCCCTCAGCGGGTGTCTGGTGGTGTGGGAGGACCAGGGCATCCCCATCCCTCCGGCTACTACGCAGAAGAACATTCCCCATGCTGCGGCGGACGTGCTCACCCTGATTAGCGTTGACACCATCGCGTACCGGGCGCAGACCGATACCCGCGCTGTGCGGAAGAACGTGTCTATCCCGGCATGGATGGCGAACATGGCCGAGCGAAAGGGTATCAACTGCTCCAAAGTCCTGCAAGACGCCCTCGCGCAGCAGCTCTCCTGACAACCGCCGCCCCGGTTCTCCGGGGCGGTTCTATTTTACCTGCTTCCAGGGGGGCAGCGTGTCGCTGGTGCGCTCGGGGATGTCCGGCAGCACCAGGACAATCCCGGCGGGGAACGTGTAATACTCCCGGTACTGCAAGTTGGCGTTCATCAGCTTATCGGAATAGGCCGCGTCCCCCAGCTGGGTATTGGCAATGCTGTCCCACATATCCCCCTGGATGGTGGTATCCCAAGTATGACAAAACCGTTCAAAGTAAGTGCGAGAACGGAGAAACCTACGGCGTGACCATCCGGCCTGATGCCATGGCAGCCCTCTATGAGCGGTTCGCTCCTGAGCGTTTAGAGCCGCCTAAGAGGACACGACACGGCCAGCACCGTCTTACCTGTCGTATCTCCTGCCGCCTTGAAAACGAGGACTACAAGGCGTTGCAACCGCTAATCCAGGCGTGTGGGTGTGCTACGGTACAAGACTGGCTTTCCGATATGGTGTTGCGGTGTATTAAAACTCCGCAGAGTTGGATTTGTGCCAGCAGTCCACCACCAGAAAACCAAGATGTTCTGTTTTTATTGAAAATTGGGGATTGTCCTCAAAGGATTGGAGTCAAGTTGCCCAATGGAAAATGGTGGGACGGGCATCACTGGTATGAAGATAACGAGGTCAGTCATTGGATGTTTCTCCCGAAAAGGCCATTACAAGGAGATATAAATGCCTAAATTTTATTTCACCTACGGCAGCGAAGGCCACCCGTTCTATGGTGGATGGACAGAAGTGGAAGCACCGGACTTTGAATCTGCCTGCTCCGTGTTCCAAGTGTATCACCCAAATAAGATTGAGCCGTTGCTGAACTGCTGCACCGTTTATACGGAGGAAAACTTCAAGCGAACCACTATGTATGGGCCAGCGGGTAACTTCGGCTATCGTTGCCACGAAACCATCACTCTGCGGCGCGAGCTGCTGAATAACTGAAAGGAGCTATCACCATGATTAGAAACCCCAATGACATCCGCGACGGCGAGAAAAAAATCCGTATGCTGATTGCCGGCTACCCCGGCATCGGCAAGTCCACCTTGGCGCTGTCCGCGCCGAACCCGCTGCACATCGACGTGGACTTCGGCATCGACCGCATTGAGCCGCGGTACCGCAAGGCCTACATCCAGCCCCGGAGCTACGACGAGATTCTGGAGGACCTGACCCCCATCAACGTCCAGGACTTCGACACACTGGTGTTCGACACCGGCGGGAAGCTGATCTCCCTCATGTCGCTGTGGGCCATCAAGAAGGATCCCAAGTACGGCCAGCGGGACGGCTCCCTGTCCCTCAAGGGCTATGGCTTCGTGGGCAAGGAATTTGTCCGCCTGATGGACTTCTGCTTCTACGAGCTCCAGAAGAACATCGTCATCGTGTTCCACGCCACCGAGGAAAAGGACGGCGACAACACCCGCCTCCGTATCAAGGTCGAGGGCCAGACCAAGAACAACGTCTGGGAGCCCATGGACCTGGGCGGTTTCGTGGAGATGTACGGCAAGGACCGCACTATCGGCTTCTCCAACTGCGAGCGGTACTTTGCCAAGGGTACCCGGGGAATTACCGGCGTCCACAAAATCCCCGCTCTGACCCCCACCAGCCCCAATGACTTCCTGACGAAGCTGTTCGCCGAGTACAACACCATCTCCACCAGGGAGGCGGAGCAGAACGCGGCGGATCAGGCGGCCTACGAGGCGGCTATGTCCGAGGGCCGCGCCATCATCGACACCATCACCGACGCCGACACCGCCAACGCTGCTATGCCGCGCATCAAGGCCATCAAGCATGCGCTCACTTCGGAGAAGGAGGTCGGCGTGGCGTTCAACGCCAAGATCAAGGCCTGTGGTCTGTTCTATGACAAGGTGATCAAGAAGTACACGCCCAAGCCGGACGAGGCTTCTATGGGCAGGGAGGCCCGGCAGGAGCAGGGGGGCGGTGAGTAATGGCCCGCTATCTAATGACCCACTCCCTGATGTCCTCCTGGCTCTATGCCATGAAAGAAAACCCCTTCGAGGATATGACCTCGGAGCGGGATCCCCTGGCGGAGTTCATGGCCACGCTGAACAAGGAGCCGACGCCGCCCAACGAGGCCATGGCGAACGGTATCGCGTTTGAGGATTTGGTAACGTCCATCACCCAGGGGCGCGGGGATCCGAAAGACCGCTGGTATGACGCCGCCTCCAAGGTGGCCCAGATTGTCGGCGGCGGTGTCTTGCAGTACCGGGCCAGTAAGACTATCGAGGTTGGCGGTCTGACGCTGGTGCTCTATGGGCGGCTGGACTGCTTGAAGTCTGGCGAGATTTACGACATCAAGTTCTCCAAGGGCTATGACCGGGGCAAATATACCGACAGCACCCAGCACCCGACATACCTGGAGCTGGTGCCGGAGGCCCGGGGCTTCACCTACATAGTGAGCAACGGCAACGAGGTATGGACGGAGCGGTACCGCCGCGATGAAGCGCCGGCCATCATCCCCACCATCTCCGACTTCCTGGACTGGATGCAGGCCATGGGCTTCCTGGACATCTACAAGGAGAAGTGGCTGTCCAAATGAGGGGGCGGCTGATTGACTTGTCCATCGGCATGAACCGGAAGCAGCGCATTACCATCGAGGTCGACAGGGATTTCCGGGAGGACTTCGACCGGCTCAGAGAGGCCGAACTGGATGTGGAAATCAAGAAGCACCGCAACCGGCGCTCCCTGTCAGCCAACGCCTACTTTCACGTCCTGGTCAGCAAGATTGCCGCCGAGCGTGGCGGCAGCGAGGAAAGCACCAAGGAATGGCTGGTCTGCGAGTATGGTGCCTTGGCCAAAGACCAGGACGGGCTCACCGTGGGCTTCAAACTCCCCGCTTCGGTGGACGTGTCCACCATTTACCCCTATGTCAAGTGCTTCGACACCCGTGAGGAAAACGGGAAGATGTTCAACTGTTACCTGGTCTACAAGCAGACCCATCTCATGGACACCAAGGAAATGGCCCGGTTGATTGACGGAGCCATTGAGCAGGCACGCGAGCTGGGCATCGAAACCGATACCCCGGAGCAGCTGGCCAGATACAAAGAGGACTGGAACAAGCAATAGCACCAATCGAAAGGAGAATGACAAATGGAAAATCCCAATCAGGTTCAGAATTTGGAGCCGGGTATGCTCTGCGAACTCCCCGATACTGTCTGTATCCCCCGCACTCGCTATGACGAGCTGATCCGCGCGGAGATGGAGCGGGAAGTCCTGTTTCACGCCTACCAGCAGATGACCGCGTTCAGCATGGAGCCCGTCATGGATTCCGTCTTCAACCCCGATTTCAAGTACAAGGCCAAGGAGAGTGCCGCCGGTGCTGAATAAAATCATCATCATGGGCCGCTTGGGGAAAGACCCGGAGCTGCGGCACACCCAGCAGGGTACGCCTGTGGCCAGCTTCTCCTTGGCGGTAGACCGCGATTTCAAGGACAAAGGTACTGGCGAGCGTGTCACTGACTGGATTGACGTGGTGGCGTGGCGCCAGACCGGCGAATTTGTCAGCCGGTACTTCACGAAGGGACGTATGGCCGTGGTGGAGGGCCGCCTCCAGATGCGGGACTGGACTGACCATGAGGGGAACAAGCGCCGCTCCGCTGAGGTCGTGGCCGATAACGTCTACTTCGGAGATTCCAAAAAGGACGGGGACAGCGGCGGTTATCAGCAGGGCGGGTACCCGCAGGGGGGCTACCCACAGGGCGGTTATTCCCAGGGCAGCTACCAGCAGCCCGGCTATGGCGGTGGGTACTCAGGTGGATATGGCGGTGCTCCCGCGCCCGCGTCATCCAGATACCCTGCGTCTGACTATGGCGGCTTCCAAGAAGCCGAGGAAGATGACGGTAATTTGCCGTTCTGATTCAAACAGGCCGCTCCACCGCAGGGCGGGGCGGCCTGTCCTCAAGGGGGTGAACAGATATGGCGAAAGGACGGCTTATCAGTACGAGCTTCTGGGATGATTCCAAGGTCGTGGATGACTTTACCCCGGAGGATAAGTACATCTACCTGTACTGCATGACAAATCCGCACACCAACCTCTGCGGCTGTTACGAGGTCAGCGTCAAACAGATTGCCAGCGAAACGGGTTACAACGAGGACACAGTAAAGCGCCTCTTGATGCGCCTGGACAGGGATCACAACGTCATCCGATATAGCTCCATCACAAAAGAACTGCTGGTTTTGAACTGGTTCCGCTACAACTGGTCAACATCGGAAAAGCTGAACAAGCCTCTCCTGGCTGAGATACGCGGCATCAAGGATGACGGCTTTCGGGAATATCTGGCCGGTCGTTACAACGAGCGGGACACGGTGACGGTGCCTTATGAATATTACGAGGCCCCACCACCCCAGGACGCTCCGGCCCCGGCTCCGGCTGCTGATTCTACACCGCAGACGCGCCGGCGGCGGGCGGCCCCGCCAGAACAGAAAGTGCGCCATAAGCGTGGCGAGTATGGCTGGGTGAAGCTCACCGACGAGGAATACGACCGACTGAGGCAAGACATGGGAGATGCGGAGCTGCAGCGGTGCATCGCCTACATAGACGAGAGCGCCCAGGCCACGGGGAACAAGAACAAGTGGAAGGACTGGAATTTGGTCATCCGCAAATGCAGCCGGGACGGCTGGGGCCTCTCACGACGGCAAGCCCCCAGGAGCGCAGCCGAGGGTGCCATGGGCGATTTGCAGGAGATACACCGAATGTTTGACGGGGAGGGTGGCGAGTGACCGGCAAGGAGATGACCGAGCTTTTTGCGGTATCACAATCAACATTCCCGCACCGAAGCGGGAGAGCACCATCTTTGACCGGCTGCGGCGGGCCGCCGAGGTCGATGAACCGACGCCAAACGATGTGACGGAAATGACCGTGGCTGATTTCATGGGTCAGATCGTCAGCCGGTTCAACGTGGAGGTGGACGCAGGAATTGAGCTGATTCGGGAGTACGAGGCCATGAAGCCGTACATCATGGATAATATCGGAGATCTTAGACATTCCCTCGCTGTCAGTAATTCCGTTCTTCTGGCAATAGTCGATGACAAAGCCAAATGAATTAAAACCAGGATCAAAAATTGCAGCAATATCAGGAATATACTTGGTGTCCTTGAGAATTGCCGGGTTCACCACATCAAACCGTTCCTCTTGGGGGTTAAAGGCAATTTTTATAGGGAACTTTTTGTAATCAGCACCCACGACCTCTTGTCCAACAATGGCAGCCGCCAAGGCGGTGATCCGCTGCTGCCCATCAATCAGGACTTTTTTGCCGGAGGATATGGTTCCGTCTTTCAGTTTTACGTCCAGATTCTGCCAAACGATGATGTAGCCAACCGGATAGTTTTGATACAGGGAATCGATCAGATCGCGCACCTTGGTGCTGTCCCATACAAAGGGACGCTGAATTTCAGGGATTGCGATACTCCCGTCTTTGATGCTGGAAAGCAGAGAACTGACCGCAATATTGTTGACATCGTATCTTGCCATAATACAACTCTCCTCTGATAAGTTTCTACAACGCCGCTCTCAGTGCCTGTTCGATCTGCTTTTTCTCATCACTGCCATCTGTTCTGAGACGCAGCAGAGGAATCCCGCATTGAGCTAAAATATGATTTTTCTTTTCATCCCGCACCGCTTGGATGCTGCCGGCAACGTGAAAGGCTGTTCCATCCACCTCAATCGCCAGCAGCGGCGACTTATCCATTTTCCGGAACAGAAGAAAATCTATATGAGTCAGCGGGTTTCGAGCATAAGCGGTTTCCTCTTGATTTAGCAGAGAATAATCTTTTACAAGATTGACCAGCGACACATGGACGGCGCTGGTCACGGCAGAAAATTCCGGCTCCATAAGAACACGCTCGATTACAGCATAGAGCAGATTTTCGGAATCATAGACTGACATTCGCCTGTGCTTTTGCAGAAAAACACGTCGCTGTTGGGCGTATCCCTGATAGAGAAGGTCAAAAATGGAATAAACGGAGCTTTCTATAACCGCACAGCTGTTGTACTCGATATAGCGGGCCAAGTCCCCATAGTTTGTCTGGTCATTTCGCGGATCTTGGGAGGTAACGACTGTCAGCGATTTGACCGCCCGAGACACTGCCACATTCAGCATTCGAGGATCATCCACAAATTCCGTAATCACATTATCCACCGAAGTCAAAACAATCGCGTCTTTCTCTCGCCCCTGGAACTTGTGGACGGTGGCCGCCTCAATGCCACCTCCCAGCTGGGTTTGAAGTGCGGCCACCTGATCTCTATAAGGCGTAATGACCCCAATGCTTCGGTATCCTTTTTCTTGTAGATGCGGAAGAACTTCTTTTTGAATCACATCAATCTCCCGCTGATTCAGATGGCCACGGGCGTGGTTTCCCGGCGCGGTACGATACATTGTCAGCACGTCCGGTTCATCGTGGTCAGCTGTCATAACAATCAGCTTTCCGCCATAGAATTTCTGATTGCAGAAATTGATGATCTTGGGATGACAACGATAGTGCTCCCGCAGCAGCACCGCAGGTGCTTCCGGCCATGCCGCCAAAGCAGAGGAGAGCAGACTGTGTACGGAAAAATGATAGGCTTCCGGAAGAGAGTAGCGGTTCCAAATTGCCTCACTGATCTGAATATCTCTGTTGTTCAGGACGTTGGGAAGCTGCTGGAGATCGCCAACGATCACGATATTTCGGGCGCAGGCAAACGCTAATACGCCGGTGGCCAGATCCACCTGAGACGCTTCGTCTACAATCAGATAGTCATAGATGTGGTCAATATTCAATGTGCCTTTGATGGAATATGTAGTGCTTAGAACGACCGGATATTCTCGGTTAAACTCATTTGACCGCCCCCGAAAATCCCGCATCTCAAAGGTTCGGCGTTCCTCTTTCCATTGATAGGTA
>ERZ779633.352-NODE-352-length-13301-cov-8.462932_pt1 | contig 13301 bp, 10 predicted proteins | sample MGYA00514195_ERZ779633 | MGnify/ENA primary metagenome ERZ779633 (study PRJEB29562, sample SAMEA4376707) | mouse gut metagenome | isolation source: Cecum | study: EMG produced TPA metagenomics assembly of the A DSS colitis mouse model was used to assess the...
GGAAGCCGCCCGCACGGGTCAGCCCGGCCCGAAAACCGCCGATCCCGGCGAACATATCAAAATAGCGAATCAGATAATATCAGCTCCCTTCCTGGAGCGACCGCAGAAAGCCGAGGATGCTGTCATCCACGTCCCCGGCCTTGGTTGGCTCCGGTTTTTCTGTTTCAGAGATAAAGGCCACCCGGCCCAGCTCCTCCCGGAGCAGGGCGCGGATGGCCTCCAGCAGTTTTTCCTGTTCCCCGGCCTGACAGATCATCCGGCACACAGCGTTGGTCCGCTGTCTGGCGGGGACGGCCCGGAGTATCTTCCACGTCTCCCGCTGGTGGGGAACAGACAGATTTAGAGAGAGGTTTAATCTCCTGATTTCAGCCATGGGTGGTACGCTCCAACAACTGCCCCACAAGCCGTTCATAGCCCTTGGCGTTGAGACATACGTCGTCCAGGATCAGAGGACGGCAAAGCCCGTCAGAGGCCCCAACATGGCGCTTCATCAGCGCCGCCCCGCCTCCCAAAAAGACAGCAGGCATGGCCCGGACATCCAGCCCGCTCTCCGTGATGGCGGACATTGGCGATGGCGGCGAGGGTCAGCAGGTAGTAGTCCTCCGTGGCGGTTTTGTCCTTCTGGAGCGGCTGGCGGCCGCTGCCCACCACATAGAATCTGCCGCCGTATTCCAGCACATCTTTCTGAGTGTAGGGTTCATTGTCGTACTCCACCAGCCCGGTGGGGAACGAACAGTGAGGGGACTTCATGGCGGCGTAGCCATGATCCACCCCGATGGTGATGGTGTCGCTCATCTGGAATCACCCCGATCTTTTTTAATTTTTTTGCTCTTCTGAGCGGTGGCGCGGGCCGTTTGAATCTCCGGGGTAGTGATGTTCCAAGTATCGTTATGATTTTTGATATGCCACTCCAGCTCTCCCGGCTTCAGATACTTGGCGCACAGCCTGGAGAGGTAGGCGGCAGTCTCGCTCCAGGTGTAGGGGTAGTCGATTCCATCGCCATACTCAATATCCGGTTTGATTTTTTCTAACACCGCACAGGATACGTCAGGGTCAAACTCCTCATCGATGATTTTCCCGGTGAGCTGCTCATAAGCGTAACTGCCCACATAGCAAAGGGTCTCACAGCAGTAATCACCACCAGCAGGCACTTCCGCCAGGGAGTCCGGGTCCTTCAAGGCCGCCATGTACACCTCCCGGCCCTGGGCGATGAGCCAGCCCCGGAAGTCGGTAAAACCGTCATCGGTGCAGCCATTACACATGATGGAGGCGGCGTTCCACAGGCCGTACTTGTAGGCCATAGCCCGATAACAGTGGGCAATGTAATCGAAATTCAAGGCCTGTGCCGGTCCCATTTCTATCAGTCGGTCCTCCAGCCATTGGGCGAGCTTGTATGCATTTTTTCCACAGCATTCCCGCCCTTGGGCGATCATTGTCCAGAAGGTATCCTTGTTGATCTCAGTAACAGGTTCGCTCATCTGACCTCACCCTCCTTCTTTTTGTGGGATTTCGATTTTTTCTTGGGCATAGCTGCCCTTGCCCGACGAATTTTTGGGTCATTATGGTTCCACATGTGCCCCCGGCTGATGCAGGACCGCAGCTCGCCCGGCGTCAGGCATTGGGCGGTCAGGCGGGGGAGGTACTCGGCAACCTCAGACCACTCGTGGGGATACTCAATTCCAGAGCCGTACACAATACCCTTTTTTAATTCCTCCACAACCTGCTTCTGGTCATTGGGGGAGATGTCGGCATACGCTGTACGGCCTGTCAGCCGCTCGTGGGCCATACTCTGACTGGCCAGTTGAAACAATTGGCACAGTTATTTACTCCCGCTACCCCACCGGAGAGCCTACAGTCGGAACGATGGACATTGACTCTACCGTGTACACTCAGGGGAAGATAGCGGACGACGGCGAGTTCGTTCAGACCGGCAGCGCCTCTAACACTGAGAAGGCCTCCTTCATCAACACCTGCTTGGACACCCCGACCTGGAGCGCCGAGACAAAAGAGAAGGCCCGGAAAATTATGGCTGACATGACCTTGGAAGAAAAGGTCGGTCAGCTCTTTTTGCTGCACTACCCTGGGGACGGAAGCGGCACAGTGGCTCAGGCTACCGCCCTTATAGACAAGTATCACCCCGGCGGCTACCTGGTGTTTGCCTCTATGTTTGAGAACAACACCACGGCCGGGGTGCAAAAGAAGATTGCCGACACTCAGGCGGCCAGCGACATCCCGCTGTTGTTCACCGTGGATGAAGAGGGCGGCATCGCCGCCTCCGGCAACCGGGTGGTCCGGGTGAGCAAATACCCGCAGTACGGCCACGCCGAGTTCAAGAGCCCGCAGGAACTGAAAGCGGCCGGCGGGCTGGCGGCGGTCGCTGCGGACGCTGTTGACAAGGCTAATTTTCTAGCCAATTTAGGCTTGAATGTTAACCACGCTCCCGTAGCGGACGTGGCCGGCCCGGGCGGCATGATGTATGGCCGCACCTGGGGCGGGGACGGTCTGGAGAACGCAAAGTACGTTGAGACCCTGGTCGAGGCCTCCGAAGGCGCCGGGATGCCCACCACCCTGAAGCACTTCCCGGGCTACGGCGGCACCTCCTCGGACACCCACAATGGCTTCGCCGTCAACGACCTGTCCCTGGAGGACTTCTACTACAACGACCTGCTGCCCTTCCATGCCGGCATCGCCGCCGGCAGCCGGGCGGTCATGGTCACTCACAACACTATCAACTGCCTGGACACAGCCAACCCGGCGTCCCTGTCCCCGGCGGTCTACAACATGCTCCGGGACGAGATGTACTGCGACGGCGTGGCCATGACGGACGACCTGGCTATGAAGGCCATCACGGACTTCACTGGAGCTGGACAGGCGAGCCTGCGGGCCCTTCAAGCGGGGGCGGATATGGCCATGACGGCCACCCCGGACCAGGACGTCCCCGTAGCCCTGGCGGCCGCCAGGAACGGCTCCTTTGCCCTGACCGACATCGAGGCCAAGTGCATGCGTGTCCTTTGCTGGAAGCTGGACCTGGGCCTCATTGAGGATGAACCCACTCCGCCCACGCCCCCGGACCCCGTGGACTACGAGGCCAAGTACATCAGCAAGGACGGCATGACCGAGCAGACCGGTTCCTTCGCCGATATGTGGGCCCTGGCTGTGAAGAGCGGCGGCAAGGTCGAGCTGTACGAGGACGTCTCCTTCGCCTCCGGCCTGTCCGTCCCGGACGGCAAGAGCATTGAGCTGGACCTGATGGGCCATACCCTGACCTACACCGGGACCCGGGACGCCATCAACGTGTTCGCCGGGGCGGCCTTCACCCTGTCGGACAGCACAGGGGAAATCACAAAGACGCCCCTGGCGGCCCCCAGCGGCGACACCGTGTACTCCAACAGAAGTCTCGTCTACAACGAGGCGGAGAAAGACGGGAACACCGTTACGGAAACCGGATACTCCGTGGACTTCTCCCAGAGCGGCGCTCTGGTGGGCAGCGGGGCCAGCAGCCTCATCTACATGGCCGGCGGCACATTCAGCCTGTCCGGCGGCGTGCTGGAAAACAAGAACGGCGCTCACGCCGTATTTTCCGAGCACAACACCGCCAACGCCGTCAATATGACCGGCGGCGCCATCCTGAACTCCGGCATCCCCTCCGGGACAAACCGGGGCGGCGGTATCAATCTCGCCGGCGGCACGTTCAATATGTCCGGCGGCTACATCGCCGGCAACACCGGCGGTCTCAACGGCGGCGGCATCTACGCCGTGAACAACTGCTCGCTCACCGTCAGGGACGCTGTCATCACCGGCAACACCTCCGGCGGCCACGGCGGCAACATCTACGGCGTCTCGGCCGCCATCACTCTGGATGGCTCCGCCGCTGTCACTCACGGCAAGGCCAACGGAGGCGGAGGCGGCATCTATGGCTGGAACTCCACGTCAGTAACTGTAAAGGGCGACGTTCTTATCAGCAACAACCGTGCCATGAACGCCGGCGGCGGCATCTGCCTCGGCCTGGCCGCCAGCTCCACCGGAGCGGTAAACCTCCAAGGCAACGCCTGGGTTGTGGGAAACACTGCGACAAACTCGGCCGCTGGCATCTACAGCATCTCTTCCACACCCATTGGGGTGCAGGGGAGTGTCCGGGTTGCCGGAAACACCGCCGGCGGGGCCGCCAGCAACATCTACCTGGGCAGCTCCCAGACACTTCAAGTCACGGCTCCCCTGGAAGACGGCGCCGAAATCATGGTGACCACCGCAAGCACCGCCCCATCCATCCTGGTGGCCGTCCCCAGAAGCGGCGTTACCCTCACCGAGGCCGACGCGGCCCGGTTCGGCAGCGACAACCACTCCTATGAGCCCTCCTTCGACAAGGGCTCCGTGTACTTCGTCACCGCCGAGAACGCCAGCATCCCGGTCCTCGTCATGCTGGACGGCAAGCCCTATGAGGTGAGCGTCATCGACGCTTTGTACCAGGACACGGCAGGGAGCACCGGCAAGTACATCGCTCTGAACGACATCGCCCCCGGCCTGGCCGAATTTGGCTTCTCCCTGGCGGATTACAGCGGCTCCTTCGTCCTCGGCCTGCAGCTGTCCGACGGCGCTCCCATCACCGTGTATGGATACGAGCCCGTCAAGGCCGGCAGCACCTGGCGCATCCCCGTCCCGGCGGACGTGGATTTCAGCCAGGCGAAGGCGTACTTCCTGCCCAACGGGGCCTTCACCGGCGAGCACACCGCAGATGAAATCACCCAGGGGAACGGCTACTGGAGCGTCAAGGTCGTTGATATGTACGGCACGACCACAGAGGGCGTGACCGACATGTCCTCGACGCAGTACATCCCCGCCGGCCGGTCCGTGACGCTGACACTGCCCACCCGCGAACACCCCTGGCTGTGGCAGATTTCGGAGCATACCGATGCGGATTTTGTCTCTGAGGTTGCTGAGGCAGCCGCGAGGTTCCAAATGAAAAAATTAGTTCCCATTGTGATAATGATTCCTCAATTTTCTGAGATTGACTTTGTTTGGGGGGAGATGTGGGAGGCGTTCCGGGTCGATTCTGGGATTTCGGAATCTGCCGGTTCCACCTGGAACGCTTGCCACATCTGCCCCAGGCTTTACACAGCGGCCCCCTTCATCGAGCATGATGAAGAGGGCCGTTGTCATTTCAACCTGTAACCAACAAGCATGGTGGTATTTTCACCGCCGGCCTTGGGACGCTTGGACTTGACAGTTCCCAAGGTACGCAGGCGGTTGTTGAGGACGCACCGGGATTCGGGCTGAGTCCCCTCTAGGATGCACCACACCGTGTAGGCGTCGTAGACGTCCTTCGTCCGTTCCTCCGCTTGGGAGTCCTTCTCCAGCTTCTGCCGGATGAAGCCACCAATCACATCGCTCTGCTCCCGGTACATGTCGGTCGCTTCCCGGACCGACGCCGGAGCTTCCAGGCCGGCGCTCCGGAACAGTGCAAGACCCTGGAGGCACCAGTTGAGGATTCCACTCAGGTTCCGAGGCTGGGCCAGCTCCGCTTTCAGACCCTTATCCTGCTCCGCATCCGCAAAGTGCCGTTCGAAGGGAATGATTTTCGCGCGCTCAGAGGCAAAAATCGTATCATCGGTCACGTTGGGAAGGTGATTTGTGTTGATAAAAATGGTGAACTGGGGGCGGAACTCGAAGCTGCCTTCATGCAGAAAACGGGCGGAAATGGTGTCATTTCCGGTCCAGGACTTGATAAGTGAGGAACTGAGGGTAATTTCTCTGTCCGGTTCCGAGATGTTGACAAACCTGGCCCCGGCCAGGCGGGCGACGTCCTCAGTGGGGCCGCTGCCGTCAACATACTTCTTTTGAGAGATGGTGTGGGGAGAAACGGCCCGGCCATAATCGCCCATCAGCGCCAGGTATGTTTCCATTGCCGTCCCTTTGCCATTCCGGGAGGAGGGACCGTACAAGATGAAGAAGCATTCCTGGGTCGGATTCCCTTGCAAGGCATATCCCAGCGATTTTTGCAAATAAACCGCTCGCTCCTCGTCGCCCTCCATGACCTCGCTGATAAATCGCTCCCAGCGTTCACATCGGGCCTCCGGGTCGTACTCGGCCCCGGACAGCTTGGTCAGCATATCCTCCGGGCAGTGGTTGTGAAATTCTCCCGTCGCAAGGTCAAGAGTGCCGTTCAAGCAGTTGTAGCTATTAGGCTTGCAATCGAAATCGGATGATTCCAAGGGATGTACGCTGGCGGCATCCCGGAGGATGATTTCCCGATAGCTCCGTTTTTGCCATTTTTCCACATAATTGTTGTAATTGGTGTGCATTTTGGTGTGCTTGAGTGTCAAGGCATACTCTTTAAGCGCCGCCGCAAGCTGTTTGCACAGTTCCATTGCCAGCAATCCGCACGGGTCAGGACGCCACACCCGCCCGTCGAAGACATACCATATACGGCGGTCTGACGCATATCTTGCGACAGCTCGGAAGAAATCAGCGTACAGGTTGCCGTTGCCCAGGTCTGACCAGGGATAGCGTTCATTGTCCTCGGGATGCAGTTCAGCGAGCGCTGGGCAATAAGCAGCTATAAGCGCCAGCAGGCTGGAGACCATGTCAATCACTGGCCCCACCTCCTTCGCACCGCTGGCTTAAGGCATAGTCGTACACAGGTACTTTGCTTACACACCGCTCACAGCCAAGCGCCTGGTCGTCCATTCCCAGGTAAATATGTTCACATGGTTCCCCGCATACGGGGCAGTAACTACTTAAAGTCATATCTTCGTCCTCCTTTGGACAAGACCTATTATCTGTTTTTATTCAACAAAACTGCGCAGCTCGTTGCCGTGGCATACGATAGCATATTCCATAAAAATCGTCAATACAGGGGAAAAGTCATTAAAAAAGTTTCAATTTTCGCATTTTTGGGTGAAATAAAATGTTCCGAGATGGCCCTTGAAAACTGCGGGTTCTGCACCCTATTGTCTGGATGTTACGGCCCCCTTTGCGGAAAATTTTTTTGCTGCATTTGTTCGGGTTTTTGGCATTTCCGGCTCAAAATCGGCGATTTCGTGTGTGTAGAAAATTTTGCCGCGAAATGTCATATTTTCTCAGGTCGAAAAGGCCGCCGAAATCGAAACGCTCGTTTTTTGTGCAATTATGGGACAGATTGAACACGTTTTCACTGTTTTATTCAGAAAAACTTATGCTGTTCAATGTTAATATTGCGACGTGAAAATAAACAATGTCTTGTGTTTATTTCATAAAAATTAGGCCAAAAATTTTCTCTTTGCCTCTTCGTTTTTCTGAGAAAATCAGGGCGCGAAATTATTTCAAAAAAAGGCCAAATTTGAAGAAAAAGAGCAGACCCCCTCAATCCCTTGTGCTGCAATGGATTGAGGGGGTTTTACACGTTCTCTGAGAAACGGTTTTTGGGGCCGAAAATGCTGAAAATCAAAAAGTGGCATCAGGGCTGAAACGCTTGTGGCACAAGGCTTTCGAGAGTTGGCTGAAAGCTATTGTCTGGGAATTTCGGCCCCCCACGGAAAAATCCAGACAATAGGTGGACGAATCAGGGAAACGTCCGCCCCTCATTTCTGGAACAAAAAACGGCACTTCTTTAGGATTTTTTGGTAGAACATCGAAAAATTCGACTAATAGGGCAAATGATGACTGCTGGATAATGGAGCCTGTCCGATGACTTGGATATAATCTCTGCATCAAGATTGATATTGGGGATTTAAAGATGGATTTGAAGAAAACACTGCTCCGGCTTTCTGATGTAACGCACGGCAGAATTTCCAGCTCACAGACCTTTTCCGACTTCCTGGCCTATTCCGCTTTACGTCTTAGCATCCGTACCGACCCGGTCCATCGCAAGGAGCGTTCAGAGCGGCTCCGACGCTTGGAGGCCAACTACGAAGAGTCAGAATTGCAGGAATTTCTGGCAGAGTTGACGGTAATATGCGAGGCAGTAAAACACAATGTTGACGTTGGGGATTGGGCAGACCTTTTTGCCGATGCCTATATGGAGGTCAGGGCAAGAAATGAAAATTTAAAGCAGGAATTTACCCCAAAAGGTGTTGCGGCATTGATGTCCAGGTTTGTTTTCCGTGATAATTGCGCTCTCCCGGAGAAGGGGTATTTTACACTCTCGGACCACGCCTGCGGCAGCGGCACATTACTCCTGAGCAGTGCCGAATATCTTAATCTGATGGGCTTTAATCCTTCGGCTCAGCTGGTGATTCAAGCGGTGGATTTAGATATCCGATGTGTCCATATGGCTTACCTGAATCTATCCCTCTATGGTATCCCAGCGGTTGTTATTCGTGGGAATACAATTACAGTGGAGGAGTATGACCGCTGGTACACCCCCACTTATCTTTTAGGCCGATGGATTTGGAAAGAGCCTATGCTTTTTGGAGTTGGGGGTGCCGCAGACAATGAACAGCTGAAGCTGCTGGATGACCCCATTTACAGAGCGTTTATGCTCTTGTTTCAAAGAAAACGGCCACCTTCTGAAACAGAGCAGAATGGACATGAGAGTGATAATGCTCCGTGAATCTGGATGGCCCGATAGGCGCTGCCAATCAGATAAGGGGGAGGGGTCGGTATCGTATCCGGTCCCTCCTCCTGAAATTATGGGCCAGCTTTACTTGCTCAGCCGCTCCAATTTCGCCCGGAAGGATATCCTGCGGGGGGTGCTCATGCTGTCGAACTGGACCAGATGGGCACCCTTGTCCATATCCACGCTCAGTATGGTCCCCGGACCGAAGGCGGCGTGGGTGACACGGTCCCCCTCCTGGAAGAACATATCGCTGTCATCCTCCGGCATGTATTTTGGGGACAGCTCGATGTAGTCTCTGGCCTCCTTCAGCAGTCCCTCCTTGGGCTCATGGGTGAAGGTCAGAAGGCTCTGGTCGATGTCCAGCAGAAACCGGGAGGGATAGCGGATGGAGCTGTCGTGATTCCTGCCCCCCGCCTCGGAGAGGTACAGCCCTTTCTCCGCCCGGGTCAGCGCCACATAGGCCAGCCGGCGCTCCTCCTCCATCCCGGGCTGGGTCCTCACCTTCCGGGACGGGAAAACCCCTTCGTTCAGCTCGCAGACGAACACATAGGGGAACTCCAGACCCTTGGCGGAGTGGACGGTCATCAGCCTCACCCGGTCCTTCTTCTCTTCGGAGTCGCTGTTGGTGAACAGGGCCACATGGGCCAGGTAGTCCTCCAGCGTGCTCTCCTCCCCGCAGGTAGTCTCATACTCATAGACCGACTGTTTCAGCTCCGCCAGGTTGTCCAGCCGTTCCTGGTCCCCCTCGGTGCGGAGCGCCTCCTCATAGCCACTCTGGTCCAGAACGTCGGCCAGCACCTCAGAGACGGGCCGCCGGGCGTAACTCAGGGAGAAAATCTGCACCAGGGAGGCGAACGCCTGGGCCTTGGTGCCCTTGAAGACCGGCTCCTCCAGGTTTTGCAGCAGCGCCTGATAGAGAGAACAGCCCTCACGCGCGGCATAGTCTTGCAGGAAGTCTATCCGCTTTTTCCCGATATTTCGCTTGGGCCGGTTGGAGACGCGCAGGAATGACAGGTCATCCTGATACGCTATCATGCGCAGATAGGACAGAGCGTCCTTGACCTCCATCCGGTCAAAAAACTGGGTGCCGCTGTAAATGGCGTAGGGGAGCTTCTTTTGGAGGAAAACGCTCTCTATGGTACGGGTCACATGGTGGGCCCGGTAGAGGATGGCCACGTCCCCGTAGGCCGTACCGCCCTCATGGAGCCGCTGAATCTCCTCCGCCATCCACTTGGCCTCCTCTTCCTGGGTCTCCCCATAGTGGCACAAGACGGGAGCGCCGGACGGGAGGGTAGGCAGGAGCGCTTTCTCCATGCGCACCTGGTTCTTTTCTATCAGGGAGTTGGCTGCCGCCAGAATCTCCGGGGTGGAGCGGTAGTTCTCCAGCATCATAACTGTCCGCACATGGGGGAAGTTTTGGTCAAACTCCAGAAGGTACTTCACATCGGCACCCCGCCAGGTGTAGATGGTCTGGTCCGGGTCGCCCACCACGAACAGATTTCTATGGTAGCCGCACAGTACCTCCATCAGCTCATATTGCAGGGAATCAATGTCCTGGAACTCGTCAATCATGATGTATTCCAGCCGCTGCTGCCACTTGAGCCGGATGTCCTCGTGCTGCCGGAAAATATGGAGAGAGAACAGGATAAGGTCGTTGTAGTCCAAGCCGAAGCACTTCTTCTCCTGATAGAGGTAGCCGTAGAAGATGATATCCTCCGGCTTGACGGCGTCCAGGTACTTCTGCTTCAGGCCGTCCAGGGACATGGAGAGCACATCAAGGTAGTAGTCAGGGTTTTTGAAGAGCTTGCGTACCTCAATCATGTCCCGGGCCTTGCCGAAGGTCATCTCCCGTAGGGTCAGTCCACGCTCCTCATAGATGATTTGGAGCATGGCATTGATGTCCGAGTTGTCCAGCACCAGGAAGCTCTTGGGATACTGGATGACGGAGCTGTCCTCCTGGAGGACAGAGGCGCAGAAGCCGTGGAAGGTGTTGATGTAGCCGGTGTCGTTGTCCCCGGTGAGGGCATGGATACGCTGGCGCATCTCGTTGGCCGCCTTGTTGGTGAAGGTGACGCACAGGATATTCCCCGGCAGGATGCCCAGCTCGTTCACCAGGTAGGCGAAGCGATGGGACAGCGCCCGGGTCTTGCCGGAGCCCGCCCCGGCGATGACGCGAACGAACCCCTCAGTGGCGGTAACAGCCTCCCTCTGGGCAGGATTCAGGCCTTGCAGGATGTCTGCCATGTTGAGCCACCCCTTTCCGTCGTTTGTTCTATTATACCTGTTCCAAATAGTAAAGTCTATGCCCATCAGGAGCGGTTCGCATTATTGATATTTCAAGCAAGAAACTGGTTTAGACTGTATGACACAGAGCCACAAAAATGCGATATATCCAGAGAAATGTATTGTGTAATTCCCCATATAGTTGGAATGTAAAGAAAATTATGGTACAATATAGAAAAACAATTAGAAAGAAGGAAAAGAAATGGAAATAAAGCAAGAAATAACCAATTACATCAACTGCAAAGAGCATACTGGAGCACTTCTTTTAACTGGGAATTGGGGGTGTGGGAAAACATTTTTAATTCGTCAAATTTCAGAAGAGTTTAATCAAGGCGAGAAATATACCCTTGTAACAATTTCTCTTTTTGGAGTAGAGACCGTTGAGGAGTTACATAAGAAAGTAAAAGAAAAGGTTTTTTACGCGACGATTGACCCGGCGTCTATGAGTGATGAACAGCAAAAATTATCCAGAATTAAAACAACTGCAACAAGCATCTCATCTATGCTAAAAGATTATTCTAAAATTGCCAAAGGGATTAATACAGCGCTATCTATTAATCTTTTCGATTTCATCGATGTAAAAAGAAAAATCACTTGCCACAAAGATGGCCAATTAATAGAAAAAACTCTGGTTCTTGTTTTTGATGATTTTGAGAGGTCAAATATTAATAGAGTGGATTTACTCGGTTCAATCAATGATTATTTAGAAACTAGGGGCATAAAAACGATTGTTGTTGCTGATGAAAGTCATATTAATAGCAAAGAATATTCTGAATTTAAAGAAAAATTGATTTCAAGAACTGTTAAATTATCCGCTGATTATAAAAGTATAATTAAGAATATATGCGAGTGTTACACAGAAACCGAACACGGATATGGAGATTTCCTAACTCAAAATATAGGACTGCTTATTCAAATCTTTTCAGAGAGCCAGTCAGAGAATTTGCGTACATTTAAATCATATATAGTTGATTTTGAACGCGTATACAACATCTGGATAAAGAATCATTTTCCCCTTGACAATATTGGTAATGTTTTATATGCGTTTGGGGCTATTCTTTTTGAATTTAAAGCAAATAATTACAAAAAGGACCCAAAATATGGATATATATTTTCCGAGACAGCGATAAAAGAAAAATATAGTAGTTTAGAAAGCGTATATCAGTTTGATTCTTTGCAGAAATGGATTACTGCTGGACAGTGGGAAGAAGATGCCCTCATTGAAGAAATTCGAAAAAAACTTTTTCCGGAAGAATTGACAAATGCTCAAAAGTTTCTGATATATAATTTTTGGGATTTTGAACAAGAATATATTACAGACGGATTACCAGTTGTTATAGAAAAAGCATATTCAGGAGAATTAGCTGGTGATGAACTAATTTCACTAATTAATAGGGCCCATTTGCTAAAGAAATATAATATAAAATTGCCTTGTGAAATTAGCTATTCACTTATTTTAGAGGGCTTAAGCAAACGTGAGCTTCTAATTATGAAGGGAACCATTATAGAACCACCTTGCCACACATTTATCCCCCCTGAAGTAGTAAATGAACTGGATTCAGATGCACGAAAATTATATCAAAGAGTGGAAAAGATGGGTGATAAAGCATTAGGATGGAAAAGTCGATTAGATTTTATTAATGCAATGAAAGATGAAAATAGTATTGCTCAATCTTACTTCAAAGGACATTTTCTTGTCTCTTTCGATGACGAGTTAATGGACATATTTTTTAAACAATACCAGGAAGGAAGCAATAGAATAAAACGTAAATTAGCTAGAATGCTGAGGGATGTACGTTTTGATTTTAAGGATGCTTCAGATGAGGATGATATTTGTGAAACAGTAGAGAACTTGGAAACACTTGAATTACTGTTGGGAAAATTGAAAGAAAGTGAACCAAATGATATTACCAAAGTAATCATCAGTGAAACAATGGATTTGTTTCATCAGATTTTACATGAACTACAGGAAAGAACCTAATAATAAAGAATTGAGTAGCCTGAAACCATGTTAGAACGCTATTCCAGACCAGATGGATACATTCAAATCTTGACACAGCTTTTCTACTCCCGGGACTACTCTTGAATGGTGGTTTCTGGTTTGCCTTCATAGTGTCAGGTATGGTAAGTACAGAACTGGGTTGAGACAAAAACTGTATTAGGCTTTCAGATAAAATGTGTAACGGCACCGTGTTCTGGCTTGGCTAGTCCTGCCTCCAATATAATGGACGTAGTACGCGTCTTAATCATCCTTTATCCATCATCCCATTCCCCTGGTAGCACAAGGATGCCGTTCTCATCACGATAGCCGATAAAATCGTTCTCTTCGAATTGTTTTGCCGGCGGGACCAGGTCTCCCGCCTCGGCGAAATAACTTTGGATAGCTGTCAACGGTATCTCGGTATGTGAATGTTCCCCATGGTAAACTTGGTCCCATGGAGAGCCTGCAACACATGCCATATTCTGAAGTGTACTGATAGTGTAC
>ERZ779633.353-NODE-353-length-13290-cov-8.300491_pt1 | contig 13290 bp, 11 predicted proteins | sample MGYA00514195_ERZ779633 | MGnify/ENA primary metagenome ERZ779633 (study PRJEB29562, sample SAMEA4376707) | mouse gut metagenome | isolation source: Cecum | study: EMG produced TPA metagenomics assembly of the A DSS colitis mouse model was used to assess the...
CGGCTGGGCTTCAGGCCCTTCCAGGACATCTGGAGCTCCGGGTTGTGGGTCAGGGACAGATAGAGGCCCACCAGGCCGCCGATGATCTGACCGGCCACGGTGGCCACGGCGGCTCCCGCCACCTCCAGCCGGGGGAAGGGGCCCAGGCCAAAGATGAGGATGGGGTCCAAAATCAGGTTGATCACCGAGCCGGTGCCCTGAATGACCATGGCGTACACCGTCCGCCCGGTGGCCTGGACCAGCCGCTCGGTGGCCACGGAGACAAAGATGCCCATGCTGCACCCGGCGATGATGGTCAGGTAGTCGGCGCCGTAGTTCACGATGCCGGGGATGTCGGTCTGGACGGTATAGAACAGCCGGGCGCAGGTCAGGCCCAAAATCGTAAACACCAGGCCGCTGAGCACCTCCAGCAGTATGCCGTTCATAGCGGTGCGGTTGGCCCGGTCAAAGTCCTTCTGGCCCAGACTGCGGGACAGCAGGGCGTTGATGCCCACCCCTGTGCCCACCGCCACGGCAATCATCAGGTTCTGCACCGGAAAGGCCAGGGAGACCGCGTTCAGGGCGTCCTGGCTCAGCTTGGACACAAAGTAGCTGTCCACAATGTTGTAGCAGGCCTGAATCAGCATGGAGATAATCATGGGCAGTGCCATATTCAACAGAAGCTTATTTTCGGGCATAATGCCCATCTTGTTCTCGCTTGCGGGCTGTGACACCGGAAGTTCCTCCTTTTTTCTCTTTTTTTCAGCGGATTCCTATTATAGTGGAAGGAAATTTTTATGTCAATGGCAGTTTCAACAGTTTTTTTGCCTTTTGGAAAACGCTCAATTCGCTTTTATGCTCCTCAAGTCAGACATCCCCTGTGATTCCCGCCCCCGCAGGGGGCGGGGACAGGAAAAAGAACTGGGACTTGAAAAAACTTGCTTCTTTCCCAACTTTGTATTAGGATAGTGACAGCATGGAATGCTGACACTGAATGGAGGTTGTCCTTTTTGAATTACGAACAGATATTGAGCCGCCTGTGCGCCCTGTCCGGGCCCAGCGGCTTTGAAGGGCCGGCGGCAGAGGCGGCAGCGGAGCTGCTCCGCTCCCTGGTAGACCAGGTGTATTTCACCCGCCTGGGCAGTGTGGTGGGGGTGCGCCGGTGCGGGCGGGACAACGCCCCGAAGCTGTTGCTGGACGCCCACCTGGACGAAATCGGTTTCATCGTCACCGGCCATGAGGAGGGCTTCCTCCGCTTTGCCCCTCTGGGGGGAGTGGACCCCCGAATGCTCCCCGACCGGGAGGTGACAATCCTCGCCGCCCCGCCCGTCACCGGCGTGGTGGCCTGTCTGCCCCCCCACGTCCAGACGGCGGAGAATATGGACAAGTCCCTGCCCATCAAGGACTTGTATATAGATGTGGGGCTCAGTCAGGAGGAAGCGGAGCAGCGCATCCCCATCGGTACCCCGGCCACATACCGGGGAGGGTGCTCCCCTCTGGGGGAGGAGCTGCTCCAGGGCAAGGCTTTGGACGACCGGGCGGGCTTTGCCATCCTGCTGGACGTGCTGGAGCGGCTGGAGGACAAGCCCTTGAACGTGGACCTGTATGTCCTGGGCTCCACCCAGGAGGAGACCCACTCCACCGGGGCGATTACTGCCGCCTATGAGATTGCCCCCAGCCTGTGCGTGGCGGTGGACGTTACCCACGGGGACAGCCCGGACGCGTCTAAAAACGAGACCTTTACGCTGGGGGGCGGGCCGGTCATCGGCGTGGGGCCCAACTGCGCCCGTTCTCTGTCCGGCAGGCTGAGGGAGCTGGCCGGGGACCTGGACATGTCCGTCCAGATCGAGGTCATGCCGGGCTCCAGCGGCACCAACGCCTGGCCCATCCAGGTCAGCCGGGAGGGGGTGGCCACGGCGGTGCTGTCCATCCCGGAGCGGTACATGCACACGCCGGTGGAGGTGGTCCACAAGCAGGACCTGGAGGACACCGCCAGACTGCTGGCCGCTTTTGTGGAGCGCCTGGGAGAGGGGGAGCCGATATGCTGAACACACTAAAGGAGCTGTGCCGTCTCGACGGCGTCTCGGGAAATGAGGACCAGGTGCGGCAGTATATTCAGGATCGGGCCGCGCCGTTGGCCGGCGACGTTCGAGCGGACGCCCTGGGCAATCTGATTGTCTTCAAAACGGGCAAGAAGTCCACGGGAAATAAGCTGATGCTCTGCGCCCATATGGACGAGGTGGGGGTGATTGTCACCCGGATCACCGAGGACGGCTTTCTGAAATTCGACTTCGTGGGCGGGGTGGACCGCCGGGTGGCCATCGGCAAGCCGGTCCTGATTGGACAGGGCAAGGTCCCCGGAATCATCGGCCTGAAAGCCATCCACCTGACCACCAGAGAGGAGCGGAAGAAGGTCCCCAAGACGGAGTCCCTCTATATCGACATCGGGGCAAAGGATAAGAAATCCGCCGAAAAACTGGTGGAGTTGGGGGATTACGGGACCTTTGTGTGCGAACCGGAGGCGTTTGGCGGCGGCCTGCTCAAGGCCCGGGCCATCGACGACCGGGTGGGCTGCGCCGTGATGCTCAAGCTGCTGGAGGAGGACCTGCCCCTGGACGTGACCTTTGCCTTCACCGCCCAGGAGGAGGTGGGCACCCGGGGGGCCTTCGGGGCGGCCTTTTCCGTCACCCCGGAGATTGCCCTGGTGCTGGAGACCACCACCGCCGCCGACTTGCCGGGGGTGGAGAGCCACCGCCGGGTATGCGCTCCGGGCAAGGGGCCCGTCATCTCCTATATGGACGGGGCGACCATCTATGACCGGGAACTTTTTGAGATACTCCGTAGTCTATCTGAGGAGAATGGTATTCCCTGGCAGACCAAGGAGTATATCGCCGGGGGCAACGACGCCCGCACCGTTCAGCGTACCAAGGCCGGGGTCCGAGTGGCCGCGATGTCCGCCGCTGTCCGGTATCTCCACGCCCCCGCCAGCGTGGGGAGTATTGCCGACTTTGAAAACATGCTGAAGCTGACCAGGCTGTTTCTGGAGGAGATAGCTGGCATGTAGGGGCGGCCTTTGGCCGCCCGCAGGAAACAAGACAACCGCCTGTTGTAAGCGGGCGGCCGCAGGCCGCCCCTACATATGGGATACATTGAGAGGAGGTAACATCATGAGAGAAAAACACATGATTGAAGAACAGGTGGAGCAGTTAAAGCAATATCTGGGCTGTCCCTGCACCTACTATCCCCCTTCCAACGACTGCCAGCGGATGGTTTCCGATTTCTGGCAGGCCCGGGCTCGAGGGAAGAAGGAGGGCTTTGTTCCCATGCTGATTGCGGTGGACGAGCTTCTGCTAGAGTGCTTCGAAATCAACGGGGAGGACAAAAATCAGGTCCGTCAGGAGCTGCTGTCTGCCCCGCTGGAGTCGGGAAAGGAAATTCTCCAAACCCGGCTGAGCGAGTTCAAGGGGGAGCTGGAGGAGGATGAGTCCGGCTACTGGCAGCAGCTGATGGGCCAGATGGCCGGCGGCGAGGAGATCGACCGCTTTTTGAGCATTTGGGACTACCGCGGAAAACAGACCGTTCCCCTTGTTCTGGCTGAGATTCCGGTAAAAAATCCCTGGGAGGTCTTCGCTTACCTGCCCTTCGGCGGCTGGAACGAGTGCCCCGCCAACGAGGAGCACATGGCGGTGGCCAAATACTGGTTTGAGAAGTACGGGGCGTTTCCCGCCCTGATGACCCACGACGTGCTGGAGTATGCGCTGCCCTCCGCCTGCCCTGTTCCCAGGGAACAGGCCCAAGAGCTGGCCCTGGAGCAGTATGCCTACTGCAACGACATTGTGGACCAGGGGGTGGAGACCATCGGCCGGCTGGCTGACGGCCTGGCCAAATCCAACTGCTGGTATTTCTGGTGGGATTGAGGGGGAGCTATGGAACTGCTTGAGGTTTTAGAGGCCCTGAACCGGACCCACGGCCCCTCCGGGGACGAAGGGGGCGTCCGGGAGAAGATTGCAGAGCTGGCCCGGCCTTTTGCCGACGAGATTATCACCGACACCCTGGGCAACCTGATCGTCCATAAAAAAGGGGAGGGCCCCCGGGTGATGTTTGCCGCCCACATGGACTCCATCGGCTTTATCGTCACCCACATTGAGAAGGAGGGCTTCCTCCGGGTGGGCCGTCTGGGGGGCGTCGTCCCCAAGGAGGCGGCCTACAGCAACCTCCGGTTTAAAAACGGGGTCCGGGGGGTGTTTGTCCCCGAGGAGAAGGCCGACTTGGGCAGGCTGAGGCTGGACCAGTGCTTCATCGACATCGGTGCTGACGACGAGGAGGCGGCGAAAAAGCTGGTCCGGGTGGGGGACACCGCCGTCTACGACGGGCCCGTCCGGGTGATGGGGGACCGGGTGACCGCCCCTTATCTGGACGACCGCATCGCCTGCGCCGTTTTGCTGTGTGCCCTGGAGCAGATCGAACAGCCCGCCTGCGACCTGTGGATGGTGTTCACCGTTCAGGAGGAGGTGGGCCTGCGGGGGGCCAAAACCGCCGCCTGGTGGGTGGAGCCAGACGTGGGGCTTGCCGTGGATGTCACCGACGCGGACGATACCCCCGGCTCGGAGCGGAGCGGCACCGCCAAGCTGGGGAAGGGGGCGGCGGTTAAGGTGATGGACTCCTCCGTCATCTGCCACCCGGAGGTTGTAGCCCGGCTGGAGGAGCTGGCCGGGGCCCGGGACATCCCGGTCCAGCGGGACATCCTGCGGGCGGGAGGTACTGACGCCGGGGCCATCCACACTGCCCGCCTGGGGGTGAAGACCGGTGGCATCTCCATCCCCTGCCGGTATATCCACACCCCGGCGGAGACCGCCGACCTCCGGGACGCCGCAGCCTGCGTCCGTCTGACAGTGGCTTTTGCCCAGCAATAGAGGGGTCCGGTTTTGAAATTTGGATACTTTTCCCGATTTATGTCTTGCAAAAAAAGAAGTTATCTGGTACAATACTAAAATGTCTGAATATTCAGGCGTCAAAGCAATACTCAATCGGGCCAAGGCGGCCCGCGGCAAGGAGAATGAAAACACATGGATAAGAAACAGAGAGAAGCACGCCGCCATCAGGAGGATATCGCCCTGCAGAGAGGTCTGCTGTGGGTAGTGGGGGCCGTGGTGCTGGAGCTCCTGCTGGTGCTGCTCAACCGCTTCTATATCGATTATTCCCTCAGTGAGACCGGTGTCAACACCTTCCTGGCCCTGCACGAGGTGCTGAAGGTGGTCCGTTTGGCGGCGCCCGCGGCAGCGGTGCTGGCACTGGTGTGGACGGCCTGGCAGCTGAAGCAGGGGAAGAAATACGGCCTGTGGCTGATCGTGTCCATCGCGCTGGCCGCCGTCTCCGTCTGCGTCCACGTGGCCATCAAGTACCGGGCGGACGGCATGTCCATGCTGTACTGGCTGGTGATTGCCTGGGCGGTGCTGGCCATGGTGTTCTATATCTACCAGCGGGAGTTTTTCCTGGCCGCCTCCGCCTGCGGCATGTCTGTGCTGGCCCTGTGGTTCGTCCGGTACGGCGCCTCCGGTCGGCCTGAGGCGTTTCTGCTTACCGCCGCCATCATTGTGGTGGGCGCGGCCTCCCTGTGGCTGAAGAAGAGCGACGGTATTTTTGGCAGCAGGGAAGAACTGCGCTTTCTGCCCAAGGGCAGCTCCTACGGCGTGCTGCTGGTTACCTGCCTGGCCAGTGTGGCGGCGGTGGTTGTGGCGATGCTGGCCGGGGGTACGGTGGCTTATTACCTGGTGTATGTTATGATCGCCTGGCTCTTTGCCCTGTTCGTATACTACACCGTCAAGCTGATGTAAGCGTCTGTATACCCAAACCTCCCCGCTGAGCAGCGGGGAGGTTTTTCACGTCTGCTGTATGGGAGAAGCAAGGAGGGGCGCGCATGGAGGACCGTGGAAGAAATTGCTCTGTGGCGGCGGTTGTGCCGTCTTTAAACCCCGACCAGCGGCTGAAGGCCACGGTGGACGGGCTTTTGGCGGAGGGCTTTGAAGATGTGGTCCTGGTCAACGACGGCAGCAGGCCGGAGACGCTGGGGTATTTTCAGGAGCTGGCCCAGCGGCCCCAGGTCACCCTTTTGACCCATGAGGCCAACCGGGGGAAGGGGGCGGCTATGAAGACCGCTTTCCGCTGGCTGCTGGAGCACCGGCCCCAGTGTGCAGGGGTGGTGACGGTGGACGGCGACGGCCAGCACCACCCGGAGGACGCCATGGCCTGTGCCAGGCGGATGCTGGAGCGGGAGGAGGTGGTGCTGGGCTGCCGGGACTTCTCCCGGCCCGAGGTGCCTCCCCGGTCCCGGATGGGCAACCGCATCACCTGCGCCGTGTTCCGAATCTTCTGCGGCCAGGCCATCTCTGACACCCAGACCGGCCTGCGGGCCATCCCCCGCCGGTATCTGGCGGCCCTGGCCGCCGTGGCCGGGGAGCGGTATGAGTATGAGACCAATATGCTGCTGGCCCTGAAGGACCAGCGCATCCCCTGGGGAGAGGTTAAAATTCGCACCATCTACCTGGAGGAGAACCGGAGCTCCCACTTTCACACGGTGCGGGACTCCTGGAGAATCTACAAGCTGATTTTGGCCCACTTTTTCCGCTATACCCTCAGCTCACTGGCCAGCGCTGCGGCGGATACCGGGCTGTTTGGGCTGCTGTCCTGGCTGCTGGCGGGGACGCTGGCGGGGACGGCCCTCACCGCCGCCGCCGCCTTGGGGGCGCGGGTGCTGTCGTCCCTGCTGAACTTCTCTCTGAACCGATGGGTGGTGTTTCAGAGCAGGGGGTGCCTGGGACGGTCCCTGGTCCGGTATTACGCCCTGGCTGTCCCGCTGCTGCTGGCCCAGTTCCTGCTGACAGAGGGCGTGTTCCGGGCGGCCCACATCAGCGACCGGCAGACCCTGCTGCGGACAGTTATTTATGGGCTGGTGATGGCGGCCCTGTTTGTGGGCAGCTACATGATCCAGCACCGCTGGGTCTTTTCGACGGAGAAGACAGAGGAAAGGAAGCGTTGAAATGAGCGATGAAAACCGGAGGGGGGGCAAGCGGGAGGCCCCCGGAAAGCCCCGGCGGGTGCTGCGCTGGCTGCTGCGGACGGTGCTTGCCATCCTGTCGGTGGCGGCCGTTCTTGTGGCGGGGCTGTGCATGATTATGGACGAGGTGTTCAACGGCCCCTCAGAGACTGCCCGGAACCGGCTGACCATGTCCCTGCTGGAGGCCAGCGCCACCAAATGGGTGCCGGCGGTGTTTATCGGCAGCGAAACGGTGGACCAGATTCAGGCCAAGGTGGCCGCTGACCTGCCCGACGGCCAGTCCGACCCCACCCAGATTGTAATCCGCACCGATGACATCCTGGAGGACGACGAGTGGGCCGGCTATCCCGACGGCCTGCGGGTGGAGGAGGTCCACGGCGACACCTACAACGCCTATGTGATGCTGGTCCGGGACCCCTCACGGGTCTATCTGGCCGCCTCCTCCAAGCGCTATGCCCGGAGCAGGCCGGGAACCCGGATTACCCATCAGATCGAGACGGAGGGGGCGGCGGCGGCCATCAACGGCGGGGCCTTTTTCGACAACGGCACCATCAGCCCGGAGGTGGGCAGCGTCCCCTGCGGCCTGGTGGTCTCGGAGGGGGAGGTGCTGTGGAACGACGGCAGCTCCTACCACGGCTTTGCCGGCTTTAACGAGGACAATATCCTGGTGGTGTCCAAAAAAATGTCGGCCAATGAGGCCAAGGAGGCCCGCATCCGGGACGGCTGCTGCTATGGCCCGGTGCTGATTAAGGACAGCGCCGTGAATGAGGAGGCCTACAACACCAACTCGGGTTACAACCCCAGGACGGCCATCGGCCAGCGGGCCGACGGGACCGTGATCCTGCTGTGCATCGACGGCAGGCAGGCGGGCAGTCTGGGGGCCACCTATGCCGACATCATCGACGTGATGGTGGAGTATGGCGGGGTGAACGCCTGCAACCTGGACGGCGGCTCCTCCACGGTGATGCTGCTGCGGGACGGGGACGGCCAGGTAAACACGGTGAACAACGTATCCCTGCTTCAGGAGGAACCCAGGCGCATGCCCACGTTCTTTATGGTGCGGCCTCTGGACGGGGAATAAGGAGGGCGGAGCATGAGAGAGAGACAGAAGAAATCCGGCCTGTTCTATAAGGTGCTGCTGGGCATTTTGGCGGCGCTGCTTTTGAGCTTCGTCTATATCCGCTTCGGCCTGCTGCGCCCCTGGCTGGTCCGGTATGAGGCCGCCCAGCCCAAGCATGTCAGCCAGGAGGTGTTTGGCGACCTCTTTTCCCCCGCGGACTGGGGGAGGGTCTACGACCTGTCCGGGCAGGAGGGGGACCGGGAGAGCTTTATCCAGGCGATGGAGGAGCTGGCCGGCGGCCGGGAGCTGGCCCTGGTGGAGACCTCCGCCGGGCTGTCCGGCGACCGGCGCTACATCGTCAAGTCGGGTGAGGAGAGCCTGGCCGCTTTTACCCTGACCAGCGGCGGAGACACGGAGCGGGAGACGGTGTGGAAACTGGGCGGCGTGGAGCTGCTGGTGAGCCCCTTGGGCGGTACGGTGCAGGTCCGGACGCTGGCCGGCCAGCGGGTGCTGGTGGACGGAAGGGAGCTGGACAGGGCGTTTCAGGTCCGGACCACTGAGACCGTGGCGGAGCGCTACCTGCCTGAGGGGGTGTTCGGAAGGCGGACCGCCCTCTGGGAGGCCCCGGTGGCCTCGGTGAAGGGGGCCCAGGTGACGGTTCTGGACGGGGACGGTCAGGAGGTGCCCCTGCGTCAGGAGGGGGAGGGCCGCTTTGCGGTGGAAGAGAGGGCGGAGGAGCCCACTGACCAGGAGCGGGCCGCCCTCACCGGCGCGGCCAAGGTCCACGCCCAGTATATGATTCGGGCCGCCGATTCCGCCCAGCTCCAGAGGTATTTTGACAGCGGAAGCGAGATATACCGGACCATCCGCTCCAGTGAAATCTGGATCAAAACCACCTCCGGCCACTCCTTCTCCGACGAGGTGGTGAGTGAGTTTTGCCGCTATGGGGAGGATATGTTCTCCGGTCGGGTGTCCCTGCACATGGACGTGAGGCGGGGAAACGGCACATCCAAGCCCTATGAGGTGGACAGTACCCTCTTTTTCCACAAAAAAAACGGCGGCTGGCGGGCCTTTGAGATGACCAACATGGATGTACAGCGGGAGATTGTCCACGCCCGGCTGGTCTTTATGGACGGGGAGCGGGAGCTGGAGCGGCAGTTTGTCTCCTCGGAGGACCACAGCTTCGCGACGCCCCAGGTGACGGCGCCCCAGGGGCAGCGCTTTGCCGGCTGGGCCACCCGGGAGCAGAAGGGGAACGACGTTACCATGACGGTCCGTTTCCGGCCCGGGGAGGACGGAACAGTCACCCTTCCGCCTGGCTATGAGCCGGAGCCCATGACGCTGTATGCGGTCTTTGAAGCAGAATAAATGACAGACAGGGAGCGTTCTTAAGAGGACGCTCTCTGTCTGCGCATAATCAACAAAAAATGTGCCACAATGAAGATATTGCTGTGAAAAAACCAGCAATGGCGAATTGGGAGATATCTGTAAAGGAGCGAGTGTTTGTGGAAGTCAATTACAGGAAAGCGGCCGTGATCGGCTGCGGATTTGTGGGGGCGTCTATCGCCTTTCGTTTTTTGCAGCAGGGGCTGTTTTCCAGCCTGGTGCTGCTGGACGCCAACCGGGACAAGGCAGAGGGAGAGGCGATGGACCTGAGCGACGGCCTGCCCTATGGGGCGGCAATGGAGATCACGGCCGGAACCTACGACGACATTACGGACTGCGGCCTGGTGGTGGTCACCGCCGGGGTGAACCAGAAGCCGGGGGAGACCAGGCTCCAGCTGATTGAGCGCAACGCCGCCATCATGAGGAGTATTGTGGGCGAGATTACCTCCCGCCCCTTCGGGGGTATCCTGCTTATCGTATCCAATCCGGTGGATGTGCTCACCTATGTGGCCAGAGAGCTGTCCGGATATCCCAGGGAGCGGGTGATCGGCTCCGGGACGGTGCTGGACACCGCCCGCCTCAAAGAGCTGCTGGGGGAGGAGCTGGGGGTGGACAGCCGCAATGTCCACGCCTTTATCGTGGGGGAACACGGTGACAGCGAGCTGGCGGTGTGGAGCGGGGCCAATGTGTCCGGGCTGGGTCTGGAAGACTTCTGCCGCCTGCGAGGAAAAGAGCTCCATGAGCCCGGCAGGGAGCGGATTTACCGGGAAATCAGGGACAGCGCCAACGAGATCATCAAGCGCAAGGGCGCCACCTACTACGGCATCGCTATGGCGGTGGGACGGATTGCGGCGTGCATCGTGAAGGACGAGCACGCAGTGCTGCCCATCTCAGTGGCGCTGGAGGGGGAGTATGGCCTGGATCAGGTGGCGCTGAGCATCCCCTCCATTGTCGGTAAAAACGGGCTGGAAAAGATTTTGGAGCTTCCTCTGGGTGAGTCCGAGCGTGGGGCACTGGAAGGGTCCGCCCGGCAGCTGAAGGAGGTCATTGCCGGATTAAGGCTGTATTAGTAAATATAGGCAGGGGCGCAAAGAAGTATATCTCCGTGGTTTGGGGCAAAGCTATAAGCGGATGTTCCATCCAACTCAAACAGGAAAAACAAAATGAAAAAGGAGAGACGAATCATGTCTAACAGCAATAGCAATAAAATTATGGTCCCCAACGCCCGTGAGGCTATGGACAAGTTTAAGATGGAGGCCGCCAACGACCTTGATGTAACTGCACCATCTTAAAACAGCGAAAGCGAATTGAATTGAACTATGACAAAATATTACTTATTTAGGTGAATCGGCCCACTAAAATTGAGAAAATCCCGCCGTGATGTGTGAAATACACCTGCGGCGGGATTTGCGTTTTGACAGAGGAAATGGGTATCAGCTGGCAATATGACGAAGCAAATTGATGCAGCGAATCGGTTCGAAGCGATTCGAATTGATTCGAATCATTTTTCTTTACATTTGTGGTTAGAACGCATATAATGGTGGCATCATCTATATGAGGTGAGCTGCTATGACAGAAGGAATTACCACCGAATTTAAACGAGAATATACGGAGGAGATCAAAAAGACGGTCATCGCTTTTGCAAACACCAGAGGCGGCGAGGTTTTGATCGGCGTGGAGGACGACGGCACAATTATCGGCGTCCCGGATGTGGATGGGACCATGCTCAAGGTGACCAACGCCCTGCGGGATTCCATTAAGCCCGACATCACCATGTTTCTGCTGTGTGAGAAGCGGGAGATGGATGGCAAGGACGTTGTCGCTGTCAGTGTTCAGAAGGGCACCGCCTGTCCCTACTACCTGGCTGCCAAGGGGCTACGCCCGGAGGGGGTCTTTGTCCGGCAGGGGGCGTCTACCGTCCCGGCCACCGGGAGCGCCATTTTGAAAATGATCAAAGAGACGGACGGCGACGACTATGAGGCGGCCCGCTCCCTGAATCAGAAATTGACCTTTCAGGATGCGGAGCACTTCTTTGCGGAGGAGCATATCCCCTTTGGACAGGAGCAGAAGCGCACGTTGGGACTTGTCAGCGAGGACGGGGTCTTTACCAACCTGGGCCTGCTTCTCTCCGACCAGTGTATGCACACCGCGAAGCTGGCGGTTTTTCAGGGCTCCAGCAAGACAGTTTTCAAGGATCGGGCGGAGTTCTCCGGCTCTCTGTTCCGGCAGATGGAGGATATTTATGCCTATATTGACCGCTTCAACCGAATCAGGGCGGAGTTTCCCGGCTTAAAGCGGGTGGATACACGGGACTATCCAACCGAGGCCGTGCGGGAGGCCATGCTCAATGCCATTGTCCACCGGGACTACTCCTACAGTGCCTCTACTTTTATCAGCATCTTCGACGACCGGATCGAGTTTGTGACCTTGGGCGGACTGCCCAAAGGAATCGCTATGAGCGACGTGATGATGGGGGTGTCGGTCCCCCGCAACCGACGCCTTGCCAACATTTTTTACCGCCTGCACCTTATTGAGGCGTTTGGCACGGGGATGCTGAAAATCAAGGAGTGCTATGCCGGTTACGCCTACCAGCCTGCTGTGGAAGTTTCCGAAAATGCCTTCAAGATCACACTGCCCAATGTGAACTATGAGGCGGAGACAGCTAACCAGAAGACCTCACTATCCGAAAAAGAACAGCGGGTTATGAAATTCATTTCTGCCCGGCAGTCCGCTTCCAGAGCGGAGATAGAGTCGGCGACAGGGTTGTCTCAAAGCGTGACGGTTCGGACGCTGAAGAAGCTGCTGGAGCTGGGAGCGATCCAAAAAAGAGGGAATGGAAAAAATACGGTATACTATTATGACGGCAAATGATCGTGTTTTGTGAGGCGTCCATGAAAAATCCAACTTTAGAACGGAACAACCGGATATATCTGTTCCTGGCTTTGTGCGTACTTCTTGTTATCCCATTTCTGCACCAATGTGTCCGGACCAGCCTCATCAGCGATATTCCGAATACAGACGGACTTGGTATCGCTGGCCATATCGAATGGTTCGACCTGATCAATGAAACGATCCAAGCATTCCTGATCGTGCCGCTGTATCATCTGCTCAATGAGGTAAAAGGCGAGCCGGGCGTGTTGAAACGGCGAATCCGCAGCAGCTTTGTTGTTTCTACCGCACTGTATACCGTCTTTTCCATTGTTTGTTTTGCCATGTGCTCCAATATCACGCAGTTTATGACAGGCGGCAAGAGAGCCGAAATCATCAGCTATCTGCGCTTGGAGACGGTCGCATTCATTGCGGGGCATATTTCCAGCTTTGCTGTGGTGGTGTTTGTTGTTGCGGGGAAACCGTCCTATATCGTGGCTCTGACGGTTGGGAGAACTATTCTGACCATTGTGACGGATTCGTTTTTCATTCCGGCATTCGGAGTAAATGGGGTCGCATGTTCAAATATCGTGATTAATCTCTTTGCGGGAGCCATCTGCTTTGCACTGGTAGAGCATTTAGAATCCAGTCAGGCATCGGTACAGCTGTCCGCAAATGGATACGGGTGGCTCCGGCAATGGGTTGTGATCGGGGTGTTCTCTGGTGCGCAGATCCTGCTGGATAACCTCATTTACGCGCTAATCGTCTGTAAAATGGTCAATGATGTGGCGGAACAGGGGAACTATTGGGTGGCAAACAATTTTATCTGGGGGTTCTTGCTTGTTCCTATTTTAGCTATTGCAGAGATCATAAAACGAGAAAACGCGCCGGGTCAGGTCAGAAAATATTTCAAAGCTACTGCTGTCATTGTTCTTCTGTGGTT
>ERZ779633.355-NODE-355-length-13272-cov-10.493985_pt1 | contig 13272 bp, 10 predicted proteins | sample MGYA00514195_ERZ779633 | MGnify/ENA primary metagenome ERZ779633 (study PRJEB29562, sample SAMEA4376707) | mouse gut metagenome | isolation source: Cecum | study: EMG produced TPA metagenomics assembly of the A DSS colitis mouse model was used to assess the...
ACGCGAACGAGAAACGCGAAGCGATTCGAGTCTGCTTATGCAAGTGAGCAGAGTCATAAGTGACTGACGACATGCTCATGCTTGCATGAAAGCATGTTGCCAGTCACTTATGACGAGCAACGCGAACGAGAAACGCGAAGCGATTCGAGTCTGCTTATGCAAGTGAGCAGAGTCGGAAGGCAGGAGGGTACGAAAGAAATGTGGATCTGGCTGGTTTTACTGTATGGCGTCCTAAAGGGCGTGCGGGAGATCGTCAAGAAAAAGGCTTTGGAGGAAAACTCTACCATAGAGGTATTGTTTATGTATACTTTCCTGTCTTTTGTTATGGTTTTGCCATCCGCCGGGGTGTCGATGGGCGTGGAGCCGCGCTTCTATTTTTACATTGCCGTGAAGTCCTTTGTCATTTTCCTTGCATGGATGTGCAGTTTCCGGGCGATCAAGAGGATGCCGATCAGTCTGTACGGAGTGCTTGACCTGTCCCGGGTGCTCTTTGCAACCATGCTGGGCGTCATTGTGCTGCAGGAGGCGCTGGGCGCATTTCAGGTGGCCGGTCTGCTTTTCGTGTCGGCTGGGCTTCTTCTTTTAAAATACCATCCAAAGAGCGCGCGTGAGGCAGCAAAGAGCGCGGGAGAGTCCGTGGAGATCAGGTATGTTGTGATGGCTTTTGCGTCCTGCCTGCTAAACGCGGTTTCGGGGCTGCTTGACAAAATTCTGATGAAAGATATTACCAGCTCCCAGCTTCAGTTCTGGTATCTGTTGTTTCTGACATTATTTTATCTGCTTTTCATTCTCATTTCCCGCACGCCGGTGAACTGGAAGAGGGCGGTTTGCAACAAGTGGGTGTGGCTTTTGAGTCTGCTGATCGTCATTGCGGACAGGGCGCTCTTTGTGGCAAACGGCATGGAGGGAAGCCGCGTAACCGTGATGACGCTCTTAAAGCAGGCGGGCTGTGTGGTGACGATTCTTGCCGGGCGGTTTCTGTTTAAGGAAAAAAATACCACGCACAAGCTGGTCTGTGCCGCCATTATCATAGCAGGAATTGTGATCGGGGTAAGCTAGTGCTCCATTTACCAATTAACTATCCTTTTTTGCTTGCCGGCATTCCCTTCTACTGCGTTGTTTTCGGTCAACGATGCCACCGCATCGCCTCCCTCAAACGCCTTGTATAAGGAAATTCTGGACTTCGCAAAAAGTGTATACAATTGGAAAATGGCGCACTAGCGTGAAAAGTGCTTCTAGCCGCTTATGCCAGAGGGCATTTCGCGGGGAAGTACTATGTTTCACGCCGAAAAACGCCAAAAACGGGCGTTTTCCCACGGATTTGAGATTCCGCAGAGCGGAATCATGGAGGTTAGAGTGAAAAGAGCTTCTAAAGCTCAGCAGCGTAGGCTGTTTTGTGTGATTGACTTATGTAAACTAAAATAAGCAAAGTATACCGTAAAAATGACAATGTATACCATAATGGCTGTGGTTACGCATATGGGTATTGTCCCCGCGCGAGACGATATGATATACTAAGCCATGATTTTGTATTTTTATACATATATAGTACATAATACGCACAAGCGGGGGGACAGAAGATGGAAAACAGTGGTGCATTTAACGGTGCAAAGGCAATGAACAAGATAGCGATCGCCTGCCATACGGTGATCGTGGCGGTGTTGGAGATCGCGTATCTGATTGAAGTGCTGAAAGGGAGCAGAACCATAGGATATTATGCGGTGTTTTCTATGATTGCGGTTTTGCCGGTGGCGGTTGAATTTTTCCTTTACCGGCGAAAACCGGAGGATATGCGCCTGAAATATGTGATAGGCGTGATGTACAGTCTGTTTTATGTTTTCGTGGTGTTTACCACGGTGAGTATGGTGGCGTTCACTTATATCATACCGCTCTATATGGTGCTGGTTCTCTATTCGGACGTGAAGCTTTGCGCGTGGGTGTCAGGCTTCGGTCTTGTTTCTAATCTGGTGTTTCTGGGATGGCAGGGAGCGATGGGTGCCCTGGACGGAGCGGATATGGCAAGCTATGAGATCCGGGTGGCGCTTCTGTTGCTTGTGGCGATTTTCCTCTGTCTTTCCACAAAGACACTGGAAAAAATCAATACCGGAAAGTTGGAGGAACTGGATCGGGAGAAGGATAATGTTTCCGACCTGCTCGACAAGGTGATGCGGATCTCGGGGCAGATGTCCGACGGCATTCTGGACGTAGCGGGACAGATGCGGGAACTTGGGAGCGCGGTATCGGAGACGAGAAACGCGATGCAGGAAGTTTCTTCCGGTACCAATGAGACGGCAGAGTCCGTTCAGAACCAGCTTGGGAAGACGGAAGAGATTCAGAACCACATCGGTCAGATGGCGGATGTGATGGAGACGATCACGCAGCGCATGGCGGAGACGAAGGACAGCGTGCGGCTCGGCAGGGAGAATCTGCAGACGCTGACAATGCAGATGACGCATTCCGAGAAAGCGGGAACCCATGCCGTGGAGGAAATGAAGGAACTGGCGGAACATACCGCCAATATGCAGACCATTATAGATATGATTACAAACGTGGCAAGCCAGACCAGCCTGCTTGCTTTAAACGCGAGCATTGAGGCGGCGCGCGCCGGGGAAGCCGGAAGAGGTTTTGCAGTGGTGGCGACGGAGATTTCCAATCTGGCGAACCAAACCCAGAGTGCAACGGTGGATATTACAGACGTGATCCGCAGCGTTTCGGATAAACTGAGGATCGCTGCCGGCACGGTGGAAGAACTGATGGAGAGTAACCGCAGGCAGAGCGAATCCGCGGTGCAGGCGGCTGACAGCTTCGAGAAGATCGCGACGGATACCGAGCAGGTGGATGAACAGAGCAGACGGCTTGACAGATCCGTGAAGCAGCTTGCGGAGGCCAACCGGGTGATCGTGGAGAGCATTCAGACGATCTCGGCGATTATGCAGGAAGTGTCCGCACATTCGCAGGAGACATTCCGGGTGAGCGAGAACAATACGAAGATTGTGGAAGAAGTAGACAGACTGGTGGAAGGTTTGAGCGATCAGGCAAAGCAGCTTAACCGGAGCAGGAATTGAAGTGTAACTATTTTCCCAACCTTTACCCGCTTTTTACGGACTTAGCAGCAAATGCAAAGTCCTGAACTGTTACATTGAAACTTCAAGGAATTTAAGATATACTAGATATACCGATAAGATTAATGATAGAAAAAGGCGGAGGGTAAAATGGGATTTTTAAAGAATCAGTTTTCAAGTGTGATCGAGTGGAATGAGAACGGTGCCGGCGTATTGTTTTATAAGTTTCAGAATCAGGAGATTAAGAAGGGATCCCGGCTGATTATCCGTCCGGGGCAGGATGCGATTTTCCTGTATAACGGCAGGGTGGAGGGTATTTTCGTGGAGGACGGCGATTACGATATCGAGTCTGACATCATTCCCTTTCTCACTACGTTAAAGAGTTTCAAGTTCGGTTTCAGCACGCCGCTCCGCGCGGAGGTGCTCTTCATCAACACGAAGGAGCTTCTGGTGAAATGGGGCACGAAAAATGCGATCAATCTGCCCGCGCCCGGGCTTCCCGGCGGTATGCCGATCCGCGCTTTCGGCGCGTTCAACTGTCGTGTGGCGGCGCATGATGTGCTGATCGAAAAGCTTGCCGGCATCAGACAGACGTATACCGTTGGAGACGTGAAGGAGCGCATCATTGCGAGCCTTGACCAGCTTCTTATGAGCTGGATCAGCAAAGAGGGCAGGGACATGTTCAACCTGCAGGCGGATGCGAGAAACATCGCCAAGGGCATTGAAGGCGAACTGGACGCGGATATGCGGACGCTCGGCATCGCGATTTCGGGCTTTACGATTGAGAGTTTCTCCTATCCGGAAGAGATCAGGAAGATGCAGGAGAAGGCGGCGGCGCAGTCCATGGTGGGCGATATGAACAAGTACACCCAGATGGCGGCGGCGGATTCCATGGCCAAAGGCGGCGGAAGCGGCGCCGGCATGGCCTCAGACATGGTCGGTCTGCAGATGGGTATGGCGATCGGACAGCAGATGGTGAACCAGATGAACATGGGCGGTCAGAATGCGGCGCCCCAGATGCAGGGACAGCCCGCGGCGCAGGGCGGATCGGGACCGAAATTCTGCCCTAACTGCGGCACGCCGACGACGGGTTCCAAATTCTGCGGCAACTGCGGCACGCAGCTTTTGTGATTTGTTCCTTTTCAGCCGCCCGCGGTGGACGAGACAGGATTATGCATGACATGTTCCCGGCGGCAGGAAAGACGGAGGATATAAAGTCGGATAAACATATGGAGAGATGGAGAAGTTGAGGGCAATATAGAGTATGAGTATATACGACACTTTGAACGAGAGGCAGCGGCAGGCGGTCATGCAGACCGAAGGTCCTGTCCTGATTCTGGCGGGCGCGGGTTCCGGCAAGACCAGAGTATTAACACATAGGGTGGCATATCTGATCGATAGGGCGGGTGTGGCGCCCTATCATATTTTGGCGATCACATTCACCAACAAGGCGGCGGGGGAGATGCGGGAGCGCGTGGACAAGATCGTGGGCTTTGGCGCGGAGCAGATCTGGGTTTCCACTTTCCACTCCACCTGCGTGCGGATTTTGCGCCGCTACATAGACCGTCTCGGGTACGACAATCATTTTACGATTTACGATACGGACGACCAGAAAGGCATTATGAAGGAAGTCTGCAAGAAGCTGCAGATCGATACGAAAATGCTCAAGGAGCGCACGATTATGAGCGCCATCTCCTCTGCGAAGGACGAGCTGATCGACCCGCAGGAGTATGAGATGCAGAATGGGTTCGACTACAACGGCGGGAAGATCGCCAAGGCGTACCGGGAGTATCAGGCGACTTTAAAGAAAAATAACGCGCTGGATTTCGACGATCTCATTATGAAGACGGTGGAGCTGTTCAAGGCGGACGAAGAGGTGCTTTCTTCCTATCAGGACAGATTCCGCTACATTATGGTGGACGAGTATCAGGACACTAACACCGCCCAGTTTGAACTGATCAGACTTCTGGCGGCTAAGCACAGGAACCTGTGCGTGGTGGGAGACGACGACCAGTCGATCTACAAGTTCAGGGGAGCCAATATCCGCAACATTCTGGATTTCGAGAAGGTCTACCCGGACGCTTTCGTGGTCAGACTGGAACAGAATTACCGCTCCACCCAGACGGTGCTTGATGCCGCCAATGCCGTGATCAAAAATAACACGCGGCGAAAGGAAAAGGCGCTTTGGACGGATCAGGGCGAGGGGGCGCGTATCGGTTTCCGGCAGTTCGACACCGCCTATGAGGAGGCGGAATACATTGCCGGGGATGTGGCGAGAAAGAAGAGAAAGGGACAGTTCTCCTACGGGGAGTGTGCCGTGCTCTACCGCACCAACGCGCAGGCACGTCTTCTGGAAGAGCGGTTTATTATGGAAGGCGTACCATACGACGTGGTCGGCGGCACAAACTTCTATTCCAGGCGGGAGATCAAAGATGTGCTCGCCTATTTGAAAACCATCGACAACGGCAGGGACGACGTGGCGGTGAAGCGTATCATCAATGTGCCCAGACGCGGCATCGGCGCGGCAACCATTGTGCGGGTGCAGGAGTACGCGGATGAGAGAAATATCAGTTTCTTTGACGCCTTGACGGAGGCGGATCGGATTATGACGATCGGCAGAAGTGCGTCCAAACTGAAGCCCTTTGTGACCATGATACAGAGTTTCCGCAGCAAGCAGGAGTTTTACAGCCTGGAAGAACTGGTGAAGGATGTGCTTGACCTGACAGGCTATTTGAAAGAACTGGAGGAGTCCGACGAGGAGGACGCGGCGGATCGCGTGGAGAATATAGAGGAACTGGTCAGCAAAGTGGTGGCATATGAGCAGGAAAGCGACGAGCCGACTTTGAGCGGGTTTCTGGAAGAGGTGGCTCTGGTGGCGGATATCGACCGGGTGGACGGCGACGGCGACAGAGTGCTTCTGATGACTTTGCACAGCGCGAAGGGGCTGGAGTTTGGGCACGTCTATCTGGCGGGTATGGAGGACGGCGTATTTCCGGGTTACATGACGATCACTTCCGACGATCCCATGGAGATCGAGGAGGAGAGAAGGCTCGCCTATGTGGGCATCACCAGAGCGAAGGAGGAGCTGACGCTTACCTGTGCAAAACAGCGCATGATCAGGGGGGAGACGCAGTATAATCCCGTCAGCCGCTTTGTGCGGGAAATCCCGCCGATGCTTTTGGACGGCACGCCCGCGTCTGTAAAGAAACGGATGGATGAAGTCTATGAGGAGGATTCGCAGGAGCGAAGCCTTCTGCGGACGAAACCATATGGGGCGGCAAATTCGTACGCGGAGCCGGTAAAGCCTTATGGTGCGGCGACAAAGCATTACGCGGAGCCGGTAAAGCCTTATGCGGCGGCGCCGGGCGCGTACACGGAGCGGAAGAAGGCTTACGCAGTGCCGAAAAAGCGCGGCACGGGAAAAACGCCGGTTACGGTGGGAGGCAATCCTTTCGGATCGGGGAACATTTCCTCCGGCCAGGCGGGCGCGGCGGCACCTGCAGCTTCCGGTCGGATCGGCTACGGAGAGGGAGATCGGGTGCGTCATGCGCGCTACGGGGAAGGCACGGTTTTAAAAATCGAGCCCGGCCCTAGGGACAGTCAGGTGACGGTAGTTTTCGACGAGGCTGGACAGAAGATCATGTATGCGGGATTTGCCAAACTGCAGAAGGTTTGAATCCGGCGGCAGCAGGCGAGCCGGTTGTGAACTGTTAATTTTTGTCTGTTGGCATAAAATTTACAGAATTTTCATAGAATAAGATATTCAGATATAGTAAAATCTGATAAGACGTGGTATACTATACGCGATGGCAATGTGCCGTGCGCACGACTCAGATTTATGGGAAAGAGAGGGCTACAGGATGAGCAAGAAGGAGATTTTGAATAAATTAGATGAGATCATGGACAATGCTGGGGTGAATGAATTCCTCGGCAGGAAACATGAGGAAGAGAAGAGAAACAGTATTTTGTGGATATTTGCCGTGATCGGCGCTGTTGCGGCGGTGGCAGCGATTGCCTATGCTGTGTACCGTTACCTGACGCCCGATTATCTGGAGGATTTTGAGGACGACTTCGACGATGATTTCGACGACGACTTTTTCGAGGATGAGGACGACGACGAGGACACAGGCGTGTAAAGTTTTCGGGTAGGAAATTGTGAGGGCCGGCGGGAGATGAAAGTCTTCCGGCGGCTCTTTCTGCGCGTATAAGCAGAGTCAGAAAGAGGCAGAGACAGGAATGGAGAACCGTATGAAAAAAGGACAGGTTATAGAGGGTGTAGTAGAGCGCATGGATTTTCCGAATAAGGGGATCGTAGTCTGCGAGGAGGGCGTCTGCACCGTGAAGAACGCCCTGCCGGGGCAGAAGGTGCGGGCAGCCGTCAACAAGGCGAGAAACGGCAGATATGAGGGAAGGCTTCTGGAAGTGCTGGAGCCTTCCCCTTTGGAGACGGGAAGCCCCTGTTCCCATTTTGGGAGCTGCGGCGGCTGTACCTATCTGTCTTTTCCCTATGAGGAGAGCCTGAAAATCAAGGAAGGGCAGGTGCGGCGGCTGCTTGCGCCCGTACTGGAAAAGCAGCAGGGGACATGTCTGTTTGAGACGGCGAAGGCGTCCCCGGCGGTATTCGGTTATCGCAATAAAATGGAGTTTACCTTCGGGGATGAGGTGAAGGACGGACCGCTCTCTCTTGGGATGCATAAGCGGGGGAGCTTTTATGATATCGTGTCCGTGACGGAATGTCGGATCGTGGATGAGGATTATCGGAAAATTCTGCGCTGCGTCAGGGATTATTTTGAGGAGCTGCAGGAGCAGGGCGTGGACGTGTCCTTTTATCACAGACTGCGGCATACGGGATATCTGCGGCATCTTGTGGTGCGCAGGGCGGCGAAGACCGGAGAGATTCTGGCGGCGCTGGTGACGACATCACAGGCGCCCGGGCGGCAGACGGAGCAGGCGCTTCTGGACGGATTGCGGGAGCGGCTTCTGGCCCTGCCCCTTGACGGGGAGATTGTGGGCATCCTGCATGTGAGAAACGATTCCGCGGCGGATGTGGTGCAGAGCGACGAGACGACGGTTTTGTACGGGCGGGATTATTTTTATGAAGAGCTTCTGGGGCTTCGCTTTAAAATTTCGCTGTTCTCCTTTTTCCAGACCAACAGCCTCGGGGCGGAATTGCTCTACAGCACGGCGAGGGAGTATATATCGGACTATATATCTTCGGCAGCAAAAGGGGCAGATGGGATCGGGAAGACGCCGTCAGATGAAACAGTGGAGAAAATGGAAGGCAGAACCGACTGTGAGAAGGCGGATGAAACCACACGGGGAATTTTCGGTGAAATCAGTCGGGAGAATGTGGAGGGACAGGCGCCGGATAAGATTGTGTTCGATCTTTACAGCGGCACGGGCACCATTGCCCAGCTCATGGCGCCCGTGGCAAAGAAGGTGATCGGCGTGGAGATCGTGGAGGAGGCCGTGGAGGCGGCGAGGAAGAATGCGGAACTAAATGGTTTACATAACTGCGAATTTATTGCCGGAGATGTGCTGAAAGTGTTGGATACAATCGAGGAAAAGCCGGATGTGATTATTCTTGACCCGCCCCGGGACGGCGTGCACCCGAAGGCTCTCACGAAGATCATAGATTATGGGGTGGAGCATATTTTGTATATCTCCTGCAAGGCAAGCAGTCTGGCGCGGGATCTGGAGGTCTTTCTGGCGCGGGGGTATGAAGCGAAAAGGTGCGTGGCGATCGACCAGTTCCCTTGGACGGCGGGGGTGGAGACTGTGTGCCTCTTGAGCAACACCCAAAGAAAGAAGAAAGAATCCTATATCACGCTTGATTTGTGTTTCGTGTAAAAGACTGGAAACGGGAGTATATGAGATCGGCTGCTTGTGCGTCATTCCAGAGTTCCAAGGCAAGGGAATCGGGACAAATGCGATTCAGTATGTAAAGACACTTCATAAAGACCGGGAAAAGCTCACTTTGGCAACACCCATAGACAAGAAAGAAAATGTAAGGTTTTACACTGAAAAATGCGGGTTCCATATAAAATCCGTTGAAAGAGATGGCAATGTTGCACTTGCTCGATTTGTTTTGGAAAGATAACCTGCTATTTGTCGATATTTTCATCAGGAGTGGATATTCTGGAGGCCGTCGGTTTTCGGGAACAGTTTTTTTATGGGAGAGTTGTATACACTATGATAGATATTTCTAAGCTTAGCAAGAGGTATTCCGTTCGCATTTTGGAAGAATCGGATGTAGAGATGCTTGTAGAGATCTGTAAGCAGAATACAGTTTTTTATGAGTATACTGAGGCACGTCCAACCGGAGAAAACATTCTTGATGATATGAAGGTAACTCCGCCGGGAATATCTATGTCAGATAAATACTATTTTGGATTTTTCGATGGACAGGAGCTGGTGGCTATTATGGATCTGATAGATGGATATCCCAAGCCGGAGATTGCATATATTGGCTTTTTTATGATGAATCCGACATATCAGGGGAAGAAGATAGGAACTGCAATTATTGGCGAGGTTGTGGAGTATATGCGTGACACAGGGAAAACAGCAGTGCGTCTTGCAATAGATAAAGGCAACCCGCAGTCTACACATTTCTGGACAAAAAATGGTTTTAGGGTTATCTTTGAGGCTGATGTGAACGGTTGGACAAAGCTTGTGGCAGAGAGACAATTGATGTAGGAAGAAGATCAAAGGGGACCGACTAAGAGAGCACAGAATGTCGGGTGTTAATCTTACATGCTGATATACTGATAGTACAGTGAGCGAAGGGAGTGAGTAGGATGCAAGGCTGGATCGAAGGGTTTCAGGAATCCATAGATTTCATAGAACAGAATTTGAAAGAAGAACTGGATATTGAGGCCATAGCCGGAAAGGCGGTCCTGTCACCATTCTATTATCAGCGCATCTTTGGAGCTCTGTGTGGTATGACTGTCGGTGAATATATCCGTGCGCGCAGGATGACGCTGGCAGCTCAGGAGCTTAACGGGAAAGATGTGAAGGTGATTGATATTGCCGTCAAATACGGCTATGATTCACCGGATAGTTTTTCCAAAGCTTTTCAGAAGTTTCATGGGATTACGCCGTCACAAGCTAAGGAACCGGGGGCGCCGCTCAGATCTTTTGCTCCACTGCATATCAAAATCACGATGGAGGGTGGAACCATGATGGATTATCGTATTGTTGAAAAAGCACCGTTTACTATTGTCGGAGTGAAAAGGCCGTTCAATTCGGATACCAGTTATCAGGAAATACCAAAGTTTTGGGATGAATGGCTGGCCCAGGGTGAGAAGCGTCCTATAATGGGAACCTTTGGTGTTTGCCTGGATATGAAAGGAAAGGACTTTGATTACTGGATTGCAGATTTGTATTTCCCTTGGGAAGATATCCCGGAAGGTTGTGAGACCAGAGTGATTCCTGGCAGCGCTTGGGCACAATTTCCATGCACAATGAAAACACTTCAGGATACGAACACCAAGATCTGGTCAGAATGGTTGCCTGCACTTCAAGGATATTCTCTTGCAGGAGAATATGACATCGAAGTATATCTTCCTCCGGAAGAAGGATCAGATGAAATGAAGGTGTATATTTGGGTGCCACTGAAGAAAGACTGAACAACAGAAAGGATGGCCTCTCATCCATAACTGGAAGAGAGGCATTTTTTAAGCAGCCTCATCTAACAGTGAAACCGCGTCATTCCTTCTTTATACCGTTTGTAAGTGCTATATCATCATCAAAAATAAAGGTTTTCATGTTCATTGCATATCTCCGCCTTTATGCAATCATTTCAATTGACTCAACGATATTCATTTTTGAAATGGAGTGCAGGGGCATAGCTGCTGCCGGCAAACAGGCTCCAACGGAAAGAATCGCGGCCTCAACAATCGGCAGAATGGGAATAGCTGCTAACTGAATTGTCCCGGTGTCGGTAGCGTCTACAAAGATCGTGCAGATGCAGCCAACAATACTGCCTACTACTGCCGCAATCATGCCGTAATAACTTTTAGGAGGTTGGGCATCGCCGACAAATGTTACAAAAGATTGCAGACAAATAAACGCCACCCCTCCGGCACCGCAAACGGTATCTCCCCTTCGATCCACTTCACGGTTCCATCCTGAAACTTCTCAAAATGTAAACTAGTGCGCCATTTACCAATTAACTATCCTTTTTTGCTTGCCAGCATTCCCTTCTACTGCGTTGTTTTCGGTCAACGATGCCACCGCATCGCCTCCCTCAAACGCCTTGTATAAGGAAATTCCGGACTTCGCAAAAAGTGTATGCAATTGGAAAATGGCGCACTAGCACATCCATATTGAAACAATTAAAGGCAATTTGATACAAATTCTATTTGCAACCCGCCCCAATATACAGTAAGATAAAGAGGTGGACATCAGGGGGTAACGGCAGTGTTAAACATTTTACGGCGTTCTCCGGCGCAGCAGAAGCCACAGGTAAAAGCGGCCGGGAAAAGTTACGGCCCCGGAAAACGGGATGCGCTCACGGGCGCGGTGAACAGGAGCACCTTTCAGAGAATGGTGGAGGACGCATTGGCAGGCGAGCATGGGCAAGGCTGCCTTCTTTTGGTGGATGTGGATCACATGCAGGAGGTCAACAACAACTACGGCAGGGAGACGGGAGACCGGGTGCTTCAGGCTGTTTATGGGACGCTGCGGGAGTATTTCAGAGGGGAAGACGGCATAGGACGGCTTGCGGAGGACACGTTTGGCGTATGGATTGAGGGGCTTTCGGCGGAGCAGGTGAGCGGCATCCGCAGGCGGATCGCCGTTGTGAACGACAGGCTGCTGCATGCGGATCGGGATATGCCCACCGTTACGCTGAGCGCGGGAGCGGCCCTGGGGGAGTCCGGCGAGAGCTACAAGGAGATGTACCGGCAGGCGCAGAAGGTTTTGAACCGGGTTAAGGAAGGCGGACGCTGCGGCTGTGAAATATATACAACATAAGAAAACGGGAGGGATATATGGGCGGCTTTTTTGGAGTGGCATCAAAGGAAAACTGTATTTTTGATCTATTTTTTGGGACGGACTACCATTCCCATCTGGGAACCAGACGGGCGGGCATGGCGCTCTATGACGCGGAGGCGGGCTTTAACCGCGCGATACATAATATTGAGAATACGCCGTTCCGCACCAAGTTTGACAAGGATGTAAACAAGATGTACGGGACGCTTGGCATCGGCTGTATCTCTGATTTTGAGCCGCAGCCGTTGATTATCCGTTCCCATCACGGCACTTATGCGATCACGACGGTAGGCAGGATTAATAATAAAGATGACATCGTTTCGGAAATTTTTAAACACGGCAAAGGACATTTTCTGGAAATGAGCGGCGGCGACATCAACGCCACGGAATTGGTGGCGGCGGTGATTAACCAGTGTGACAATCTGATCGAAGGCATTCAGTACGCGCAGGAGCTGATTGACGGCTCCATGACCATACTGATCATGACGCCGAAAGGAATTTACGCGGCCAGAGACCGGATGGGGCGCACGCCTGTCACGATCGGAAAGAAAGAGGATGCCTTCTGTGTATCCTTTGAGAGCTTTGCTTATCTAAACCTCGGTTATGTGCCGGAGCGTGAGCTTGGGCCGGGAGAGATCGTTATCGTGACGCCGGAGGGTGTGCGGACGCTTGCCGCGCCGGGGAAGGACATGAAAATCTGTACATTCCTGTGGATTTATTATGGCTATCCTTCTTCCTCTTATGAGGGAATCAGTGTGGAGAAGATGCGCTATCACTGCGGGGCGATGCTGGCGAAGCGCGACGACGCGAAGCCGGATATCGTGGCGGGGGTGCCGGATTCGGGGATAGCTCATGCGATCGGCTACGCCAACGAGTCGGGGATTCCGTTTTCCAGACCGTTCATCAAGTATACGCCCACGTGGCCCCGCTCCTTCATGCCTACGATCCAGAGCAAGCGGGATCTGATCGCGAAGATGAAGCTGATTCCGGTGCATGATCTGATCAAGGGCAGGAGTCTTTTGCTGATCGACGATTCCATCGTGCGTGGTACGCAGCTTCGGGAGACGACGGAGTTCCTATACCAGAGCGGTGCGAAGGAAGTACATATCCGCCCGGCATGCCCGCCGCTGCTTTACGGTTGTAAATACCTGAATTTTTCCCGCTCCACTTCGGAGATGGAGCTGATTGCAAGGCGGGTGATTCAGGAGCTGGAAGG
>ERZ779633.359-NODE-359-length-13149-cov-8.608065_pt1 | contig 13149 bp, 11 predicted proteins | sample MGYA00514195_ERZ779633 | MGnify/ENA primary metagenome ERZ779633 (study PRJEB29562, sample SAMEA4376707) | mouse gut metagenome | isolation source: Cecum | study: EMG produced TPA metagenomics assembly of the A DSS colitis mouse model was used to assess the...
GTGCCGTAGAGATAAGGCTTCTTGCTCTTATACATGTTTCATTTACCTCCTGCTTAGTCCATGGTCCAGGGCTCGGGCTTCTGAGCGGCATACTTGTGCTCAGTGCCGCGCACGATGTGCAAACGGCTCAGGGAGTCCTTGGTGATGGTGTTGCGGGGCATCATGCCGCGGACAGCCAGCTTCATGGCCAGCTCAGGCTGCTCCTGCATCAGAATGCGGTATTTGGTCTCTTTGAGACCGCCTACCCAGCCGGAGTGGCGGCGGTAATACTTCTGCTCCAGCTTCTTGCCGGTGAGGACGGCCTTCTCGGCGTTGAGGATGATGACGTTGTCGCCGCAGTCGGCATGGGGAGTGTACTCGGGCTTACGCTTGCCGCGGAGCAGGTCAGCCGCGATCACAGCGGTCTTGCCCATGGGCTTGCCCGCCGCGTCGAGGATGTACCACTTGCGGACGATGTTGCCCTTGTTGGCCATAAATGTGGACATGCTGAAACCTCCAATTTGATGCTCAAAACGAGCGTTTTGACAAGGAAATCGCCCCGGTCTGGACGACCCGAGCGTTTTGTATTATAATACGGGGAAAAGGGGCTGTCAACGGATTTTTGGATTTTTTTCATTTGAGAAAGTGAAATCTCTAAAAATCTCTCATTTTCTCCTTTGTGCTCCTAATACCTCGCTTTCGATTTTACATTTTTTCGCACTTCATGGAGGCATGAAATGGAAAAGATACTATCTCTCGTCCGCCGCTGTGTGGAGGACTATGATATGATCCAAGCCGGAGACCGGGTGGCGGTAGGGGTATCCGGGGGAAAGGATTCCCTGGTGACTCTGGCCGCCCTCCAAAAGCTGTCCCAATTCTACCCCAAGAGCTTTACCGTGGAGGCCGTGACCCTGGACATGGGAGCGGTGGACGGAGGAGAGGGGATGGACTTTGGCCCGGTGGCGGCCTACTGTGAGAGCATCGGCGTGCCCTTCACCCTCATCCCCAGCGAGATCAGCCACATCATCTTTGACCTGCGCCAGGAGAAAAACCCCTGCTCCATGTGCGCCAAAATGCGCCGGGGAGCGCTCCATAACGCCCTGGCGGAGAGGGGCATCCGCAAGATCGCCCTGGGACATCACTTTGACGACGCGGTGGAGACCTTCTTCCTTTCTCTCTTCTATGAAGGACGGCTGAGCTGTTTCCAGCCGGTGACGGAGCTGACCAGGACGGGGATCACCCAGATCCGCCCTCTGCTCTATTGCGGGGAGGGGATGGTGCGGGGAGCCGCCCGACGGCTGGAGCTGCCGGTGGTCCACAATCCCTGCCCCGCCGACGGCTACACCAAGCGCCAGGAGGTCAAGGAGCTGGTGGCCGATCTGGAGCGCAGGTATCCGGGGCTGAAGGAGCGGGTATTTGGCTCCATGCAGCGGCTCCCCCTGCCCGAGTGGGGACCCGTCGAGCACCGCCGCAGGCCCTACGCCGAGGAGAAGGGATCGGAGGAGTGCCCCTGAGTGGATATCCCCATCTCTACGATGCATAGGTTGCCAAGGAGACGGGAAGCTGGTATCATCGGTTCATAACAATGAAGGAGCGATGAACCATGGATAGCTACGTGACCGGGGGCACCATCAAGGCCCTGCGGGAAAAGAACAAGATGACCCAGCGGGCGCTGGCCGAGCGCATCGGGGTCAGCGACAAGACCGTGAGCAAATGGGAGACAGGCCGGGGGCTGCCCGACCTGAGCCTGTTGGAGCCGCTGGGGGCGGCCCTGGGGGTCAGCGTGGCGGAGCTTTTCTCCGGCGAGCAGATCACCAACCGCAACCGCGCGGGCAACCCTCTCCGGGGGAAATTCTATGTCTGCCCAGTGTGCGGCAACGTCCTCTTTGCTATGGGCGAGGCGGCCATCCACTGCTGCGGGGTGGCCCTGCCGCCGCTGGAGGCCGAGGAGGAGGATGCCGACCATATTTTGAAGGTGGACGACTGGGACGGTGAGCGGTATGTCACCGGGGAGCACCCCATGCGAAAGGATCACTATCTCTCCTTCATTGCCCAGGTCAATGACCGGGGAGCGGATATCGTGAAGCTGTGGCCCGAGATGGTGGCCGAGGCCCACTTTTTGAAGCAGGGCGGCGTGATCTACGCCTATTGCAACCGCCATGGTCTGTTTCAGGTGAAGCGGGAGCGGCACGAGACATAACGCGCCATAGATCAAAAGTAAAGCAGAGAGGGCCAAGCGGCCCTCTCTGCTTGCGTTTCGGTATATTTAAGACTTTTTCAGGCTTTCCACGATGCCGCAGATGATACCGCCGATGGGAAAGATCACCCAGCCGGGGTGCCACAGGTTCCGGGTAAAGCCCAGAACTAAGTAGACGGCGGTGGCGGTGAGCATGATGGCCCCGGAAATGTTTGGCCCTTGTTTTTTTTCACCGCCGTATTTTTCCAGCTCGTATTTTTCTGTCTGAACACCCAGGTAGACGATGCTCCCCACACATCCGGCCAGAATGACCAGGAACAGGGCCGAGAACAGCTGCTCGGAGCGTTCGCCGGGGAACAGGGCTACCAAGGCTACCAGGAGGAAGACGTCGGCCAAAATGCCTGTCACCGCGGCGGCGATCCCCACCCGGAACCTCCGTTGAAAGGCGACTCGCTCCTCTGGGAAACAGCAGTCGGGCATTTCGGGGTTGGCCTTTTGAAAATCGCCGTAGGCCATGCCTCCTGTGATAAAGAGGAATACCGCCACCGCGACGGCGCCCAGCAGGGGGAGGGCGTTCAGGTCCCGCTCTCCCCAGAGCCCCTCCAGAGCCGCCGTGGAGGCGACTCCCAGCAAAATAAGGGTCACACCGGCGGCCACCATGGCGGAAAAGCGGTCCACCAGGGCACACCAGGCGGCGTAAAGCCCCTCTCCGCTGTCAGGGACGTTCTCTGCTGTGGGAACGGGGGCGGGAAGGCTTTCGGGCAGCTCCTCCCGCATGAGCTGATCCAAGCTGCACCCCAGCAGGTCGGCCAGGTCCACCAGGGTGGCGGCCTCGGGCATGGCCTGGCCGGATTCCCATTTGCTCACCGCCTGACGGGAGACCCCCATGGCTTCGGCCAGGGATTCCTGGGTGTACCCTGCCTCCCGGCGAAGCTGGGACAGATTTTCGGAAAAACGATTCATTTTCGTGACCTCCTTTTCTGTTCCCATTTTGCCGCAGCAAAGGGGGCATGACCACCAACCGGGGGTTGAATTTTGCCTTTTTCTTCCGCAACCTCAAGTTGCGGAGATTTTGCCGCAGTAGTTTGCGGGTTTAAGCAAAAAAGAGAGGGCTGCGGCCCTCTCTTTTTTAGATGCGCTGCTATTTTACCTGGCTTAGAAATCTGCGCTGCCCACCGTGCGGGGATGGGGGAGCACGTCCCGGATGTTGCTCACTCCCGTGAGATACATCACCAGCCGTTCAAAGCCCAGGCCGAAGCCGGCGTGGCGGCAGGAGCCGTAACGGCGCAGGTCGCAGTACCACCAATAGCTCTCAGGATCCATGCCCAGCTCCTTGATGCGGCCCTCCAACAGCTCCAGCCGCTCCTCGCGCTGGGACCCGCCGATGATCTCGCCGATACCGGGCACCAGGCAGTCGGCGGCGGCCACGGTCTTGCCGTCGTCATTGGCGCGCATATAGAACGCCTTGATCTCCTTGGGATAATCGGTGACGAAGACCGGGCGTTTGAAATGCTGCTCGGTGAGGTAACGCTCGTGTTCGGTCTGGAGGTCGCAGCCCCAGGATACGGGGTATTCAAACTTTACCCCGGAGTTTTGCAGAATGTCAATGGCCTCGGTATAGGTGACACGGCCAAAGTCGGAGGCGGCCACATGCTCCAGCCGCTCCAAAAGGCCCTTGTCCACAAAGGAGTTGAAAAAGGCCATCTCGTCGGGGCATTTTTCCATGACCTCCCGGATGACCGATTTTATCATGGCCTCGGCCACATCCATGTAGCCCTTCAGGTCGCAGAAGGCCATCTCCGGCTCGATCATCCAGAACTCGGCGGCATGGCGCTGGGTGTTGGATTTCTCCGCCCGGAAGGTGGGGCCGAAGGTGTAGACGTCGCCAAAGGCCATGGCAAAGTTCTCGGCGTTGAGCTGACCGGAGACCGTCAGGGAGGCGGGCTTGCCAAAGAAATCCTGGGTAAAATCTACCTTGCCGTCCTCGCCACGGGGCGGCTCTTCGGGATCGAGGGTGGTGACCCGGAACATCTCACCGGCCCCCTCGCAGTCGGAGGCGGTGATGATGGGGGTGTGGACATAGACGAAGCCCCGGCTTTGGAAAAAGTTATGGATGGCGTAGGCCGCAACGGAGCGCACCCGGTAGGTGGCGGAGAAGAGATTGGTGCGGGGGCGCAGGTGCTGGATGGTCCGCAGAAACTCCACGCTGTGGCGTTTCTTCTGAAGGGGGTAATCGGGGGTGGAGGTCCCCTCTATCTCAATGGCGGCGGCCTTCAGCTCCAGGGGCTGCTTCGCCTCAGGGGTGAGGGCCACCGTGCCGGTGACAATAAGGGCGGCGCCCACGTTCTGGGCGGCGACGTCCTTGTAATTGGCGAGGGCGGCGGCGTCCATGACCACCTGGAGGTTTTTGAAGCAAGAGCCGTCGTTAAGCTCCACGAAGCCAAAATTCTTCATGTCCCGGATGGTCTTGGCCCAACCGCAAACAGTGACGGTTTTGCCGCCAAATTGCTCCATATCGGCAAAAATTTGTGAGATGTGGGTGCGTTCCATGGAAAAGACTTCCTCTCTTTATTGAGCGTAGCGAAATGATGTAATGTGGGTATTATACGGCTATTTTTCGTAAATTACAAGGGCTAAGTCCCATAAACTATAAGTCGGTCTCAATGGGGGTTCGCAGGTCATAGCCCTCCTCCCGGAGCTGGGGCAGCACCCGGCCAATGGTGGAAAGGCTTTCGGGAAGCTGGACCCGGACATCGCTCCGGGCCTGATCCACCAGGGAAAGGATGGCGTAGGAGGCGCTTTCATTGACATTGGGCTGCCAGCAGAGCCAGCCGTCGGCGGACAGGGTCTCCCGCAGCTCCGCCGGAGCGTAGACCAGCCGGGTGCGGATGCGGGCAATGTGGCTCAGGAGCCGGTTGGCCTCATCGAGCTGCCCCAGGGCCTCGGAATGATCCCCGGAGACCGTCAGCCCCACCGAGTGTCCCGCCGCCACGGCCTTGCGGATCAGACCGCTTTGGCTGATCAGGGAATCGGGGGAGAAGAGAAAGAGGATATGGACGCCCTCGGGGAAAAGGGAGAGGAGGCTCTCGTCGGCGTGGGAGGCGTCCACCGCCAGATAGACCCGTACATCGCTCTTGGCGCCGCCGGGGGTGGAGGACGTCGCCGGGGCGGGGGTGGCGCTGGCGGTAGGAACGGGCAGATTCATATTCTTCAGAACATTGTTATACCGGGTAGTCATGGCCTGGGCGCCGGTGGAGAGGAACTGGCTGTCGGTCATGGTGGCGTCGGCGCTGGAGATACGGATAAGAGTGCCCCGGTTGTTGGTGGGCAGAAAAGAGTATTGCAGGCCAAAGAAAGAGCACACCGCGGCGGCGGGGACATAGGGCACGGCGTTTATGGTAATGGCCCGGAAGGGCATGGCCGTATCTTTTCCATCCCGGCAGGTGCCCATGCTGATCTCAAAGATCAGCATTCCCCCGGAACGGGAGTAGAGGGTGATGGAGGTGCCCCGGCTCTGGCCCAGGCCGATGCCGTAGTAGACGCCCAGATCCACGCCGGTGGCGTTTTTATCAAAAACGCTGTAAGGTACGTAGACCACCCCGTTGGATACCGTAGGCAACGCGCCGCCGGGGAGGTCGCAGAATTTGTCGTTGGTGGCCAGGAGGTAGACCGTAGGCAGGTCGTTAACGCCCAACGCGGGGAGGACCAGAGCCAGGAGGAGGGCCAACGCACAGAAAAAGGCGGCGGGTCTTTTTTTCATGGCGGACTCCTCCTTTCAGAAAAGTGGGAATGGCTTCGGGAGTTGAGCATAGCGGTCAGAACGGGAAAACGCTTTACTGCTGAGAGGGGCTGGCTTCGGAGAAAAGGGCCTCGAAGGTCTCGGCGTCCATGGACTCATGCTCCAAGAGATATTGCGCCACCTGGTCCAGATAGGCCCGGTCCCGCTTGAGGATACCCTCACACACGGCATAGGCTTCGTCCAGCAGACGCTTGACCTCCTGGTCGATGACCTTGGCGGTCTCCTCGGAGTAGGTCTTGGCCTGGGCCATGCTCCGGCCAATGAAGACCTCATCGTGGCCGGAATCGAAGACTACGTTGCCGAGAGTATCGCTCATACCAAAGCGCATGATCATCTGCCGGGCAATGGAGGAGGCGGTGCGCAGGTCGCTGCCCGCCCCGGTGGAGATATCTCCCAGCACCATCTGCTCGGCGCAGCGTCCGCCCAGGCATACCGCAATGCGGTCAGTCAGCTCCTGTTTGGACTCAAAGGACTTGTCCTCCTTGGGTAGGTGGATGGTCATACCCCCCGCCATGCCCCGGGGGACAATGGTGATCTGGTGTACCGGGTCCTGGGTGGGCAGGGCGTGGATGACCAGGGCGTGGCCCGCCTCGTGGTAGGCGGTGAGTCTCCGCTCCCGTTCAATGACCACCTTGCTCTTCTTTTCCGGCCCGGCCAGCACTTTGATGACCGACTCCCGGAGGTCCTCCATATTGATGTAGCTCCGCTGGAGCCGGGCGGCCCGGAGGGCGGCCTCGTTCATCAGATTTTCCAGATCGGCGCCGGTAAAGCCCGCCGTTGCCTTGGCCAGAACGCCCAGGTCGGCGTCCTCTCCCAGAGGCTTGTTCCGGGCGTGGACCTTCAAAATGTCCTCCCGGCCCTTCACGTCGGGGGAGCCGACATAGACCTGCCGGTCAAAACGGCCCGGACGCAGCAGGGCGGGGTCCAAAATATCCACCCGGTTGGTGGCTGCCAGGACCACTACGCCCTCGTTGGCGGAAAAGCCGTCCATCTCGACAAGGAGCTGGTTCAGCGTCTGCTCCCGCTCATCGTGACCGCCGCCCAGGCCCGCGCCCCGCTGGCGGCCTACGGCGTCGATCTCGTCGATAAAGAGGATGGCGGGGGAATCCTTTTTCGCCTGGTCAAAGAGGTCCCGGACCCGGCTGGCGCCCACGCCCACGTACAGCTCCACAAAGTCGGAGCCGGAGATGGAGAGAAACTGCACCCCCGCCTCCCCGGCCACAGCCTTGGCAAGCAAAGTCTTGCCGGTGCCCGGCGGGCCTACCAGAAGGATGCCCTTGGGGATACGGGCGCCCAGCTTCAGGTAGCGCTCCGGTTCCTTCAGAAAGTTTACGACCTCCTGAAGCTCTGCCTTCTCCTCGGCAAGCCCCGCCACGTCGGCAAAGGTGATGCGCTTACCGTCGGCGTTGACGGTCTTGGTGCGGGCGCGGCTGAACCGGCTCTGGCGGGAATCTAAGCCTCCCGCGCCGCCGGTGGTCTGGCGGATCATCATGTTATACCACAGAAGGCCGAACAGGGCGAACACCGCCAGCCACGGCAAAATGGAGACCCACCAGGGCAGGGTGGTGTCGGGAAGGTAATCATAGTCTGAGAGGATGCCGGCGCTGCGCTGGGCGACCAGAGTATCGTTGTATTCTTCATAAAACAGCTCCGCGCTGTACAGCTTGGTGGAGACGGTATCCAGGCCGTTCCACGGTTGCTTGAGGGTCATGGTGAGGGTGTTGTCCTTCACCAGCACTGAGTCTACCTGCTGTCCGGCGATGAGGCTATGGATGTCCGCCGAGGTAGGGGTGGGAGCGGCGTCCAGGCCCCGGAGGGCAAAGACGGTAATGAGCAGCACCAAAACGACCAGGGCCAGAAAGCCCAGGTCGCGAAAATCAAATTTTCTATCCTTTTGCTCCAAAGAGGAAGCACATCCTTTCAGCGGGAACAGGGGGAGAAAAAAGGTTACTTCTCGTAGACCCTGGGCTTTAAAACGCCTATGTAGGGCAGGTTGCGGTATCGCTCGTTATAGTCCAGACCGTAGCCCACCACGAACTCGTCGGGAACGGTGAAGCCCACATAGTCAGACTTGATGGGCTTGGCGCGCCGTTCGGGCTTATCCAGAAGGGTGGCCAGACGGATGGAGGCGGGGTTCCGGGCCTGGAGGACCTGCATGAGGTAGTAAAGGGTGTTGCCGCTGTCCAGGATATCCTCCACCACGATGATGTCCTTGCCCTCAATAGGCTCGGTCAGGTCCTTCTGGATGTTGACCTGGCCGGAGGAGCTGGTGCCCGAGCCGTAGGAGGAAACCGCCATAAAGTCCACCCGGCAGTAGGGTTGGATCTGGCGGGCCAGGTCGGCCATGAAGACAAAAGAGCCCCGGAGGACGCTGATGAGCACCGGGTCGCGGCCCACGTAGTCGGCGCTGATCTGCGCGCCCAGCTCCTTCACTCTCTGCCGAAGCTGCTCCTCAGTGAGGAGCACCCGCTCGATGTCGTTTTCCATTTCGCTTCTGATCTCACTTGCCATGATCGATCTCCTCTTTCTCTCTCAGAATAAATCGAACCAGGTTAGACCTGGGGTGTGACGTGTTTGCGCCAAAGTCCGCCAGGGCCAGGACCCCGTCGCCGTCGGCGGCCAGAGGAATACGCTCCCGGAGCCGCCGGGGGACCTTTTCATTGATGAACAGCTCCTTCACACTTTTCCGGGGTCTGCCGGGGAGAGTAATGGCGTCTCCGACCTTCCGGGAACGCACGGCCAGCCCCGGCCAGGGTGGAGCGCCCAAAACCATGGCCCAGGCCGTGCCTGGGATGGGATTTTCCCCCTGAACGGGAATAAATTCCTCCAACGGCCCAGGATCTGGCGCATGGGTAAAGACAAGCTGCCCATACTCCCGCAGAACGGTGAGCTGCCGGGGGAGAGAGTACCGGGCGGAGGGGTCATTGCTTTTACAGAGGGCTAAGACCGCCTCAATGTGGGCGGCGGAGCAGTCCCAGTTTCCCTCCGCAGCCTCAGCCAGGAGCAGCCGGACGGCGCGGGAGGCCACCGGGAGTGGGGAGTGGCAGAGGGGAGCGACGGGGATGACCAGGTCCTCTCCCCGCCGCTTGGCCTGACGGAAGAGCTGTCGGGCCATGGCGTTCAGGCAGTCGTTGTCGGCGCGGAGCCGGGGAATGGCATCGGAAAGACGGCGGACAAAGCCGGGGTTCATCTCCTCCAAAAGAGGAATGAGCTGATGACGCACCCGGTTGCGGGTGTAGGCGTCGTCGGCGTTGGTGCTGTCTTCGATATGGGGAATGTGGTAAACGGCCAAATAGTCCTCGATCTCCTTACGGGAGGAGGTGAGCAGAGGCCGCACTATGTTGTGGAGCCTGGGGGCAATGCCGGTGAGGCCATTGAGGCCGCTGCCCCGCAGTAGGTGGAGCAGCACGGTCTCGGCGTTGTCCCCGGCGTTATGGGCGGTGGCAATGCGGGAGCAGCCCTCCTCCTCAGCGGCACGGAACAAAAAGGTATACCGCAGGGTCCGGGCGGCTTCTTCGATGGAGAGCTTTTCCCGCTGGGCAAAGTTCCTCACGTCCCCCCGCCCTACGGTGAGGGGAATGTTATGCCGGGCACAGAAGTCCCGGACGAAAGCCTCGTCCCGGTCAGATTCGTTTTCGCGGAGCTGATGGTTGAAATGGGCGGCCACCAGAGAGAGTTCCTTCTGACCGCTCAGCCAATGGAGCAGACACATGGAGTCTGCCCCGCCGGATACGGCGCAGAGCACCCTGGTCCCGGCGGGGAACATGCCATATTCCGCCGCGAGGGCGCGGGCGTTTTCCAAAAGCCGCTCCATCGCTTAATACTCGTGCTGGCGGTCAATGGAGCTGAAGGTGGTGTATTCGGGGATCCACTGGAGGTCCACCTTGCCGGTCTCGCCGTGACGGTTCTTGGCAATGATGCACTCGGCCAGATTGTGGTTGTCGGCGTCATCGTTGTAGTAGCTCTCCCGGTAGAGGAAGAGGACAATGTCGGCGTCCTGCTCGATGGCGCCGGATTCCCGGAGGTCGGAGAGCATGGGCCGCTTGTCGGTGCGGGATTCGTTGGCACGGGAGAGCTGGGAGAGGCAGAGCACGGGCACGTTCAGCTCTTTCGCCATGATCTTCAGGGAACGGGAGATGTCGCTGACCACCTGCTGACGGTTTTCCCCCGAGCGGCCCGGACCTCCGGCGGAGGTCATGAGCTGGAGGTAGTCTATGACGACCAGCCCCAGGTTATCCACCCGGCGGCACTTGGCGTTCATATCAGACACCGAGAGCATGGGGTTGTCGTCAATGAGGATCTGCGTTTGATTGAGGGAGGCGGCAGCCGCCGCGATCTTGTTCCAGTCGCTTTCGCTGAGCCGCCCTGTGACCAGCCGCTTATTGTCCACGAAGCTTTCTCCCGAGATAAGCCGCATGGCAAGCTGCTCCCGGCTCATTTCCAGAGAGAAATAGACCACGCTTTTGCCGGAAAATTTTCCGGCGTGAAGAAGAATGTTCAATGCCATGGAGGTCTTGCCCATACCGGGGCGGGCGGCCAGGAGGATAAGGTCGGACTTGTTGAGGCCGGAGATGGCGGCGTCCACACTGGGCAGGCCGGTGGACAGTCCGGGGACGGCGGAGTCGCTGGCGGCAAGCTCGGCCAGACGGTCATAGACCGACAGAATGACCGAGGAGATATGCTCCAGCCCTTGGGAGGAACGGCCCTGCCGCAGACCGTAGATGCGCTGCTCGGCCAGGTCCAGAGCCTCGTTGGCGGTGGCGGAGCCTTCCCGGACCATATCGGTGATGGCCCCGGCGGTATCTCCCACCTGACGCAGAAGGGCTTTGTCCCGGACGATCTTGATATACTCCTCCACGTTGGCGGCGGTGGGGGTGATGTCCATGAGCTGGCGGACGTAGTTGTAGGAGGTGGCCTCGTCGTAGACCCCGGTCTGCTTCATCTTATCCAGCACAGTTACCGGGTCCACAGTCTCGGAGAAGTTGAACATGGCGCAGACGGTCTCGTAGATCTCCTTGTTCTGCCGGAGATAGAAATCCTCCGGCTTCAGCTTCTCGATGACCTTGGGGATACACCGCTCATCAATGAGGATGGAACCCAGCACTGCCTGTTCCGCCTCAATGGAGTGGGGCACCTGCCGGGAAAGCAGTTCGTCCATATGGAGTCACCTCCTTGTTCGTTCGTTGTGAAGTAGCCTGTCAGTCCGAGGCATTCTCCGACCCGCCGTGGCAAAAATTGCCCTGCCCCGCGACCTCTCAATACGAGACCGGAGGCTCATTTTCTATCAGGTTTCGCAGCGGGGGAGGGTGATTTTTGACAGCGGCGGATCAAAAACATGAGAGAGATCACGCTTCCGTCACAACCACGTTCACCGTGCCGGAAATTTCATACCCCAGCTTGCACTTGAGCTGGTAGGTGCCGTAAGCCTTGATGGGGTCGTCCATGACGATCTTGGTCTTGGCGATGTCCATGCCGAACTGGGCCTTCAGCGCGTCGGAGACCTCCTTAGAGGTGACGGAGCCGAAAAGCTTGCCCCCCGCGCCCGCCTTAGCGGGAATTTTGACCATGCAGCCCTTGAGCTTCTCGGCAATTTCCAGGGCGGCAGCACGCTCGGCGGCCTCCTGGGCAAGCCGGGCCTTTTCCTGTTGGCGCATGGTGTTCATGTTCTCCGCTGTGGCGGCCACTGCCAGCTTCCGGGGAAGAAGAAAATTCCGGGCGTAGCCGTCGCTGGCCTCGATGAGCTGGCCTTTCTTGCCCTGGCCTTTTACGTCCTGTTGCAGAATGACTTTCATAGTATGTACATCCTTTCTGGGGTTTTATATCCTGAAAAAAGCCGCGCTCAAAAAGGAAAGCAGAACGCGCGGGACCGCCGCCGCTTCCTTTACGCGTTGTCGCAGTAGCTGTTGATGGAATCCACCAGCTCGGCGGTGACTTGGGCCAGGGTCTTTTCGGAAATTTGGGCCCCGGCCACTTGGGCGTTGCCGCCGCCACCCAGGGCTTCCACGATGACCTGAACGTTTACATCCCCCGAGCTGCGGGCGGAGAGAATGACCCGCTCGCCGTCTGGGAAAAGGACAAAAGAGGTGTGGATGCCGGTGAGGGTGAGCATCTCATCGGCGGCCTTGGCGGCGGTGACCCGGTCTACGGTCCGCTCCACCGCCGAGACGGCAATGCCGGGACGGACCAGCTTGGCCTCCTTGATGATGCTGTACCGGGCTACGGTGCTCTTCAGGTCGGAGGTAAAGAACCGGCGCACCTCGGTGGGATCGGCCCCCGCCCGGCGGAGGAAAGCCGCGGCGTCAAAGGTGCGGGAGCCGGTACGGGTGGTAAAATTCTTGCTGTCCAACACGATGCCGGCCATCAGAGCTTCGGCCTCGGCCTTCAGAAGGTCGGCGGGGTCCAGGATGTACTGGAGCAGCTCGGTGGTCAGCTCGGAGGCCGAGGAGGCATATGGTTCCTGGAAGTTCAGGGCGGCAGCCTCAATGTAGCTGGCGGCCCGGCGGTGGTGGTCGATGACCGTGACCCGGTTGGCCGCCTCCAGCACATCCTGAGAGAGCACCTGCTCGGGGCGGTTGGTGTCCACCACCACCAGTAAGGCCCTGGGGTCCAGGGAGATGAGGGCGTCGGTGGGGGAGAGGAAGACGTTTTCATACTCGCTCAGCTCGGCCAGCTCGTCCACCATCATGTCGGCGGGGCTGGGATCGGCGGAGCGGATGATGTGCAGCTCCACCCCCTTCTTTCGGGCGATGGCGGCAATGCCCGCCGCGGGACCCATGCAGTCCAGGTCGGGGAAGGCGTGGCCCATAACAAAGACCTGGGAAGCGTCTCCGATCAGCTCACTGAGGGCGCTGGCCATGACCCGGCTTTTGACCTTGTTGTGCTTTTCGGTCTCCGCGGCCCGGCGGCCACCGTAAAAGGCGAAGTTGACCCGGTCCTTTACCACCGCCTGGTCGCCGCCCCGGCTCAGGGCCATCTCGGCGGAGAGGGAGGCAAATTGAAATAGCTCGGCAAAGTTGTCGGCGTCCCGGCCCACACCGATGGAGAGGGTGGCGGGCATCCCGCTGGGATTGACCACCTCCCGGACCTGGTCGAGAAGGTCAAACTTCTTCTCCAAAATGGCGGGGAGGTACCGCTCCTCCAAAATGAGCAGGCGGAGAAGGCCGTGAAAACTCTC
>ERZ779633.360-NODE-360-length-13130-cov-9.784474_pt1 | contig 13130 bp, 14 predicted proteins | sample MGYA00514195_ERZ779633 | MGnify/ENA primary metagenome ERZ779633 (study PRJEB29562, sample SAMEA4376707) | mouse gut metagenome | isolation source: Cecum | study: EMG produced TPA metagenomics assembly of the A DSS colitis mouse model was used to assess the...
TCCTGGGGGCCACCAACCGGCCCGAGGTGCTGGACAAGGCCCTCCTCCGCCCCGGACGGTTCGACCGGCGGATTACCATCGACCGGCCCAACCTGGCCGGCCGCCTGGCCACCCTCCAGGTGCACACCCGGAACATCCGCCTCAGCGAGGATGTGGACCTGAAGAAGATCGCCCTGGCCACCGCAGGGACCGTGGGCGCCGACCTGGCCAATCTGGTCAACGAGGCCGCCCTCCGGGCCGTCCGTCAGGGACGGCGGGCCGTCAACCAGGAGGACCTGCTGGCCTCCTTCGAGTTCGTCATCGCCGGCAGCGAGAAGAAAAACTCCGTCCTCACCCAGTTTGAGCGCAAGCTGGTGGCCTACCACGAGGTGGGCCACGCCATGGTGGCCTACAAGCAGAAGAACGCCGAGCCGGTGCAGAAGATCACCATCGTCCCCCACACCCAGGGCTCCCTGGGCTACACCCTGCTGATGCCCGAGGAGGACAAGACGGAGCTCCGCACCAAGGAAGAGCTCATGGCCAAGATCACCGTCTCCATGGGCGGCCGGGCCGCCGAGGAGGTGGTGATGGACACCATGACCAACGGCGCCTCCCAGGACATTCAGGAGGCCACCAACATTGCCCGGAATATGGTGGCCATGTACGGCATGAGCGAGGAGTTCGGCATGATGGCCCTGGGGTCTGTCCGCAGCCAGTATCTGGATGGGGGCTACGGCCTGGACTGCGCCCAGGACACCGCCGCCGTCATGGATAAGGCGGTGAAGGCCATTTTGGATGTGTGCTACCGGGACGCGGTGGAGGTCATCAAGGAAAACCGGGAGGACATGGACAAGGTGGTGGCCTATCTGTTGGAGAAGGAGACCATCACCGGCGGCGAGATGGTGGCTATCATTGAGGGCCGGGACCCCGCCCTGGTGGAAGACGCCTACGCCTCCACCAAGTCCAGGCCCAAGCCCCTGCCTGGAGACATCGAGCCCCCCGCCAAGGCCATCCACATGGTCAGCGAGGAGATCAAGCCCCCGGCCCCTGCGGAGGAGAAGCCCGCTGAGGAGGAGGGCACCTCCAAGGAGGAGTCCGCCCCGCCGGAGCAGCCTCCGGAGGAGGAAAAACCCGAATAACGCAAAAGCGCCGCCCGGCCGGGCGGCGCTTTCTTGTGCTCAGATCGTATTCAGGCAGGCGGTCAGGTGCCTTTGAAATTCCTGTTCGGCATCGGAGAGGTATTTCCAAACCGCATGAAATGCCCCCGCGTACTGATCCTCCACCCCGTCCAGCCCCAGGACCATGACGTGGATTGCCGACAGTCCATCGGAAATCCGTCGGGCGGACTCCTCCAGCTCCAGTAGATTGTCTCGAATATCCATCATTCTCTCCTTGTTTTTCACCAGGAGTTGTGGTATCATTAGATTTACCACTTCCTCCTTGGTGTGGTGAATAGGGTGTTGGTAGTTTGTTAGGGCCGCCAGCACTCTATTTTTTTTGTGCCAAAAGTAGAACTACCCCTTGCCTGATTGCTTCCGCACGTGTTACCTCGTGCGTGTTGCAGTATTCGTCAAGCAGTTTTAATGTTTGGTCGTCGATTCTGACCTTGATGTCGTTCCTCTTGGGGTTTTCCATTTTTGGCCTGCCTGTTCGTGGAGACACTTTGTCACCTCTTTTCGAGTTCCACAATGTAATAATAGATTATGGAACTCAGAATGTCAAGAGTTTTTTTGAGAAAGGGAGTGCCCTGACGCGCATTTTATCCGGAGATCAGCTGTAGGGGCCGCCCCCCTGGGCGGCCCGAAACCAGGGGAGGCGTTGTGTTTGGGCGGGCCGCCGTGGGCGGCCCGAAACCAGGGGAGGCGTTGTGTTTGGGCCGCCCCCCTGGGCGGCCCGAAACCAGGGGAGGCGTTGTGTTTGGGCGGGCCGCCGAGGGCGGCGGCCCCTACATTGCAATCTGCAAAAAGGGTAATGTTTTACACCGCTTTTCGTGCTTCGCTGGCCGTTCTCACCAAGTATTCCATCGCCTGCACCGGCCATTTTCCCGAGGCGGTCTCGCCGGTGAGCATGAGGGAGGAAGCCCCGTCCAGCACGCCGTTGTAGATGTCGCTCACCTCCGCCCGGGTGGGGACGGGCCGCTGCTCCATGGACCACAGCAGCTGTGTCACCAGGCAGAAGGGGCGGCCGGCCTCCCGGCACCGCCGGGCGATGTCCTTTTGAATGGCGGGCAGCTTCCACAGGGGCATGGCGTTGCCCAGGTCCCCCCGGGCGATGCACACCTGGTCCGCCGCCGCGATGATCTCATCCAAGTGGCCGTAGCCCTGCTGCTCCTCAATCTTGGCCATAATCTGCACCCGCTCCAGCCCCAGGGAGTCCAGCGTCTCCCGCAGAACCTGGATGTCCTGCCGGTCCCGGACAAAGGGCTGGAGGATGTGGGTCGTGCCGTACCGCCCCGCCTGCCTCAGATTTTCCAGATCGTCCCCGGTGAGGGTGGGGGTATGTACCTCTGTCCCCAGCAGGGACAGGCTCTTGCGGCTGAGCAGGGGCCCGCCCCGGACCACCCGGCACAGCAGTACGGTGGGGCTGGACCGGCGGACCTCCAGCAGCAGGGCGCCGTCGTCGATGGAGAGCTGCTGGCCCTGCCGGGCGGTCTGGAGGATGCTCTGAGGGACGGGGATTCCGCCGTCTCCCAGCAGAATGTCCTCCCCCTCCCGCAGGGGGATGGGCCGGGGCAGTTCCCCCACCCGCAGCTCCGGGCCCTGGAGGTCCAGAATCAGGTGGGCGTCCGCCCGCCCTGCGGCCCGGGCGGCGGGCCAGTACAGCTTTTCCAGCAGGGGGGCGCACTTTTGCAGGCTGGTGTGGGACAGGTTGACCCGGATACCCGTCATCCCCGCCCGGAACAGCTTCTCCAGAATATCCCGCTTGGCGCAGGGGTCCCCCAGAGTGGCGTAAAATTCCATACGATTTTCCCCCAATCCGTCCTTTTTTTCTATTATGAGGGCTGCGGGGATGGAAGTCAAGGGTTGCCCTTTGAAGATTTTTCCGGTATAATGCGGGAAAGGCCCCTTTGCAAAGGGAGGCGTTACGAGGGAGGAGCTTTTATGCGCATTATGGCCATTGACTACGGCGATGCCCACACTGGGGTGGCCGTTTCTGATCCCACCGGCTTTCTGGCGGGGACCACCACCACCATCAACAGCTGGCGGCAGGAGGTGGTGGTGGACGAGCTGGCTAAGCTCATCGAGAAGCACCGCCCGGACGAGGTGGTGCTGGGCTTTCCCAAAAATATGGACGGCACCGACGGGCGGAAGGCGGACCTCTACCGGGAGCTGGCCGCCGCCCTGGAGGAGGTCACCGGGATGAAGGTGATTCTCTGGGACGAGCGGCGGACCACCATCGACGCCCATCAGATTCTGTTCAACCAGGGCAAGGACGGCCGGAAACGGAAGAAAATCGTGGACGCTATGGCCGCCTCCCTGATTTTGGAGAACTATCTGGACTATAAACGGATGAAACGGGAGTGATTTGACATGAAACGACGGATTCCCAGCTTTTTGCTGTCCCTGCTGCTTCTGCTGACCCTCACCGCCTGCGGCGGAGCGCCTGACGCGGTCTCCAGCACAGAAATCCACTATTTCGAGCCCGTGGCCTCCAGCGACGTGACCGTGGCCGTCATTCCGGACGGCTCTGCTGCCCCGGAGGACGGGAATACCCATGACGGCAGTCAGGCCCCATCCAACGCCGGGGGCAACGGCGATGTGCTGGAGGGCAACCAGCCCGGCGGTAAGAGCGATGAGGGCAACGCGTCCGTCGACGAGGATGGCTGGTATACCTCTAAGGAGGAGGTGGCCCTGTACATCCATCTGTACGGCGATTTGCCCGACAACTACGTCACCAAGGACGAGGCGGAGGACGCCGGCTGGAGCGGCGGCAATGTGGAGCGCTACACCGGAGAGGGCACCGCCATCGGCGGGTCCCGCTTCGGCAACCGGGAGGGCCTGCTGCCCAAGGAGCAGGGGAGGACCTACACCGAGTGCGACATCGACACCCCAGGGGAAAACTCCCGGGGGGCCAAGCGCATCGTCTTTTCCAACGACGGGCTGGTCTACTACACCGACGACCACTACGAGAGCTTTGAGCTGCTGTATGGGGAGCCGTAGAATCAATACATGTAGCCACAATGTAGCCACATGTATTGACGCGTGAACCTGGGTATGCTATAATGGCAATATCAAAGGAGGTTTCAATATGGAAGTGGTTTCGGCGGCGAAGACAGATATGTTCCGGATGAGGATTAACCCAGAGGTCCGGCAGAATTTAGAGTGTGTGTATGCGAAAAATGGCCTCACGCTGACCGATGCGGTCAATGTGTTTTTTCAACAGTCTCTCAATGCAGGGGGGTTCCCGTTCCAGGTTACGGAGGACAATGCGGAGATGATTAGAGCGAAGGCTTTGAACAGGCTGATGAAAGAACTGGATGAAGGGATAGACGATCCAATTTCCTACTCCGAGGATGAAGTCTATCAGATGTTCGGAGTGGAGCGGTGAAAATTAAATATAAAAGTACTGCTCTCCGAGATATTAAACAGAAAGAGGAGTATATTTCAACCGTTTTGAAGAATAGACCAGCCGCTCAAAAGCTGACAGCCTCTATTCTTCGTGGGGTATCGCTTTTGGCGGACAATCCCAGAATGGGAGTTCCTCTCAACGGCAAATTTGATGTGGAGTCAGATTTGCGTTTTCTGATTATTTCTAAGCAGTTGGTATTCTATCGAATTGAAAATGAAGCACAGATTTCTGTCGTTCGTGTCCTAGACGGGCGGCAGGATTACATGTCAATTCTATTTGGGTGACATATATAACCAAGCCCCGCCACCGGCGGGGCAATTTTTATTTTTTCTCAAAAATTACTTGACATTTCGTCGGACAAATAGTATAATTATCGTACGACAAAAAGGAGGCGAATCAATGTCGTCAAAAATGGGAAGGCCGAAACTCGATAATCCCAAAAGTGAGCGTTTATATATTCGGGTCACACCAGAAGAAAAGCTTCAAATCTATGATTTTGCGAAAAGAACCGGATATACACTGCTGGAACTTTTATACAAGGGGATCGAATCGGTCAAAAAATAGAGTGCTGGCCGCCCTAGCAAGCATCCAACACTCTAAACACCACACCAAGGAGGTCTGGTAAATCTGATGATACCACAGCTCCTGGTGAAATGCAAGGAGGGAATCATGGATATTCAAAAAAGCCTGCTGGAACTGGAAGAGTCCGCGCGGCGTATTGCCGATGGCCTGTCAGCGATTCATATTATGATTCTGGGTATGGACGGGATGGACAGTCAGTATACAGGCGCGTTGTATGCGATTTGGGAGTATCTCTCCAGTGCGGAACAGGCGTTTCAAATTTGTCTGAATACCTGCCTGGAACAGGTATAAGCACAGGGCCCCGCCGGTTGGCGGGGCCTGTTCCTATGGATTGGGTTAGTGCTCACATTTCCAGAAGAACGCGCTGTAGGGGGGCAGCTCACTGCCGCCGCCGAAGTCGTGCTTCTCCCCGGAAATCAGATCCACGGCCATGCCGCAGCCGGCGTCGAAGTGGGCGGTGTAGGGGGCGCCGTCGGCGTTGATGGCCACCAGCACCCGCTCGCCCTCGCAGGCCCGCTCAAAGATGATCTGCTTGTTGGTGAGCACCACGTTGCGGTAGGCTCCGTAGCACAGGGCCTGACTGCCCTTTTTGGCCTGGGCCAGCTGGGAAATCCATGTGGTCAGCTCGTTCCGCTCCGGCTTTTCCAGGGCGGGGCGGAGCTCCGCGTCGCTGCCGTGTCCCTTGGCGCCCTTCATGCCCCACTCGCTGCCGTAGTACACCGCGGGCACCCCGGGCATCCCGAAGGCCATGGCCCAGGCGGGGCGCAGGTGGTCGGGATTGGTCAGCTTGGAGGCGATGCGGTCCACGTCGTGGTTGTCCAGGAAGGACAGCAGGTGCCTGCCCTTGTATAGGGTCCACTGCTCCGGGCCGAACTGCCGGGCCAGGGAGTGGCCGATTTCAAACATGTTCATGGAGTTGAAGGCGGACCACAGCCCCTTGTAGCACTCGTAGTTGGTGACGGAGTGGCACATGTCCTCCCCCATCCAGCGGTTGTAGTCCCCGTGGAGGGTCTCGCCCATCAGAACAAAATCGGGCTTGACCGAGTTGGCGAAGGACCGCAGCTGCTTCAGGTACTCCGGGGGCAGACAGTAGGCCACGTCCAGCCGCAGGCCGTCCACCTCAAACCGGTCCACCCAGGAGCGGATGGCCTCAAACTGATGCTGGACCACCGCGGGATTGAACAGATTCAGCTTGACCAGCTCATTGTGGCCCTCCCAAGCCTCGTACCAGAAGCCGTCATTGTAGTTGGTATTGCCGTCGAAATTGATGTGGAACCAGTCCTTGTAGGGGCTGTCCCACTTCTTCTCCTGCACATCCCTGAAGGCCCAGAAGCCCCGGCCCACATGGTTGAAGACCCCGTCCAGCATCACCCGCAGTCCGGCGCTGTGGAAGGCCTTGCACACCTGGGCCAGGTCATCATCGGTTCCCAGCCGGGGGTCCAGGTGGAAGTAGTCCCGGGTGTCGTAGCCGTGGCGGTCGCTGTCGAAGACCGGATTGAGCAGGACGGTGTCCGCCCCGGTCTGTTTGATATGCTCCACCCAGTCCAGCAGACGCAGGATGCGGGGAGTCACGGCCCCGTCGTTGTCCGCCGGCGCGCCGCACAGACCCAGAGGGTAGATTTGGTAGATGACTGTCTCGTCAAACCACATAAATATCTCTCCTTTCGCCGGTTGGCGATTTTTTGTCTGGTACATCATACTACATTTCATCTGTTTTAGCAAGTAGGGGCCGCCCCCTGGGCGGCCCGAAACCAGAGAAGACGCTGCGCTTTGTCGGGCCGCCGAGGGCGGCGGCCCCTACATTTCAATCTGCGAAAAGGACAATCCCGACCCGCCGCCCTCGGCGGGGCATTGCTTGAACAAGACCGGTCCGGCGGGTCATTGCTTGAAGATGGCCCGCCCAAGGGGGCGGGCCCCACAGGAAAGGGAGCTATTATTTCAGTGCGTCAGACACCTTCATCAGGGTCTCTTCATGGGTGTGGTCCACCAGGTGGGTGTAGATTTTTCCCGTGGTGGCGGGTGTGGCATGGCCCAGGGCCTTGCCGATGTCGAACAGGGGCACCCCCTGGAAGGAGGCCACGGTGGCGAAGGAGTGGCGCAGGCCGTGGAGGGTGACCCGGGGCAGGCCGTTCTTTTTGACGAACCGGGTGAAGGCCAGAGACAGGGCGTTGGGGGAGTAGGGCAGTCCCTTGTGGTCCAGCACCACGAACTGGCTGGGCTCCTTCAGCTTTCCGGAGCGGTACAGCTCCTGCTGCCGTTCCTGCTCCGCCCGGAGCAGCCGGTCCACGTCCTCGGGCAGGAACAGGGTGCGCACCGAGGAGCGGGTCTTGGTCTCCTTCTGGACGATGGTGGCGCCGAAGGCGGTGCGGGCCTCCCGGACGAAGAGCAGCTGCCGCTGGTAGTCGATGCACTCCCACTTCAGGCCGCAGACCTCCTCCCGGCGGAGCCCCAGGCTGCCCGCCAGCTTGACGCACAGCTCCAGGGGGTGGCCCTCCACCAGGGCGTACAGCCGTTTCAGCTCCTCCGGGCGGTAGTAGGACGCTTCCTTCTGCTTGGCCCGGGGGGGCTCCACCCGGTCCATGGGGGAGTTGAGCAGCTTGTCCTGCCGCACCGCCGAGCGCAGGGAGGAGGAGAGCAGGTCGTGGTGCCGCCGCAGGGTGTTGTTGGAGAGGTTGGCGTTCTGCTGGACCTGGATGTAGTACTGCTGAATGTCCATGGGGGTGAGCTTGAGCAGGGGGATGTCCCCCAGGGCGGGGAGGATGTGGTTCTCGATGATCTTCTGGTAGCCGTAGACGGTGGTTTCGGCCCGGGTGGGCTGGACGATGTTCTCCATCCAGCTCTCCAGCCAGTCCCCCAGGGTCAGGTCGTGGCGGGGGGTACGCAGCTCCTCCTCCCGGTGCATCAGAAACTGCCGCAGGCCCTGCCGGGCGGCGTAGAGGGTGCGGTAGGTCTGGTACCGCTTCATCCGCTTGCCGCTGCCGTCCTTGCCCAGGTCCATGCTTACATAGTACAGTTTCCGCTGGTCGTCATAGGAAATGTTGCGTTCTACTCTTTTTCTTGCCATAGTGATACCTCCATATCTTTATCTGAGGGCGCTGTTCCACCGGAATTGATGGAAAATCTTCCCTGATAAAAATAATGGACTATAAATATGAGATGAAGCAAGATTTTTTGCGAAATTTGTCGAAATTTGTGGGCGGGATTGTCCTTTTCGCAGATTGAAATGCAGGGGCCGCCACCCTCGGCGGCCTACCAAAGTGCAGCGCCTTCCCTGGTTTCGGGCCGTCCAGGGGGGCGGCCCCTACAGACGGCCTCCGGATAAACTGAACGTTAGGACACTTCCAAATTGGGAGTTTCTCTTTTCCTGAACGCGCTTTTATGATAAGATAAAGCAAATGACAGGAGGGATACTTATGCTGCGGATCGGAAACCTGTCCCTGCCCATTGGGGGAGATATGGACCAGCTGCGCAGACAGGCGGCCCGGGCGCTGGGGGTGCGTCTCGGGGCCCTGGGGGAGCTGGAGATCGTCCGGCAGTCCATTGACGCCCGGAATAAGGGGGATGTCCACTATGTGTACACCGTGGAGACCTCCCTGCCCAACGAGGGGGCGCTGGCGCGGTCCGCGCCGGGGCGGAACGTCACCCTGGCGGAGCGGGTCCCCTACGTGTTCCCGGCGGTCAGGCGGAAGTCGCCCCTGGCCCCCGTGGTGGTGGGGATGGGCCCGGCGGGGCTGTTCGCCGCCCTGTTTCTGGCCGGGAACGGCCTGCCCTGCATCATTCTGGAGCGGGGGCAGGACGTGGACCGGCGCACCTTGGACGTGGGGGACTTCTTGGCCACCGGCGCCCTGGACGGGGCGTCCAACGTCCAGTTCGGGGAGGGGGGCGCGGGTACCTTCTCCGACGGCAAGCTGACCACCGGCACCCACGATCCCCGGATTTCCGCCGTACTGGACGTTTTGGTGAATGCGGGGGCCCCCGCCGACGTGAAATACTCCCACAAGCCCCACATCGGCACCGACATCCTCCGGGAGGTGGTGAAGACCATCCGGAAGTCGCTCATTGCCATGGGCTGCGACATCCGCTTTGGCCACAGGCTGACCGGACTGACGGCGAGGGGAGACGCTTTGGCCGGGGTGGAGGTGGAGGGGCCCCAGGGGCGCTATCTGCTGGCGGCGGACACCCTTATCCTGGCCCCCGGCCACTCCGCCCGTGACACCTTTGCCATGCTCCGGGAGGCGGGAGTGCCCATGGAGCAGAAGAAATTTGCCGTCGGCCTGCGCATCGAGCACCGGCAGAGGGACATCAGCCTCCGGCAGTACGGCCCGGCCTGGGAGAAGCTGCCCCCCTCCGACTATAAGCTGGCCTGCCATCTGCCCAACGGCCGGTCGGCCTTCACCTTCTGCGTCTGCCCCGGGGGACAGGTGGTGGCGGCGGCCTCCCAGCAGGGGGGCGTGGTCACAAACGGCATGAGCCGCCGGGCCCGGGACGGGGAGAACATCAACGGCGGGCTGCTGGTGGGGGTGGGTCCGGAGGATTTTCCGGGGGACGTTCTGGCCGGGGTGCGGTTTCAGGAGGAGTGGGAGCGGGCGGCCTTCCGTCTGGGGGGCGGAGGCTTTTGCGCCCCCGTCCAGCGGGTGGAGGACTTTCTTCTGCAACGTCCCTCGGAGGGGCCGGGGGGTGTTGCGCCTACCTACCGGCCTGGCGTGGCCTGGACCGATCTGTCGGGCTGTCTGCCCGGCTATGTGACGGACACCCTGCGCCAGTCCCTGCCCCTGCTGGACCGGAAGCTCCGGGGCTTTGCCGCCCCGGACGGGGTCCTCACCGGGGTGGAGACCCGGTCCTCCTCCCCGGTGCGTATTCTGCGGGACGGGACTTTCCAGTCCGCCCTGCGGGGGCTCTACCCCTGCGGAGAGGGGGCGGGCTACGCCGGGGGGATTGTCTCCGCCGCCGTGGACGGCATCCGGGTGGCTGAGGCGGTGGCGTCGCGGTAAGTGACGGCGGCGGTTAGAGCGTTAGTATCGGGCCGCCGAAGGCGGCGGCCCCTACACACTGCCTGTAGGGGTCGGCCCCCTGGCCGACCCGCTTGTCAGAATATTTTCCAGGTTCCGGGGCATACTAGGGCCATCTGAAATAAGGAGGTCTTCCCCATGAGCAAGTCCAAGAACCAGAAGAACCGCGACCCCCGCACCGGCCGGTCCCTCCAAGGCTCCGCCCCCATCGCCGGCCAGAACCGCACCGACACCGCTACCAACGCCCAGAACCCCATGGCGGACAACCTGGAGATGCGGATGAAGCGGGAAGGACACGATATGTAAAAATGACCGGGGCGGTGGAAACCGTCCCGGCACTATTTACACATTCTTCACAAAAAGTTCCAAATATGGTGAAGATTGCAGGGGGGAGAGGTGGTATCCTGTTTACAGATCAAGGCATTGATCGGATCTCCCTCCGGGGCGGCAGCAGCTGCCCCATGGTCTGGCAGAACGCGCGAAGACCAGACATATTTGGTGACTCCCCACAGGTTTCCAAAGCCTCACGGCGCGAGGTATGCGCCCCACTGCCGCCCCACAAGGCATCCGCCCTGGCGCGGCAGACCAAAAACCCCCGTCTTCAGACGGTTTATCATATGGATACGCCTCCCCCTCTCTTTTCCATCAAAGCCCCCGGCCAAGGCCGGGGGCTTTGACGGTTTTTGGGGAATGGAGGGGACTGCCGGGAGGCCGGCGGGTCCTTCAAATCTGTTATCCCCTATGTTATCGGTACTTTAACCGAATATCTTCAATATGCGCCATTTTTATAGCATCATTTACATGGGTATATGGCTCAAGCTGTTCATATAGCATTTCAATTTCTGTAGCCGTCAGTCTTGCCCCGGATTTTGTAGCCTGTTCCTGTACAGCAGAAAAAAGTTCATAAAGATGGAGAATATGATGGGTTCCGCTTTTTAAAGGGACTTGCTTGAGCGTACAACGGTCGCTGAATACAATAAAAGAATGATAGGGAGGTGGGCCACCCAAAAAACGAAGTGGGCGTAATATCTGATACAGTCTGTCCAAATGTCCGCTATTTTGTAAAATAGGGTTATAAAAACGGTATCTTTGCGATTGTCCCCGGCCTGCTGGAAGGGTCTGAGTCCAATACTGTTGTTTTTCTGAGCCAAAAATCCAGCCGCCATAGTTTTTAGACTCAAACACATATATACCGGATTCATGTAGAAGGACTATGTCCAATTCGGTAGTGCCACCGTTCCACTTGGGTAAATAAAGATTAAAAAGAAATTTTCGAGGCTGCTCTAGGGACTCTAAGACCTTATAAATCAAAAATTCGCCCCAAAGACCTTCGTTGCTTATGACTTGTTCATAGGAATTTTGCGTTTGGAGAGCATATTCTGTTTGGTAATATTGCTTGCGGTCTTCTTCTCGTTTGTTTTTAGCTATGATTGGGATGCCGATTAGGATGAAGATGAGGGCAAGAAGCGCAAAAAGTTCCATTGCAATTTCCTCTCTGTTTTCCAGCATATTGCATTTTCGAAGTATAATTAAAAAGCGGAGGCTAATGAAATATCATTAACATGAGAGCGAATATTTTGTATGCGCTGGAGCTCACGGTCCGATCATCCCGGCCCACTCCAAAATAAGGCGGTAGTAATCGGTATCCAGAATCGTTCCCGAGTAGGCCACCCGGTTTTGCACCTCGGCCACCATCCCGGCCACCGCCTCCAGGTCGGGCTCCTCCCCGTCCCACCGGGTGAACTGGTCCAGGATGGAGTTGTAGTAGCCCTCCCGGTTGATAAAGCTGTAGTTGGCGAAAATAACCAGGGGGTCGGCGGGGGAGAGAATGTCGGACCCCATAATCAGCCGGGAGTCGTAATCCAGGCCGAAGAGGTTGGACAGGGTGGGCATCACGTCCAGGGAGGAGCAGTATTTGTCCACGTGGACGGCGGTGCCCTCCATATCCCCGCTCCAGAGGATGAGGGTGTTCTGGAAAATCTCAAACACCGGGTCCACCTCGTGGCCCAGCAGCTCGCTGTACTGCAGGTCGGTGAGGCCGTAGGGGTAGTGGTCGGCGGACAGGACGATCACGGTGTCTTCCAGCCTGCCCGCCTCCTCCAGCTGGCGGAGCAGGCTCTCCATGGCCAGTTCCAGCTCCAGCTGGCAGGCCAGGTAGCACCGCACCTCCTCGCTGTAGGGCAGGTCCGCCGTCTCGTCCCAGTGGCGGACGGACATGGCGTTGGTGTCCAGGGTGTAGGTGAGGTGGCCGCTGACGGTGAGGCAGTAGACGGCAAATTTCTCCTCGCTGACGAACATGGGGACGATCTGCTCCATCATCTCCAGGTCGGAGGGAGGGAAGGTGTCCCCCGACTCCAGCTCCAGCCCCTGGCCCAGGGCGTAGTAGTCGTAGCCCATATTGGGGTGGGACTTGTCCCGGTCGTAGTAGTTATAGAGGTAGTCGTGGAAGGCGTAGGTTTTGTACCCCTCCTTCCGGAACTGGTTGCCCAGAGCGAAGGGCATGTAGTTCTCTGAGGACAGGGAGTAGCTCCAAACCCCCGGCTTGGGGATGAGCCCGGTGGTGGTGACGTACTCCCCGTCGGAGGTGGATACCCCCCACAGAGGGGTGTAGAAGTGGTCAAAGACAAAGCCCTGGTGGGACAGCTTCCACAGGGTGGGGGTGCGCTGGGGGTCCATGGCCAGGGTGGAGAAGCCCTCCGCCACGATCCAGATGAGATTTTTCCCCTCAAAGTAACCGGTCCACAGATTCTCCGGAGTGGGCGTCCGCTGAGAGAACCACTGATGGGCGCTTTTCAGCCCCTCGTCCTCCTCGTTGGCGATCAGGGTCTCGAAGTCGATGGGAAGGGTGTGGAAGCCAGGGATGGCCTCCGGTGTGGGGCGGGGACTGTCGGGGACTGTTGGCTCCAGGTCGGGGGGCGCCTTGTCGGGAGCCGGCTCCGCGCTGGCGTCGGGGGCGTCGGGCTCAATGCCGAAGAGGACCCGGCGCAGCTC
>ERZ779633.361-NODE-361-length-13114-cov-26.423539_pt1 | contig 13114 bp, 5 predicted proteins | sample MGYA00514195_ERZ779633 | MGnify/ENA primary metagenome ERZ779633 (study PRJEB29562, sample SAMEA4376707) | mouse gut metagenome | isolation source: Cecum | study: EMG produced TPA metagenomics assembly of the A DSS colitis mouse model was used to assess the...
CTTCGGATGATTCTGAGAATCCCGACACAGGGGATGAACCTTCGGATGATTTTGAGAATCCCGACACAGGGGATGAACCTTCGGATGATTTTGAGAATCCCGACATAGAAGATGAAATTTCCGATGAGCCTGTGGATAATGAACAGGAAGAAGACATTCCCCCTGTGGAGGCAGAGGAACCTGAGCAACCCGAGGAGACAGAAGTCACCGTCTCTGAGAACAGCGTGTCGGATAATGCGCTGTCTGCGACGGTTTTTTCCGTGCGCGCTTCCGAGGAAACCGTGACGGCGCTTTCTTTTGATGCGCTTTCCGGCGACGGCGTGCAGGTCACGCTGCCGGCAAAAACCGACGGCATAGATCATTATGTGTGGTACTCCTTTACCGCACCTAAGGATGGAAGATATGCCTTTTATACCGAGGAGGCTTTTCCCTATGTCGCTTATTTCTATCTGTGTGCGGAGCCGGACAAGGATACGCGCATACGAAATGGGACACCGCAGAAAAGTCATTCGCTCTGTACCACGACGAACTATATGAATCAAGGAGAAACCCTGTACATAGGGGCTTATACGGTGGAAACAGACGAGGACCCCGTTTTTACCCTGCGGGCGGCAGAACAGACCCCGTTTACGAAAAACAACGACGGAACTTATACGGCGGCGCTGCCGGACGGGGATTCGATTACTTTGAAGACGAGAACGGGAAAAAGCCGTTTTCAGGTAGAGATGGTGACGACAACTAGGCCGCAGTGTAATCTGATTCCTTACTACTGTCCGGCGGATCATTCGGAGGGCGATCAATATAGTGGTAATAAGGCGGATACGAGCATGCAGGGATCAACGGCGTGCACAAGTGCGCTTCCCGGGGGAAGCTATGATGTGGCATTTATGGTTACCCGCGGTACATCTGAGAATCGGTTTGCGGCGCTTCTCACCGGCATGGACCCGTTTGTCATAGAAGGGGCGAACAGTGAGGACATCATGTATGTGCATGATGTCGTGTGCGAGGAGAGCGCGATTGCGCTGGATATGGAGTCTCTGGTGCGGGACAGCAATGACATGGAAGTCTGGTGCCATGCTGCGGACAGCGGCGAAAAGATAGGAAATGAGATTACGGTCAATCCGTGGAGGACTTACAGATTTGAGGAACTGGAAGCCGGGACAGAATACCGGTTTGATATTCGTGACGCGGACGAAGACAGGATACTGAAATCGCTGACTTACAGAACGAAGGCGGCGAGTGTACAGATCGAGGATGCCACAGCGGAGATTTCGGATGATTTTTCCAAACTGACGATCAAAGTAAAGACCTCCTGGCAGGGAACGGAAGGCGAGGGGAAGATTCGCTGGAAACTGACGGATTCCCTTGGACGGGTGCACGAGGACGACTACGGGACGATCAATCTTAGCGAGAAGGATGCGCAGGGATATTTTACGAAGGAAATCGATGCTGCCATAGACAAGATCTGTCTGACGGCGGGGGCGGAATATTCCATACAGGTCAGTATGCAATTTACGTCGGAACAGAAAACGGTGTTCACGACGACAAAGGTGGTTACGGTCAAGGTGCCGGAGCAGGCTTCTGTAAAAGAGTCGGATATCACTTTTGAGGTCAGGCAGGCAGAACGGGATGATGCCGGCAAACCGCAGGTCGATTTAACCGTGAAAGTGCAGGGACTTGCGGAAGCTTCTAAAGCGTGTTATTTTTTCCGGTCCGTGCAGGCAGAAGGGGAAGAATATTCGGGAAGAACTCTGTTGTTGGAGGCGGGAGAAGCGAAAGATACAGTTACCCTGTGGACGACGGCATTGGGCATGGAGTATGAGTTTATCCTGTCTGTGGGCGGCAGTACGAAAAAGGTGACTCTCCCTATCGAAAATGAACTTGGCGTGGGTCTGAAGCGGGTGGAGAAAGCGACGGATGAAATAGGGGCGTTTCATTTTGTGCGTACCTATGAGATCGACGGGAAGGAGGACCTGACAGGCACTTATTATCTACAGTTACAGGCGCTTCCACTCACACCCGGCAGCAGTGTACTGCCTTATGAGAACATAGGGAAAGCGGTGGAGTTAACTCAGGCGAACGGCTATCAGGCGACGGTTTCCACGCTGGATGCCGGCTGGGTGCCGCAGCAGGATATCGATTACAGCCTGCGTATCGTGTTGAGCAGGACAGAAAACATCAGCTACGACGTGAATCTGCTGGCTGTGGCTTATGACAACCTTCACACCGGAAAACCGCATTTTATATTGGAGAAACTGAGCAATTATGCCTATACGTCCCAGAGTTATCAGGTGAGCCTTGCGGAAGCGGATGCAAAGGCTTTGGGAGCGCATGGGCTGCGTGTTCCCATATATTGTTATCTTCGGGAAGCGGGCAGGCAGACTTACACGCAAATTGTTAAGAATCAACAATTGCAACCGAAAGAAGACGGCAATGAAGATTATAGTACAATAGTGACGTTTTCCGGGCTGAAGGCGGATACGGAATATGAGTTTTCCCTGCGGGATCATAGCGGGGAGACGGCTTATGCGACGGATGGGTTCCGGACGGTGAAAGATACCCGGGCTGTGACGATCTCAAAGACAGAAGTTTATGTGGAGCGGGTGAAGCTTTACTATACCCTGAGCGGGTTTGACAAGTATACACAGGATTATGTGGTGTGCTATTACAGACGGGCGGGCGTTTCCGGAGCATGGGAGTCGAACAACGCATGGCCTGCAAAGAAAGACGACTATTTTACCCTGTCGGATCTGAAAGAAAACACGGCCTATGAGTATTTGATCGGTATTGGGAAACAAAGTGAAGATGTTCCTTATCTGACACATACGGTGAGAGGTACGGTTACGACAAGAATTGACACGCGGCGCATCGAGGTCAGCGCAAAGACCCGTATGACGTCTGCCGAGATCACTTATCAAATGTTTAACATGGATGTGACCGGCAACAATATCGTAACATTCTTCTGGCGCGAGAAGGGACAGGAGCAATGGAAGAAGGAGGCGGAGGAGCAGTATTTTACGAACGAGGAGAGGAAGACTCTTTCGCTGAGCGGACTGAAGGAAAATACGGTCTATGAGTATCGGGTCGGGTTCACGAAACCCTGGTCTGTACCGACGGATGATTTGATGCACGTCGCGGAGGGAACATTTCAGACGGTGGAGGATCGGCGGACGGTGGAAATCGTTCCGGAGGTGAAAGCCTATTCCGCGAAGATACGTTATACGTTAAGCGAAATGAAAGGGGCGGATGACGGCTGGTTCGTATGCTATCTGAAAAAGGCTTCCGATGCAGAAAACGGCGCAGGAAAAATGGTGTATACGGCAAAGACGGGAGAAGATGCGGCGGAAGATACCTTTAAGCTTGAGGAACTGGAGGAGGAGACGGCTTACGAGCTGACTGCGGGTTTTGGTACGGAAGAAAATGCCGCCGCAGACAGTTTAAAGCGTGCAAAAACATTTCCGTTTACGACCAATCCTGACAGCCGCAGCCTGTCAGAGGCGAAGGCGGAAGTTACGGATGCAAATGTCACTCTGCAGGTAAAGTTTGCCGGGAATCTGGAGAAACACGCTTCTTATGTCCATTTTTTCTATCGTGAGAAAGGACAGACAGCATATGAAAAGACCGGTCGTATCGTAAACGTGAGCGGCGTAGAGGAGGAAACCGCTGCGGTGACGTTCAGTGCTATGTCGCTGTTAAAAGAGACGGAGTATGAGTTTGCGGCGGTCATGACCAATGACAGCGTGTGTGAGAAACCGGAAGATGTGACAAGAGACGCTTATAAGGCTTTTGGCAGCTTTATTACGGCGGAGGCGGTGAAGCCTGTCAAACTGATCATATCGCAGGAACAGCTATATTTGAACGCGAATGCGTTATATAAAAATGAAAAAGGCGTTGGCTTTGATTATTTGAATGTGAAGTGGGAGCCGCTTGAGGCGGATGCCGATCTGGTCTGGAAAAGCAGCGATGAGGCGGTTGTCACAGTGACAGAGGATGGTAAAGTGTCCGCCGCGGCGGCAGGCAAAGCCACGATTACTGCCACATCCATTTATGACAGGGATGTGTCTGTTTCCTGTGAGGTGACGGTTGGCGATTATCTGATCGGCAGGAAAGGCGCGGACGGCAGCATCTCTCCCATGGAGGATGCGAGGCTGACTGCGGCAAGGGGCGTCTCCTGCGAGGGTTATGTCCTCTGCAAAGCAGCGAATGGAAATCTCACGGAGGTTTTGGCTTCAGAGATCATTTCGCGTAATGAATCGATTGCACAGTGGGCGGATGGTGTGATTGAGACAAAGCGTGCGGGCGAAACCAAACTGGTGTTCACGTCGGAGGCAGACCGGGTGCAGGCTTTCCTGACGGTTTCTGTGCAGCCTTCCACCGGCAAGGGTTTTGCAATCACAGGATTTCGATCGAATTATGATTCCGGGCGCTCTTATCCGGCGTTGAGGGCACAGGAGAAGGACGCCGAGGGGCGTGAGCAGTATACGATGGCCTATTCTAAGCAACTGCGTATTGCGTACACTGCGGCGGGGGAGATTATGCCTTCCCGTCCCGGGTTTGACAGCGGAGACTTCAATTGGAGCATTGATCAGTCCGATGTGGCGACAGTGGACGGGAGTGGGAAGGTGAAACCCCTGAAAGCAGGCGATGCCGTGCTTCGCGTGGTGCCGAAAAACGCGGATGAAGATGCGCTCTACAAGACGCAGGTCTGCGAGATCGCGCTGCATATCAAGGAATTGCCGCCACAGGGGAAAAGCAGCTTATTCTATGCGCTGGAAAATACCCATAAAAAGCTGGGCGATGTAAAATTCCCCGAGGATTGGGCAGGGTGGAAATGGCAATCCCCCGACACACCCCTTGTAATCAACGGGGAGAACAGACAGTCTTATTCGTTTCCGGCAGTTTATACAGGAGATACTTATTATCCGCATGAAAGGCTCGTCAGTGTGCAGATCGGCAGGGTGACGGGAATTACAGCCTATGAGAAGGAGGACGGAAATCACAACAACGTGCTGGAGGTGGGAACTGCGGACGGTGAGGGAAATCCGACCGAAGGCTCCGACTCCCTGACGCTGTGCGTAGATTCCCTTTTCCGAGGGGACATCAATCGCAGGGAGAGCCTGAACTATACGTGGAAGGTGGAAGTGAATCAACCGACAGGGCTTGTCCTGAAAGAAGGGGAGTTCAGACTGGCGGCTGATGGACGGCTGCAGAAGACCTTTACCGTGACGGCGGTGAAAAAAGGTAACTATACCCTGACACCTGTTATTAAAGTGACGGATCCCAAGACGAAGCGGGAGAAGGTGCTGGCAAAGACCAGTTTTAAGATTAAGGCTGTGGAGGAAAAGCAGGCGTATGTTACGCTAGTGCCTGAGGAGACCGTAGGTGTTCAGGTGGAAGAAGGCGGAAGGATCGTGGCGTATGTTGACGGGGATGTCAAAAGCCTGCGCATCGGGACAAAGCTCCTTGACAGAATGGGGACGGAGACGGTTTTTGATAAGCTGAAACTTGCATGGAGCGTATCTGATAAAAAGGTCGCCACGGTGCAAGCGTCCAAGGATACGCACTCGGCGGAGGTAAAATTCGTCGGGGAGGGGCATGTGATCCTGACGGCGAAGGCGAAAGATAAGGCGGGTCATACCGCGACGGCACAGATCGAGATCAGAAACCGTGCGCCGAGAGTCAGTGTTTCTAAGGTGACAGTCAATCCGGGATATGACTTTGACAGCGCGGAAGGAAGACGGCTTGCCTTTGAGAACGGCGGGGCGGTGGAGGTCGTGCCTGTTTACGGAGTAATAAAACATGGTACGGTCAACCTCTGGAAGAGTGACAAAATGACGCTGGAGACGGATCTGGAGTTGGTTGAATATGAGGATGGCGGCAAATACAGCTATCTGATCCGCCCGACGGATTCTGCGCAGGATAAAGTTTACGACTGTTATCTGGGCGTGGAGAGTCACGGGCTGTTAGCGGAATCCTTTTTCCACCCGCTAAAAGTGACGGTGAAGACGAAGCAACCGCAGGCGACGGTAAAGTCAGTGCGGGCGGCAAATCTCTTTTACCGTACCGATTCCGCGTCCGTGGATATCAGTACCGCCGAAAAAGGCGTTGTGATCGAAGCTGTGAAATGGATCGACAGTGCGGAGGGAGAAGGAAACGGCTTTGCTTCCGAGCCGTCAGAGTATCTGTTTGACACGACGAAGAAGGCTGGTAATGTGGAACGCCTGTATTTTGCGCAGGAAGACATCCGGCTTACGGACAAGAAAAAACCGGCGGAGCCGGGAATCGTATCGGGTAAAATAGAAATCAGGTATGCGGGCTACAAAGAGGCAGTCGAGAAGCCGGTTTCCCTCAAGTGGAACTACAAAAAGCCGACGATTGTGGTCAAGGAGAAGCAAGCCACATTGATCCCGTCTCTGGACGGTCATATAAAAGGCAGTTTTGACCTGTATAATGAGGAAAATAAGAAGCTGTTAAACAGAAGCAATCCGGACAAGTATGACCCCAGGATCTGCTATAGTGAGCTGACTTTTCAAAACAAGGATGTGCACAGATCCGGTTATCGAGATTATACTTATATGGGCAGTAAGACGAAAGGCAGCGAGAAATTGAGGATGACTATTGTCTCCGACTTCTGGCGGGAGCCCATGGAAGCTGTGCAAATCATAAAATTTGCGAATCCCGTGCCTTATCTGACGAAGGCGAAGCTGGTCATGAATACTGGATATGTGAGTACGGCATATACGGACATCGAATTGAAAAACGCTTATACGGCGGCGCTTTCCTGTGATGATATCATCATTGAAGGGAAAAACGCAAAATCACAGGCGTTATTGGATCAGGATATTCTGGAGATGGAACAGGAGAGCGCAGGGAGCAACCGTATCGTAGTGAGGTTGAACAGGCCGAAGACCCTGGGATCAGAGGCCGTGAAGGCAATCAAAAACGGAACCTACGATTTTAAGGTAACGCCGTGTTTTCGGGATGCTTCCGGAAACCAGATCAAGGGAAAGACGCTCACCTTAAAGATTCAGGCGGTAAACAAGGCGATCACGGCGAAGGTGAAGCAGTCGGGGAGTATGGATCTGGCAAAAAATCCGGGTGCCGCGAAGAACTTTGCAGAAATCAGGATCACTCCACAAAATGTCGGAGAAAACTATACGTATGATAACAAGAAAGGGCTTTCTCTGGTGGGGGAATACAGCGATTATTTTCAAATCTATTATTATACATATATACCGGGAAGGTATCAAATCAGAGCGAAAGAGAATAAGGAGAGCAAACTGAAGGCAGGACAGCGTTACCGTTTGGCGATTCGCTTCACGCTCAAGCTGGAGAATGGTGACACGGTTCAGGTGCAGACGCCGACCTTTACCGTTCGCCCCAAGCAGTCCGTGCCGAAGGTGACGGTGCACGGCAATGCCCAGACGCTGTATGCAGGAAACGACAAATTGACAAGGACCTGCGGGTTTGAACTGCCCGAGGGAATGGGGTATCGGATCAAGTCCGTTTCCGGCGGTCTGGACTGTAATAAGGACGGAAAGCAGGATATCACGCTGACATGGGTGAAAGCGGATTCCACAGATCACTATGTTTCAGCCATATTGAAGCTTACGGACAGAGACGGCGCGCTGACGGTGAGCGGTATGAAAGGAAAAACCTACACGATGCCTGTTCTCATAACACTGGAGGGCAGGGACGGCATTGCTAAGGATGTAAAGACAAACATTAAGGTAACGGTCAGAAGATAGGTGTGGCAGGCACATAGTAAAAGAAAATAAAGTACAGCTCCCGAATGTTTTTTCGCGGAGCTGTATTTTTGTGGCGCGATGGGACACAAAATGCAGGCTCAATGTTTACATAGGATATTGCTGGAAATATAAAGTTTTGACATTTTCTGCAAAAAGGGGTTGACGAAGGTTACATAATATATTATAATAACATACGTTACCAAAAGAAGCTGTAAAAAAGCTACATGAGAGCAGGAGAGGTACATTCTTATGGCAAGAAAAGAGACGATTACCAAAAACGACATATTGAATGCGGCATTTGAGATGGCGCGGACGGAAGGGCCTGCGCAGGTGAGCGCGAGAACGTTGGCGGCGAAGGCGGGCTGCTCTACGCAGCCGATTTTCCGCGTCTACAAGAACATGGAGGAGCTGGGAGAGGATCTGTTTGCGAAGGCGATGGATTTTTTTTGTGCTTATTATGAGGAGTTTCCGAAACAGAACAATACGCCTTTTGTCAATCTGGGACTGGCCTATATCCGCTTTTCCCAGGAGGAGCAGAATCTGTTTCGCTTGTTATTTTTAGCGGAAAACCGCCATGGCAAGAGTCTGTATGATATGCTCAACGGCAAAAACGGCGCAGTGGTGCGGGAAATCAACAGTGCAAAGATCTTTGGCTGCAAGGATCCCAGCGGGATGTTTATGAAGATGTGGATCTTCATCCATGGGGCGGCTTGTATGACCATGACAGGAGATTATGACCTTCAGGAGGAGGATACCATTAAACTTTTGGAAGAATCTTACAACGCATTCCAAAACATCTGACGAAAAGAAATACCGGTAGAAGGGTTTTTGTATGGCAATTGAGAATCGATATGACATCATAACCAGGATCAACGAGTATTACAGCAAGATGAGCAAGGGACAGAAGGCAATCTCGACTTTTATCTATGATCATTACGATCAGGCTGTCTTTATGACGGCGGCAAAGCTGGGAGATACGGTGGGCGTCAGTGAGTCCACCGTTGTTCGTTATGCCATGTTCATCGGTTATAACGGTTATCCGGAATTTCAGAGAGATTTGGAGTACTGGGTACAGAATAAGATCAACTCTGTTCAGAAGATCGGCGCCAAGTACGGTAAGAGCAGCCAATCGGAGATCTTAAATTCCGTGCTTACTGCTGATATTGAGAAAATACAGGATACCATTCACAATCTGGATCCGACTGCCTTTGAGACGGCGGTTGATATCATATTAGAGGCGAAGACAGTTTACATCATGGGTGTCAGAAGCTGTGAACCGCTGGCGGATTTCTTACAGTTTTATCTGAATATGATCCGGGGAAATGTGGTGCTCTTAAAAACGACAAGTGTTTCGGAAACCTTTGAACAGATGATCCGCATCGACGAGAAGGACGCTTTTGTGGGCATCAGCTTCCCCAGATATTCCATGAGGACTTTGAAGGCCATGGAGTTTGCCAATGACAGGAATGCCAGAGTGATCGCGGTCACGGATTCCGTGCACTCGCCCATGAATCTCTACTCCTCCTGCCATCTGCTGGCCAGAAGTGACATGGTGTCCATCGTGGATTCGCTGGTTGCTCCCTTGAGCCTGATCAACGCGCTGGTGGTAGCGATGTGCTTAAAGCAGCCGGAGGAGGTCAAAGATAATCTGAAGAACCTCGAGGAGGCTTGGAATAATTATCAGGTTTATCTGAATGATGAAATCAATTTTATTGACGAGGAACCGATGCTCAACTATCCGTTGCGGAAAAAATCAGAATAACAACGCGAAAAGAGGCATTCTCTGCATGATGAGGGAGTATGGATGTATATGAACAGGGAACAGATAGTCGTGATTGGCGGCGGCGCGGCGGGAATGATGGCGGCAATTGCGGCGTCAGAAAAGGGACGCCGCGTTATTTTATGTGAAAAAAATGAAAAACTTGGGAAAAAGATCTACATAACCGGCAAGGGACGCTGTAATGTCACAAATGCCTGTGAACGGGACAAGTTTTTTGAAAATCTGGTGACCAATCCCAAATTTTTCTACAGTGCCTTTCATGAATTTGACAATGCTGCCATGATGGCGCTTTTGAAAAATAACGGCTGTTCTTTGAAGACGGAGCGGGGAGAACGGGTCTTTCCCGTGTCGGACCACGCTTCCGATGTGACTGCCGCTTTGGAACGGCTTTTGCGAAAGCAGGGGGTGAAGGTGCGGTTTGGCGCGGCAGTGCGGGATATTCTGACAGAGGAAGTGCCAACGGTGGAAGAAGGACAACTGTCTGAACAGGGGAAACAGGCGCCGCCCGCGAACCAGAGATATGTAACAGGCGTTATGCTGGAGAACGGAGAACGGATTCCGGCGTTTAGCGTGGTGCTGGCGACGGGCGGTCTTTCTTATCCGAGTACGGGTTCGACGGGGGACGGCTATCGCATGGCCGAACACCTCGGACATATGGTGAAGGAATGTTTCCCGGCCCTCGTGCCGATCGAGATCAGAGAATCCTGGTGCGCGGCCTTGCAGGGGCTATCTTTAAAAAATGTGGAGCTGACCATGCGCTGCGGCACAAAGAGGATCTGGCAGGGGTTTGGGGAACTGCTTTTTACTCACTTTGGGATCAGCGGGCCGCTGGCCTTGTCCGCCAGCAGCTATTATGGCAGATGTAAGGATAAGGATCAGGTTTCTTTCATATTGGATCTGAAGCCGGCACTTACGATGGAGCAGCTTGAAAGGCGTATTCTGCGGGACTTTGATGAAAATCGCAACAAGAGCCTTAAAAACGTGATCGGCAGTCTTTATCCCGCAAAACTAACACCTGTTATGATATCTCTTTCGGGGATTGAACCGGAGAAGAAGATTCACGAGATCACGAAACAGGAGCGGGAAGTGCTTGTGCGGCTGACGAAGGAGCTTACCATGCAGGCGGCAGGGCTAAGGGGATATTCGGAGGCAGTGGTCACGCAGGGCGGCGTATCTGTAAAGGAAGTCAATCCCTCCACCATGGAATCAAAGCGGGTGAGAGGACTCTATTTTGCGGGTGAGATCCTGGATCTGGACGCGCTGACAGGCGGTTTTAATTTGCAGATCGCCTGGTCGACGGGACATCTTGCCGGATCAAAGATTTGAGCCGATATAGGAATAGATGGATGACGGAAACTTGAGCTGTCAAACAGAGATATCATAGTTACGATCATATTATTAAGAAAGCAACGAGGAGACGATCATGGGTATCAATATTGCGATAGACGGGCCTGCGGGCGCGGGAAAAAGTACCATTGCCAAGCTGATCGCGGCAAAAAAAGGTTATATTTATGTGGATACGGGAGCGATGTACCGTGCGATGGCGTTGTTTCTGCTCAGGGAGGGCGTAGACTCTGCGGATACAGCGGCGATCGACGAAAAGTGCAGGGAGGCGGATATCACCATTGGCTACGAGGAGGGCGCACAGATCGTCTACTTGAACGGTGAGAATGTGAATGGCCTCATCCGCACGGAGGAGGTGGGAAAGATGGCATCCGCCAGCAGTCCCAATCCCAATGTGCGGAAAAAATTGGTGGAGCTGCAGCAGAAGCTGGCGGCGGGTGCGGATGTGGTGATGGACGGACGGGATATCGGCACCTGTGTGCTGCCGAATGCGCAGGTAAAGGTATTCCTTACGGCGGACAGTCACGAAAGAGCCCTGCGGCGCTATAAGGAATTGACGGAAAAGGGAGAAAGCTGCGATCTTGCCGTGATCGAAAAGGATATTATCGAGAGGGACAGGCAGGACATGACCAGAGGGATCTCTCCCTTGAAACAGGCAGAGGACGCGGTGCTCGTGGATTCCTCTCATATGACGGTGGAAGAAGTGGCGGATGCCATTATTTCCCTGATCAATGCGTAAACCGCACGGAGGTAATTTATGGAAGTCATACTGGCAGAGCATGCGGGCTTTTGTTTTGGCGTGCAGCGGGCGGTAGATACTGTCTATGAAAAGATCAGGAGCAGGGGAAAGGATGAGCCCCCGATCTATACTTTCGGATCTATCATTCATAACGAAGAAGTGGTAAGTGATCTGCAAAGGCGCGGGGTAAATGTGTTGTCTTCGCTTGCGGAGGCGGAGCAGATACCAAAAGAGGGGAGGGGCACGGTGATCATCCGCTCCCACGGGGTTGAAAGAAGCGTCTTTGAAAGACTGAAAGAGCTGGGATATCAGGTGACAGATGCCACCTGTCCCTTTGTCAAACGGATCCATGATATCGTAGAGCGGGAGAGCGCGGCGGGAAAAAGCATTGTTATCGTTGGAGACCAAGGGCATCCCGAGGTGGAAGCGACCAGAGGGTGGTCTCACACGAAAACCTACATTATCGGTTCTCTTGAGGAGGCCGAAAAATTCATGCCCGGGGAGGGTGAAGAACTGTACATTGTTTCCCAAACGACATTTAACTACAAGAAATTTCAAGATGTGGTTGAAATTCTCTTGAAAAAAGGTTACAATGTTGGTGTTGTGAATACTGTATGTAACGCTACGGAAGTGCGTCAAACCGAGGCCGGGGAGCTTGCAGCCCGAGCCGATGTTATGATAGTAATAGGTGGAAATCATAGTTCTAACACGAGAAAGCTCTATGAGATCTGCAGACAGGAGTGCGAGGCGACTTATCATATCCGGACACTCGATGATCTGCATTTACAGTTACCTGAAACTGTCCGACTGGTGGGTATTACAGCAGGGGCTTCAACCCCAAACAATATTATCGAGGAGGTTCAAAATTATGTCCGAATTAACTTTTGAACAAATGTTAGAGGAGTCTTTAAAGACAATACACACAGGAGAGATCGTTGAAGGTACTGTTATTGATGTAAAGCCTGAGGAAATCATCTTAAACATCGGTTACAAGTCAGACGGCGTTTTGACGAGGAATGAGTATACGAACGAGCCGGGTGTAGACCTGACGACGATCGCAAAGCCCGGTGATACCATGGAAGTAAAGGTACTTAAGGTAAATGACGGCGAGGGACAGGTACTTCTTACCTATAAGCGGCTTGCGGCTGACAGAGGCAACAAACGCATTGAGGAAGCATATGAGAACAGAGAAGTGCTTACGGCAAAAGTTGCGCAGGTGCTGGATGGCGGCTTAAGCGTAGTGGTGGAGGAAGTGAGGATCTTTATTCCGGCAAGTCTGGTTTCCGATACCTATGAAAAAGATTTGAACAAGTATGCAGGTCAGGAGATCCAGTTTGTTATCAGTGAGTATAATCCGAAGAGAAGAAGATACATCGGCGACAGGAAGCAGCTGATCATGGAAGAAAAGGCGGAGCTGCAAAAGAAACTGTTCGAGACCATCAAAGTTGGCGATACCGTGGAAGGAACGGTAAAGAATGTGACCGATTTTGGCGCATTTATCGA
>ERZ779633.363-NODE-363-length-13110-cov-8.926082_pt1 | contig 13110 bp, 10 predicted proteins | sample MGYA00514195_ERZ779633 | MGnify/ENA primary metagenome ERZ779633 (study PRJEB29562, sample SAMEA4376707) | mouse gut metagenome | isolation source: Cecum | study: EMG produced TPA metagenomics assembly of the A DSS colitis mouse model was used to assess the...
CTGCCGAGATCCTCCACCCCGTCGCAGCGGTTAAAGATAATCAGTTCAGACTTCCTGATCTGTTCCGCCAGCAGAGACTTCATATTCGTAAAATACATGGGAAAAGTGGAGGCGTCGATCGTGGTGATCTGCTGCTCGATCTTCCAGTGCCACGGAAGTTTCATCTCCTTGTAATTCCACATGCCGTTATACTCGATAATAATGCGCTCCGGCTTATGCTTCTTCTCCAGCTCAATCAGGTGATTCGGCGTAAACGCCTCCTCCCCGTCAATCAGCTCCAGCACCGTGCGGCTCTGCTTCAAAAGCGCAGGGTCATACTCGTTTTCACCCTCTTCACAGAGGATGAGCAGCGTTTTCCCTCGTACCTGAAAATAAGGCTGCGCCAACGTGTAGGTGATAAACTCCGTCTTGCCGCTCTCCAAAAAGCCGTTAATCATATAGACCGGTTTCACTCTTCCTTCATCCCTTTCTCATTGCATATAAATATAACTCGTTATTTATTTCTTAAACAGCTCTGCCAGCTTCTCCTCTTTCAGCTTGGAGCCGATCACACAGATCTTTCCCGTTACGCCGGGTTTCCCGTCCCTGACATTGCTCTCCTCGGGCACATAGTCAAAATAGATCCAGCCGCCGTCCGCGCCGGGAACCATCCCTTTCGCACGGAGCACCAGGCCGCACGCCTCTTCCCTGTCAAGCTCCGCCAGAATATGCGAGATCTCCTCCTTCGTGTAAACTGCAGGCGTCTCAAGCCCCCAACTTGTAAAGACCTCGTCCGCGTGATGATGGTGGCCATGTCCCTCGTGATCATGATGTTGCGCATGCCCTTCGTGGTCGTGATGGCGCTCATGCTCCTCGCAGTCATGGTGATGCTCATGCTCCTCGTGATCGTGATGATGCTCATGTCCATGCCCGCCGTGCCCATCATGGTGGTGCTCATGCTCCTCGTGGTCATGATGATGCTCATGTCCATGCTCGCCGTGCTCATCATGGTGGTGCTCATGCCCCTCGTGGTCGTGATCGTGACAACCACATGTGCAGTCCGGCCCATGATCGTGGTGATGATGATGCTCCTCCTGCATCTTCATCACTTCCCGCATCAGTTCTGCCTCCAGATCCTTGGCGCCCTCAATGGTTTCCAGAATATCCTTCCCTTCAAGCGCATCCCAGGGCGTCGTGATGATCGTTGCCTTGGCATTATACTCCCGAATCAGGGCCACACAGGCGGACAGCTTTTCCTCGCTCAACTTATCCGTCCTGCTTAAGACGATGGTACCGGCATGTTCGATCTGATTGACAAAAAATTCCCCGAAATTTTTAATATACATCTTACATTTGCAGGCGTCCACCACAGCCACCGCGCTGTTTAACCGCACATCTCTGTCCGTCATGGCGTCCTGCACCGCCTTCATAACATCAGAAAGTTTTCCCACACCCGAAGGCTCGATCAGAATGCGCTCCGGCGTATAGGTATCTAACACCTCCTTTAAGGACGTGCCAAAATCCCCCACCAGCGAGCAGCAGATACAGCCGGAATTCATCTCCTTGATCTCGATGCCGGACTCCTGCAGGAATCCCCCGTCTATGCCGATTTCACCAAATTCATTCTCAATCAGCACCACCTGCGTATCCGCCAGCGCTTCCTTTAAAAGCTTGCTGATCAGCGTAGTTTTCCCGGCCCCCAAAAACCCCGAGAAAATATCAATCTTCGTCATGTTACATCCTTCCTTTCTCTATAAAAAATCATAGTTATATACAGAGAATGCCGCATTTCAGGCATCTCTTACGCGAGACATAGTAATTCTTGGCGTCCCGTCCTATGGCGGGACGTCTTTAGAATTACTTCTCGCGTTAATCCAGGTTTAATTTTCTATCCATCATATACCATATTAAGATATAGAAAATAACACAGTGGAATATCCCCGTAATCAGCGTCGTCTCCCAATCGACACCGAAATTGGAAATATAGTTCGAGGGAGACACCTGACTGTGAATCGCCGCCCGAATGGCAAAATATATCCCCTGAAATATGCTCTCCACAATATAAATAACAATATACCACGCAAAGGACAGCATCAGCTTATGGTTGGAGGAAAGCTGCCCCAGCGAAATGCAGGCCCCCACTCTGAGCACCCGCGCAAAGAGATTGAAAATATATGCGACGATGGTCATAATCACCACAAATACGGATATTTCTTCCTCTCCCAGATACACGATGGCATTCACCAGCCCATCCATCATGGATTTGATAACCTCCGTCGAGGCTGCAAACAAAAAAATCACCGAAAAATAAATAATGAGCGAGTTCATCATCACCCACAGAACACTGACCAGCAGCTTGGCGATAATAATATGATGCGCATCCACCGGCAGCGTATGCAGAAGGTACCCCTGATCGCCGTAGGTAGAGGTGTAAAAACGGTAAATCAGATAGATCGCCGTGCCTACAAACACTGCGAACATGCTCATCACATAGGTAAACAGCACCATAACCGCCACAAAATTGACCATCTCGAAATCGCTGGAATAAGGCGCCTTATCCATCAGATATACCATCCACCTTGCAAGTCCCGTCATCACCAGAGTCAGGGCATTCGCAGACAGAAGCAGCTTCCAGGTCGCCTTCCATTCGTACTTCATCAATTTTCCTAACATGCGAACACCTCCCTGAAAAACTGATCCACGGACTTGCGCTCGTTTTGCCTGATCTGTTCCGCTCCGGCCTGCAGCACAATGCTTCCGTACTTGATAAAAACCACTTCGTCCAGAATGTTTTCCACATCCGAGATCAAGTGCGTAGAGAGCAGAATGGAACCGCATCGGTTATAGTTGCTCACAATCGTATGGAGAATATAGTCTCTGGCCGCCGGATCCACGCCCGCAATCGGCTCGTCCAGAATATAAAGATCCGCGTCACGGCTCATCACCATAATGAGCTGCACCTTCTCCTTCGTGCCCTTGGAAAGATTTTTTAATCTCTCCTGCGGCGGAATCTGCAGTCTGGCCAGCATATCATAGGCCCTGTCCACCCGGAAATCCGGATAAAAGTCCTGAAAATACTGCACCAGCTCCAACACCTTCATGCCGGGCTGTAAGTACGTCCGCTCCGGCAGATAGGAAATCCGCAGCTTGGTATCAATCCCCGGCCGCTGCCCGTTTATCAATACCTCTCCCGCCGTCGGTTTTAAAAGACCGTTCATAATTTTAATCAGCGTGGTTTTTCCGCTGCCGTTAGGCCCTAACAGACCGATAATTCTGCCCCGCTCCAGATTCAGAAATACCTGGTTCAACGCGATTTTTCTTCCATAAGTTTTCGTCAGCCCCATACACTGTAACACAGGCGCCATAGTATTCCTTCCTTTCCCGTTCTCACGAAACCGTGATCCGATAGGACGCTTCAAAAGCCGTCCCCTCAAGCTTTTGTCCCCATTCCCGCTCCCTGAAATCTCCTGTAAAATCCGCGCTGTCGCACCGGCCGTACCACGGTTCGATGCAGATAAAGGGCGCCTTTTTCTTCGGCGGCGACCAGATGCCAAACAAAGGCGCGTCAAATTCCACCGTCAGATACGGCGTTCCGTCCGGCCTGGCCAGCGCCACGCTGTGAGCCTGATCCCCCTCGATCACCAGCGCGTCATCGTCAAAAAGATCAGCCGTAATCGGCAGCGCACCGTTTCGCAGCGCGTACGTCTTCTTCTCCCCGTTTACCAGCCCTCCCGCAATGCATGAGGACACCACCTGCTCCTTCGCATCAAAGAGCAGCTTATACTGGGTCTGATCTGTGCCCGGATCAATGGGACACAGGAACCCCGGATGCCCGCCTATGGAAAACCAGATCGGTTCCCCCGCCTGATTGACTACCCGCCATTTCACCACCACCGTGCGTCCGGACAGCTCATAACCGATTTCCAGCCGGAAAGGATACGGATACTTCTGCAAAGTCTCATAGTCTGAGTTTAAAGTAAACCACATTTCCGAAGCCACCTGACTTTTCAGCTGAAACTCCATGTCTCTGGCAAAGCCGTGCTGCCCCATGGCATACTCCTTGCCGTCCAGCCGGTATGTACCGTTCTTTAGACCGCCCACAATGGGAAAAAGCACCGGCGATGTCCGCCCCCAATAGGCCGGATCCCCGTGCCACATGTACTCCCTTTGGTCAGGCACACTCTTTAAAGACTTAAGCTCTGCCCCAAGACTGTCCACCTGTATCGTAATCTTGTCGTTGCTGATCTGAAATAACGCCATAGCCTCCTCCTTTTCACACTGGAGAATGCCGTATCTCAGGCATTCTCCTATGCGAAACTTAGTACTTCTTGGCGTTCCGTCCTATGGCGGGACGTCTTTAGAAGTACTTTTCGCATTTCTCACATTATTGTATCACAGCTTTCCAAAAAAGGGTATCTTTTAATCCCCCGTAACCTCCCAATATGCCACCAATATCTGATCCACAGGCACCCCCGCGATCTCATTCTGATAGGTCCCTCCGGTCAGCAGCCCGACCAGCCGCCCGCAGCCGTCGAACATGCCGCCGCCGCTCATCCCCTCTCTGGCAAACCCGCGCCCGTAAAGCATTTTACCGCCGAAAGCCTCAATATACTTATCCGTCTCCTCCAAGACGGCCTCTTCGAAGATCATCTCATCTTCCTCCCTGCCAGCCCCCAGACAGAAAATCGCCTCATCAACCCGCAGACCGCCATAAATGCCCGCATCTGAAAAAGCACAGCGAAGCCCGGAAAACGCCTGCAGACCGATCTCCTCCTTCTCCACCAGCAAAAAACCGACATCGCAGGTTTCCGAACTGCCAAGCATGCTTGCGCCTGCATAATACCCTTGCGGAAAGCGGATCACCCCCGTCTCCTCCCGCCAGTAGTCGAGCACATGCCTGTTGGTGGCAATCACCGCCCCGTCGGCCGTGATCCAGCAAATCACGCCGCTGCCGTAGGCTTTTCCCATATCAATCCGCACCACCGTGTCTCTCACATTTTCACAGGCGGTTTCGAGATCCGGCTCTTCCAGCACGGGGCAGTGAAACAGGTCGAGCGCGAGCATCCCCTCAACGATATCCTCCCCGCTCACACTCTGAATCAGGTGGGGCGGCAGAGTCGGTTCCTTCGCCTCCACAGGCAGCGCTTGAAAAAAGCATCCCAGGAAAAATATAATAACAGCAAATATTTTATTTATTCTCCCGCCCTTTGCCACCAGCCCCTCCTTGCCTGTATACCTGTCACAAGGGCACGTGGAGGACTGCGCCTCTCCGTGCCCCTATCTAATCACACTATATATATGCAAAGAATGCCGCATTTCAGGCATTCTCTCAAGCGAAACATAGAACTTCTCCACGAAGCAGCCCTTGCTGCGAGTGGCTAGGGAAACGCTGATTAAAGCGTTTCCCGCACCGGATTTGCGCCGCGAAGCGGCACATTCCTTTGCAAATCCGTGTGCATCCGCCGGAGGCTCTAAGGAAGTGCTGATTTAATCAGCGCTTCCCTAGAAGTTCTTTTCGCTTTGGGAGCAGAACGATAAGCCGGGTTATGTCGTGAATGATCATCTATCTAGGAGTTTCGTCGCCGAAACCCTCCAGCAACCTACCTGAGAGCGAACCGGGCCGGTCATTGCTCTCTGCTTGGTCTTGCTCCGGATGGGGTTTACACAGCCCGTCCCGTTACCGTGACGGCGGTAGTCTCTTACACTGCCATTCCACCCTCACCTCGGCGTATCGCCGGGGCGGTATTATTTCTGTTGCACTGGCCTTGGAGTCGCCTCCACCGGATGTTATCCGGCATCCTGCCCTGTGGAGCCCGGACTTTCCTCACCTGCACCCTTTCGTCTGTGCAGCCGCGATCATTTGTTCTACTCACCTTATTATAGCATGTTAAGCCAACTGCGCGGAGAATGCCGCATTTCGGACATTCTCCCACGCGAGACTTAGTACTTCCAAGTCAGCTTGCTGACTTTGCGTCTCCGTCCTATGGCGGGACGTCTTTAAAAATACTTCCCGCGTCAGACCTCAAAACAGCTCCCGCCCACAAACTCCCTGCACAGAGAGTTCTTCGGCAGTTCCTCGCTGCTGATTCCGAGAAAATACTCTAGGAATTTGAGCAGCCGCTTCGCCTCGTGGTACCCCGGCTCCCCCTTCTGTATGCCAAAAAGCAGCGGTTCCGCATACTGTTTGAGAACCGACAGTTCAAAGAGCATGGCCGAATTGAACATGGCATCCGCCTCCTCCTGGAAGGGGAAAATATACTTTTCCTCCCCTCTTCTTACCGACGGCCACATGGAGATCGTCTTGGCCGCGGAAGCGCCCCTTGTCCTGGCGTCCCGCACGAGACGGCGCAGCAGCCTGTTGTCCGTGGTGGGAATCCTGTTGTGTTCGTCCACGTTCAAGGTCGTCAGTGCACTGATGTAAATTTTGTACTTACTCTGCGCCGGCAGGGTGTAGGACATCTTCTCGTTCAGCCCGTGTATCCCTTCGATCACCAGTATGTCGTTTTCCCCAAGCTTCGTCGTCTTCCCGCTGTACTCCCGCTTCCCGGTCTTGAAACTAAAGGTGGGAAGCTGTACGCTCTCCCCTTCAAGAAGCGCCGTCATGTCTTTATTAAACTGCTCTACATCCAGGGCTTCCAGACACTCGTAATCCGGCTCGCCATTCTCGTCCAGAGGCGTTTTGTCGTGATCCAGGTAATAGTTGTCAAGCCCGATGGGATGCGGTTTTAACCCGTAAGTCCGAAGCTGGATCGAAAGCCTGTGGGAAAAAGTCGTCTTACCGGAGGAGGAAGGGCCCGCAATCATCACAAACTTCACGCCCTCGCGCCTTGCGATGTCTCTGGCAATCTCCCCGATCCGCCTCTCCTGCAGCGCCTCCTGCACCAGAATCATATCGGCAATGTTGCCGTCGCAGATCTGGTTGTTCAGGTCGCCCACCGTATCAATTCCGATATCACGCCCCCACTCTCCCGTAGCAAGGAGCGTCTGAAACAGCTTCTTCCGGGGCTTAAACTCCGGCAGCGTCTCCGGATCCTCCTGCTCTGGAAGAAGCAGAATCAGTCCGTCCTCGTAGGCAAAAAGGTCAAACAGCCTGATGTAGCCCGTGCTCGGCAGCATATAGCCGTAAAAATAATCGTAGTAATCCCCCATACAGTACACATTGATGTTGGAACTTCTGCGATAGCGGAACAGGGAAACCTTATCCTTCATGCCGTTCTCCGCAAAGAGGGCCACCGCCTCATCCGCCGGATAAGCCTTCTTCGTCACAAGAAGATCCATATCCACCAGCTCTCCCATGCGCTCCTTCACCTTCTCAATGGCCTTCTCGTCCAGCTTCAGACCGTTTCGAAACGCACAGTAGTAGCCCGCACCGATGGCGAACTCCACCTTCACGTTGGCCGCCGCCTCCATGCCCGCCACATCCTTAATGGACTTAAGCATGAGCATGATCGCCGTCCGCACATAGGTCTTATGGCCGATCGCGTCCGCGTAGGTGATAAAATCAAGCTCACAATCCCTGTCAACCCGCTTCATCAGCTCCTGGATCTTGCCGTCCACCGTCACCAATGCAATCTGGCTGACATAATCGTTCTGATGCGCCTCCGCAATGATCTCATACTTGATGCCGTCCTCGTAGCGTTTCTCTTTTCCTCCGATCATAATCGTAGCCATAGACTGTTCCCTCCTTTTTCTTAATAATAACCGCAGACAAGTCCGAAACAACTTCGGTCTCTCCAAGTTATATCTTATGTAAACTAATCGTAATGGTTCTGCCCATTTTCATGTCGGGCATCAGACCATGCTAAAATCATTTCACTACTTTCCCGACGCTTTTCGCCAGACAGTTATCCCGCAGGAGCCGCTCCACCTCCGCATATCTTTCCCTTCGCTTTTCCTCTGTCAGACCCTGTTTCCGCAGATTCGCAAGAATCTCCTCATAGACGGCTGCCTCCCGCTCCAGAAAAGATAAAAATACAGGTGTTCTTTTTCGCAGCAGCACCGGGCCGTATCTGTCTTTGAGTTTACATAACTCTCCCTGAGAAATGACGGGAATCTCTGCTGTATCGACCGTCTCTTCCATCCCGCAATGCCCTTTCCCGTTTCCCGCCGCCCCGCACGCGCCGCCGCAGTCGGGCTCCATGGACAGCACATCCTTCCCCGACGCTCTGATCACCTGATAGAACTTCCCTTCCTCCTCGATCATCTCCTCATCGAGAATCCCGTAACCGTTTTCCCGGAGAAACTGCCTAAATTTCTCAATCTCCGACTGGGGCTGCAAAATCATTTCCCGGAAGGAATCCGTCTTCTCCCGCTCCGCCTCCAGAATCCGCCGCATCAGGCCGCCGCCCATACCGGCACAGATCAGGGAATCCGCCTCCCCGGCCGTGTAATTATGTAAACCGTCCGACAGTCTGGTCTCAATCTGTTCCTCCAGCCCGTATGCCGTCACATGTTCTCTGGCCGCTCCCAAAGGCCCCTCCCGCAGATCCATGGCAAGCACGCTGGGACTGATGCCCTGCTGCACCAGATAAATCGGCACAAAGCCGTGGTCGCAGCCCACATCGCAGACCCGGCTTCCTCCCGTCACCATTCCTGCCACGGTGCGCAGCCGCCCGGACAAAGTAACGGGCCGCATCAGTCCAGATAATCCTTGAGTTTCCGGCTTCTGCTGGGATGACGCAGCTTCCTGAGCGCCTTGGCCTCGATCTGCCTGATGCGCTCTCGGGTTACGTTGAACTCCTTACCAACTTCCTCAAGCGTCCTCGCCCGGCCGTCATCCAGCCCGAAACGGAGCCGCAGCACCTTCTGTTCTCTCTCCGTCAGGGTTCCAAGCACTTCCACAAGCTGCTCTTTTAAGAGCGTAAACGCCGCCGCATCCGCCGGGACAGGCACATTGTCATCCTGAATGAAATCCCCCAGATGACTGTCCTCCTCCTCACCGATGGGCGTCTCCAGAGACACCGGCTCCTGAGAAATCTTTAAGATCTCCCGCACCCGTTCCACAGGCATATTCATCTGCTCCGCGATCTCCTCCGGGGTAGGTTCCCGCCCAAGCTCCTGCAAAAGCTGTCTGCTCACCCGGATCAGCTTGTTGATGGTCTCCACCATATGCACGGGAATGCGGATGGTTCTGGCCTGATCCGCAATGGCTCTGGTGATGGCCTGCCTGATCCACCAAGTAGCATAAGTGGAAAACTTATATCCTTTGCGGTAGTCAAATTTCTCCACGGCCTTAATCAGCCCAAGATTGCCCTCCTGAATCAGATCGAGGAAAAGCATCCCGCGGCCCACATATCGTTTCGCAATGCTGACCACCAGACGTAAATTTGCCTCCGCCAGACGCTGTTTCGCCTCCAGATCACCCATCTCCATCTTTTTCGCCAGCTCGATCTCCTCCTCGGCGGAGAGAAGCGGCACCTTACCGATCTCCTTCAGGTACATTCTGACGGGATCCTCGATACTGATACCGTCAGGCACGGAAAGATCAAGATCCTCCACATCCACCTCGTCCTCTTCCGTCAGGATGATCTCCTCATCATCCACATCGTCCTCCTCGGTAATGCGCAGCACATCCACATTATTCTGCTCCAGCGTCTCTAAAATTTTGTCAAACTGCTCCTCCTCCAGCGTAAGATCAGAGAAAAAGTCATTGATCTCCTGGTACTCCAACACATTTTTCTTCTTCTTTGCAACAGCCAGGAGATCCTTTAAGCGCTCCTCAAACTTTGCCTGTACATTTTCATCCATGAATTGCTCCATCCTTCCTATGTTTCACTTCTGTCCGACTGTAAACGTGCCTTTTTTCGATTAGCTTGCCCTGATCACAGGGAAATATGCGCTTTTCGCAGTTCCTCCAACGCCTTTTTACCGGATATTACCTGATTTAAGGCCTCCATATCCGACCCCATTCTGGCTGAATAATAGTTGAAACTGTTGTCCTTCACGGCCACCACCACGTCATGCAGAGCCTTCTCCCTCTCCTGCTTCGTATTAAGCCGCTCCAGCTTGGTGTTGAAGATCGCCGCCACCTCCCGCTGCTCTTCCTCCTCCTCGAAGGCGCTGACAACGGACGCGGGTGAAAACGCTCCCTGCTCCAGTCCCGCAAACAGCTTGTCCGCCACCTGCCGGTAAAGCTCCTGCGTAAAGTCCGCCGCGGAAATATAAGCTTTGATCTTCGGATAAATCTCCGGCTCCTCCGAAAGCCAGGTCAGAAGAATCCGCTGTGACTTTTTGATGTGGTCTTCCGGGGACGGTTTTCCCGCCGTGGTGGATTTCGGTCTCTCCACCGGCTTTACAAGCCCTGTTCGCGCCGCATAGCTGCTCACCAGCTTCCGCAGATTCTCGTACCCGATATGATACCGCTGTGCCGTTGACTCGATATAGTTTTCCCGCTCCACCTCTTCCTCGAAGCCGCAGAGCTTCTTCGCGATCTCCCGGTGGAAGGCGGTCTTTGACTCCGGATCCTCCATATGATAATCCCGCTCCAACACTTCCAGTTCGAAGAAAAAGCCGTTCTGCGCCTGATCGATCCGCTCCTGAAACGCCTCCGCGCCGAGATTCTTTATAAATTCATCAGGGTCTTTGTAGGGTTTCATATTGATCACCCTGCCCCGCAGCCCCGCCTCCTTCAAAATGCCGAGCGCACGGAGCGCTGCGTTTGTGCCCGCGCCGTCGCTGTCGTAGGCAAGCAGCACCTCCTCGCCAAAACGTTTTACCAGACCGGCCTGCCCCGCCGTAAAGGCCGTTCCCAGCGACGCCACAGCTTGTCCGAAGCCCGCCTGGTGTAAGGCAATCACATCCATATAGCCCTCGCACAGAATCAGATTCCCCGTCCGGGAAGTTCTGGCAAAGTTCAGCCCGTAAAGATTACGGCTCTTGTCAAAAATCGTCGTCTCCGGAGAATTCAAGTATTTTGGCTTGGCGTCCCCCATAACCCTGCCGCCGAAACCGATCACCCGGTGATTGCCGTCCTGGATCGGAAACATCACCCGGTTCCAGAATTTGTCGTGCACACCCCGTTTCTCATCAAAGCCCGTCAATCCTGCCTCCGTGATCAGGTCGTCCGCATAGCCTTTCGACCGCAGATAGGCTGTCAGGTCGGAACCCGCTCCGTCCGCGTAGCCCAGCCCGAACTTTTTCATGGTATCGTCCGTAAGCTCTCTGCCCGAAAGATACCGATACCCCGTCTGCCCTCTCGGAGAACGCAGCAAATAATAATAGTATTTCGCCGCCTGTTTATTGACCTCAAGAAGCTTTGTCCGCCTGCTCTCCTTGCGGCGCATCTCCTCGGAATACTCCACTTCCGGCAGGGCCACGCCCGCACGGTCAGCCAGCGTCTTAAGCGCCTCCTGAAACGTGGCGTTCTCGTATTCCATCAGAAAAGTGATCACATTGCCACCCGCCCCGCAGCCGAAACAGTAGTACATCTGCTTGCCCGGCGAGACAGAGAAGGAGGGGGATTTTTCATTGTGGAACGGGCATAGCCCGAAATAGCTGCTCCCCTTCTTCTGCATACGCACATAGCCCGAGATCACTTCCACGATATCGTTTTTCGTTCTGATTTCCTCAATCAGTTCCTCCGGATAACGCATGTTATTTTGTGACCTCCCTCTCCCGAACCGTCACTCTTTCCTTTCTTGTCATTCTGCCCAAAATCCACGGACGAGCAGGCTCGTCCTGGAGAATGCCTGCTTTTTCGCATTTCCCACACTAACCGTGCCATGTCTTCGGTATAAACAGCCTCTCATACTGCGCGATGGCAAAACGGTCTGTCATGGAGCTGATATAATCGCACACAATCTTTTCTAACGGTTCCCCCGCATCCAGCAGCTTAAACAGGAAGTTCGGAAGCTGCTCCGTGTGCACCAGATAGTGCTCGTAGAGCGTGATAATCAGATTCTCCGCCTTCCCCTCTTCACTCTTGGCTATGGGGTTTCTGTAGACATGCCGGAACATAAATTCGCGCATCTTTGTCATGGCCTCCGCCACCTCCGGCGACATGCAGATATCGTCCCGATCGCGGCTGTTCGTCACAATATTATGGATAAAGAAGTCCAGCCGCTGCCCGCAGCTGTAACCGATCACGCTCCCGATCTCCCTGGGCACATCCGCCTCCTTCAATATCCCGGCGCGCACCGCGTCATCCATATCGTGATGAATGTAGGCAATCTTATCCGCAAGACGCACGATCCGCCCTTCCAACGTCTGCGGCCTCCCGGAAGTCTGGTGATTCAAAATGCCGTCCCGCACCTCCATGGTCAGATTGATGCCCATACCGTCCTTCTCCAGCATATCTACGGTGCGCACACTCTGTTCATTATGCTTAAAGCCGTAAGGGCACACCCGATCCAGTGCCCGCTCCCCCGCGTGGCCGAAGGGCGTATGTCCCAGATCATGCCCCAAAGCGATGGCCTCCACCAGATCCTCGTTCAGCTTCAGCGCCTTTGCGATCGTCCGCGCTGTCTGGCTTACCTCCAGCGTGTGCGTAAGCCGCGTCCTGTAGTGATCTCCCTCAGGCGTCAGAAACACCTGCGTCTTATCCTTCAGGCGGCGGAAGGACTTGCTATGTATGATCCGATCCCTGTCCCTCTGAAACACGGGGCGGATGTCGCACTGTTCTTCCTCCTTAAGCCTTCCTTGGGAATCCATGCTGAGCATGGCATAGGGACTCAGATACTCCTTCTCCCACTGTTCCAAACTTTCCCGTATATTCATGGCTGTGCCTTTCCTTTTTCTAAAAAAACAACCGCTATATTACTATTATTCGCCCCAAACCGCCGAAATCCTTTTTATATTTTTAAAAAACCTAAATTTAAAACAAAGTTAGCCCCATTAGTACTGGCTTATCATGCAATATTCGGATACTATCTCGAAAACTCCCGCCTTTGCTACAATCCCCCTTGAATTTGTACGGGATACCCATTACTTAACCGACATAATAAAGCGGTTTAATCCTGCCTCCAACATGATTTCTTCATAAACGGCAGCATTGAAGTCTGCATTATACATTTCTTCCCATATGCCAAGATGCCAAGAAATTCTATCAGTATAAACATACCCATTGAGCAGTAGCCGGAAAGCCTTGATTTACGGGGGTTCTGTATTTTCTAAAGCGTGACATTTCCCCCTCTG
>ERZ779633.367-NODE-367-length-12994-cov-7.834763_pt1 | contig 12994 bp, 13 predicted proteins | sample MGYA00514195_ERZ779633 | MGnify/ENA primary metagenome ERZ779633 (study PRJEB29562, sample SAMEA4376707) | mouse gut metagenome | isolation source: Cecum | study: EMG produced TPA metagenomics assembly of the A DSS colitis mouse model was used to assess the...
ATCTTCACCTCTTTCTCCACAGGAGGGTATTCTTGTAAACGCAACTGGTATCATAACACAGTTCCCACGGAAAAGCAACTGTTTTTTCAAATTTTTTCTACGGAACTGCCGTTATTCCCATACCATGTTTTTGTCCAATACGCTGTCTACATAATCCTTCTGCTCCTGAGACAGCGGCAGGAAGGGCTTTCTGGGCGCGCCCACCGGATAGCCCTGCCGCTCCAGCTCGTACTTAATGGCGGGGATCAGCCCCACGGCGCACATGGCCTCCATGCAGTTGTTGGCCCTGTGCTGGAGCTCCAGTGCCTCCGCCTGTGCTCCCCGGTTAAACAGGTCAAAAATTTTCTTATAGTGGGGCAGCATCATGTTAAAGGTGCTGCCGATGGAGCCGGTACAGCCCAAGGCCTGGCCGGCCACCATGGTCTCGTCGTAGCCGTTGAAAGCGATGAGGTCGGGATTCAGGTTCAGGATGCGCTCCATCTGGAACAGGTTGTAGTTGGTCTGCTTTACCCCCAGGATGGCCCCGCTGCGGAACAGCTCCACGTAGGCCGGGTCGCTGACGGAAAACTCCTTGTGGGTGTTGCCCGGGAAATTGTAGATGAGCACCGGGGCGCCGGCGGCCTCGGCGATGTCGTAGTAGTATTGGCAGATCTCCCTGGGGGAGAAGCCGTAATAAAAGGGGGCGGTGGCGGCGGTAAAGTCAAAGCCCATGGACATGGCGGCCCTGGCATAGCGCACCGCCTCATCGGTGGAAATGGCCCCCACGTGGGCAATCAGGTTTGTCTTCCCCGCAAAGGCGGAGGCGGCCCGGAAGACCTCCAGGCGCTCCTCTTCGGTGAGCAGGAAGCACTCCCCGCTGCTGCCCCCGATGAAGAAGCCGGCGGCCCCCTCCTTCCGGTTGCGCTCCATTACCCGCCGGAGAGCGGCTCCGTCGACGCGGCCCGTCCGGTCATAGGCGGTGATGCTGGCGGCGTAGATACCCCCCAGCTGTTCCTTCGTTTTCATGTATCGTTTCCTTCCTTCCCCGCTAAGTTGGGAATATTATACCACAGGGCGGGCCGCTGTGCAAATTTTCTTCTTGACAAAGCCCGGTTTTTCCGCTAAAATACCCCTCAGCAAATGCAATGAAGGGGAAAAAGACAGCTTTCTCCCACGCAGAGAGCCGGCGGGCGGTGTGAGCCGGTGTGGAGCAGCTGTGGATGACTGGCCCCTGAGCAGCCTGCCTGAACCGCAGTAGGGCAGGACGTATGGCCCCGTTACCGGCCGAAGCCTTGTTGGAGGCTGTGAGGGCGGGCAGGTAACTGTCCGCTGAACCAGGGTGGTACCGCGTGTAATGAACACGCCCCTGACTTGAAAAAGTCGGGGGCTTTTTGCTGTTTCCGTATAAAGGAGGCTGTTATGCCGAAAAATCGAATCAGGGATAGGTGCTACGGAGCCTACAGCGTCCATTCCGTCCTGCGGGCAGGGGGGCTGTATGTGACCTGTCCCCGCTGCGGCGGACTGGGGATGGTCACCCTGGAGAACGAACACGGCCGCTTCCGCTGTACCCGTTGCGGGTACACGGTGGCAAAGGCGCGGACCCAGTACCGATACAGAATCCAGAACCTGTGTGAATCCTGCGGCCGGTACTACAACGTCCCCATTCTGGACCGCCGCCAGTCCTTCCCGGTGCTCCGGGTTCCCTGCCCCTACTGCGGTCATGTGATGCCAGGGCGGGTGGAAAAGACCTGGCAGCCATACAGTTGGATCAGCGGCGATGGAGAAATTCGTCGGGGTCGCGACCCCATTTTCGGATTTGATTTGTGGTTTCTGACCAGCTTCGACGGCAAACCGGTGTGGGCGCTGAACCGGGAACACCTGGCTTATCTCATTGGCTATCTCAGCGCCAATCTGCGGGAAAAGGCACCGGACAATCCCGGCCTGCGAACCCAGGCGGACATGCTGCCGTCTTTTATGAAAACAGCGAAAAATCGGGAGCGGCTTGTAAAACGCCTGGAAAAGTTACAGCAAAAATGATTGTATATTTTAAGGAGGATACCTTACATGAAACCCGGATTTGAAAAGTACATTCCCTTTACTCCCCAGCCCATTCGGGGCCGCACCTGGCCCGACCGGGTGATTACCAGGGCCCCCGTCTGGTGTTCCGTGGACCTGCGGGACGGCAACCAGGCCCTGGTGGACCCCATGAACCTGGCCGAAAAGCTGGAGTATTTCCATACGCTGGTGGACATCGGCGTGAAGGAGATTGAGATCGGCTTTCCCTCCGCCAGCGAGACGGAGTATGAGATCTGCCGGGAGCTCATCGAGGGGGGGCACATCCCCGACGACGTGACCATCCAGGTACTGGTCCAGGCCCGTGAGCACCTGATTAAGAAGACCTTCGAAGCCATCCAGGGGGCCAAAAACGTCATCCTCCACTTTTACAACTCCACCTCCACCCTCCAGAGGAAGGTGGTCTTCCACATGGACTGCGACGGCATCACCAAAATTGCCACCGACGCCGCCGATTTGATCTACGAGATGTCCCAGCCCATGATTAAATCCGGTATGAATCTGCGGTTTGAATACTCTCCGGAATCGTTTATGGGCACCGAGATGGACTACGCCGTGGAGATATGCCAGGCGGTGCTGGATCACCTCCACGCCACCCCCGACAACAAGGTCATCCTCAACCTTCCCACCACCGTGGAGAACTGTATGCCCAATCAGTTCGCCGACATGCTGGAGTACTTCATCCGCACCCTGCCCGGCCGGGACAGCGCCATCATTTCCCTCCATCCCCACAACGACCGGGGCTGCGGCGTGGCCACCACCGAAATGGGCCTGCTGGCCGGGGCCGACCGGGTGGAGGCCACCCTCTTCGGCAACGGTGAGCGCACCGGCAACGTGGACATGGTCACCCTGGCCATGAACATGTACACCCAGGGGGTGGACCCGGATCTGGACTTCTCCCAGATCAACAAGATCAAGGAGATGTTCGAGCGGTGTACCAAGATGCCGGTGGGCGACCGCCAGCCCTACGCCGGCAAGCTGGTGTTCACCGCCTTCTCCGGCAGCCACCAGGACGCCATCAACAAGGGCGTGCAGTATATGAAATCCTCGGGCACCGAGTACTGGGAAATCCCTTACCTGCCCATCGACCCCGCCGACGTGGGCCGGGAGTACGAGCCCATCATCCGCATTAACTCCCAGTCGGGCAAGGGGGGCGCCGCCTACATCATGGAGCACGACTTCGGCTTCGACCTGCCCAAGTCCATGCACCCGGAGTTTGGCCACATCGTCCAGGTGGAGACCGACAAGGTGGGCAAGGAAATCGCCCCGGAGCGGATCAGCGAACTGTTCCATCAGGAGTATGTGGACGTGAAGCAGCCCTACCAGCTGCTCAAGCACTCCTTCCACGAGACCATCGACGACGAGGGGCACTCCCACGTAGCCTTCCAGGGCACCCTGCGCCACACCGACACCGTGTTTGAGGTGTCCGGCGAGGGCAACGGCCCCATCGACGCCTTCTTCAACGCCATCCAGGGGGAGAAGATTTCCCGCTTCACCTTCCTGGACTACGCATCCCACGCCATTACCGACGGCTCCGACTCCCAGGGCGTGGCCTATATCCTCCTTCAGGACCAGCGCACCGGAAAGCAGTACTGGGGCGTGGGCCTCAGCCACAACATCAACCTGGCCCCCCTCCGGGCCATCCTGGCCGCCATCAACCGGGCCAAGAGAGCATAAGACGCCGCAATCCCCCTGGCGAAAACACGTCAGGGGGATGACAGCAGGCTTTATATTTTGCCGGCAGCGGCAATCAGCTTTGGGAGGAATACTCAAAGCTGGCGTTTTCATCCGTATGTTGAAACAGCAGGTCTTTCCCATGCCAGAAGCGGTAGCAAACTTTTGCGCAGAGGCTCTCGTGGATGGTGCGCTCCATGCGGCCCTCCACCGGGGCGCGGAGTGCCTGCCGCCGCTGGTTCAGCAGCTGCGCTTCCAGGCGGTACTTCCCCTGACGGATTACCGCACCGGAGGGGGACCACACCTTGATTTGGGCTCCCCGATAGGTGGCCAGACGGTATTCCCGGCCACGGTACAAAACAGAGCAGATGCAGCCGGTGAAACCGCCCACAGGCAGGGGGACCGTCGCCGCCGCAAGCATCAGACTGCCGGATTCCGTCCCGCCCCAGGTGCACTGCGTCCAGAGGTACTTTCTGGGGAAGGAGCGGCCCCGGTCCGTCTCGATATATCCGGTCCCGTCGGAGAAATCAAGGCGCTCACCGTTCAGCTCCAGTGTTCCGCTCAGGGAGTGTCCCATGCTGATGACGCCGTGGGCGCACTGCATTCCCGCAAAAAAACGGAACGGCCCCATGATGTCAGAGCGCAAAGCGGTAAAAGGGCCGTAGTGCAGCCTGCCGCAGAGGGAAAGGCCGTCCCGCTGGATGTGAAGGCCGATCCCCTGACTGTCAAAGTGGGACTGTCCGACCTGGATATGAAGCGGCCGGCGGGAGACTTGCAGCTGTGTTTCCGGGTACTCCAGCCACCATGCCTGATCCCTTGAAATAACCTGGAGGGAGGCGGTGCGGTGTCCCCCTCTGTCGGTATGAAACGCCGGGATTAGTGCAAGGTTCTGCCCCTGCGGATTCTGGTGCTTGAAATACCAGCCCTCAAAATAGGGGCCGGTCCTGTTTGTGCCGCAGAAAAATCCCATGATAATGATCACCCCAGATTCAGTTTTCCCTGAATCTGGGGCTTTTATAGGGGGCGGATTCCTGCTGGACGCAGGGGATTCAGCTGGTTCCGGTCAGAAAGCCACTCAATCCTTGCGGGACTGTATCCAAAGAAGCACCGTGTGGCTCCCCTCCGATGTGGAACGGCAGAATTGATAGCCCAGCTGGTCAAAGGCCCGGAGGTCATCCAGGCTTTTGATTTGATTCTCCGCCAGCCAGCGCACCATCTGCCCGCGGGCCATTTTACATTTGGTGCCCTTTTCGATGATCTTGCCATCTTTCCGCTCTCCAAAGATACAGGTGACAAACCGGACGGCTTCGGGAAGATGGGCCTCCACCGCTTTGCTGTACTCCTTGGAGGCCAGATTCAGCACTACGTCCGTCTCCGAGGCCAGCTGACGGGCCAGGCGGTCGCCCCAGAACTGATATAAATCTTGGCAGCCGTCCACCGCCAACCTGGCCTGCATCTCCAGCCGGTAGGGGGTCACGCCGTCGAAGGGCCGCAGCAGGCCGTAGAAGCCGGAGAGGATGCGCAGGTGCTCCCGGAGATAGTCCAGGTGGGCCGCCTCCATCACGCCGGGGGCCATGTAGCGGTACTGGATGCCCTCGTAGGAGAGAATCGCTGGAGTGAGACTGCGGTACAAATCCATCTGCTCCAGCCGCTCCACATTCAGCTTGGCGATGGAATCGTTGCACTTCCAGAGAACCTGCAAATCTTTGGGGGACATACTCTGAAGGGCAGCCTTCAGCCGTTCTGTCTGCACCAGGAACTGGGGCGGGCTGTCCACGGCAAAGCTGTCCGCATCCACCACCATTTTCTTGGCGGGGGCGATGATGACGCGCATAGGTCAGGCCCCCTGATTTCCCAATGCACTGATTTTTTCCAGCGCCGCTACAATGTCCTTCAAAACCAGAGGCTGCATACTGTCCGGATAGCCGCTCAGGTCGGCACGCTCCAGTACCGCCCGAATACGGGGGATCAGTTCCGGTTTTGCCTCCGCAATTTCCGGAAGCGCCGCCACGCACTGACGGGCCGTGATTGGCTTTACATCGGTCACATGGGATAGAAATTCGTCCAGCAGTAAGTCAAATTTACCCTCCCTGTCCCAACGGGCATTGGCCGCAAGGATGGAGATGGCCCGGTTGCGGAGCAGGGAGTTTTTGTGCTGCAGGAGAGCGGCAAACTCATCAAAGTGAGGATACCAGGCATCAGAAGCTCTGCTTTCTTCGGTGATCTGCTGGGTGAAGGCATAGGCGTCTCTGGCGTTTTTCGCCGTCAGGCGGGCGATACAGGTATCGAAGTCCATATTAAATCAGCACTCCCTCGCAGTGGTCGATTTCATGCTGGATGATTTGGGCCGTCCAGCCGGTGAAGGTCTTAAAGCGGGTCTGGAACTGTTCGTTCCGGTACTGCACCTTGATGGACTTCCAGCGCTTGGCTCTCCGGGTGCCGGTGAGGGAGAGACAGCCCTCCTCCGCCTCGTAGGGTCCGGATTTCTTGACGATTTCCGGGTTAAACATCACCATGTACTTTCCCTCGTTGTCAAAGACGATAATCCGCTTGTTGACGCCGATCATATTGGCCGCCATGCCCACACAGCCGGCCTGATGGGCGGTCAGGGTGTCCAGCAGGTCCTGGGCCACGGGCAAGTCCTCCAAGGTGGCCGGCTCAGCTTTTTGGGAAAGGAACGTTTCGTCCTGCATAATCTCTTGTACCACAGCATTGCACCTCCGGTTTTATTTCCCCGGCGGGGGATCTGGAGCGTATCAGGGGACAGCCGGTCCGGTATTGGGATTCCTGCGGCGCATATTCTGGACGGGCCTGGCCTCATCTGCAAGCAGAACCACAAAAATTTTCTGAATCCCCTTGCACAGCAGAGAGAAGTTTAGTATAATATCCCTGTAAAGCTTTGTGAAAGAAAGGGGTGTCCGCAGTGGCTGGCATTGGAGCGATTGGAAGCTATGGCAGCGCCGGCGGCTACTATTCCATCTATCAAAATAGAAACACCTGGCAGAGCCGGGGGACCAGCGCCGGCGGAACCGAGCCGGTCAGCCCGGTGTCCCGGGCCCAGGCCACGCCGGTTCCTCCTGTAGAGCGGACGCCCGCCGTCCACCGGGGGGCAGCTCAGCCTACTCAGGAGGACAGTCCGTTCCCGTTTCCCACCCTGCGGGAGGGGGCCGACCCCGCTGAGATGGCGGTTCGGTCCCGGATTCAGTATCTGGATGAGGAGGCAGAGGAGACCAAGTCCCCCCGGGAGGTTTTGGAGGAGGCCGAATGCCAGACCTGCAAGAAGCGCAAGTACCAGGACGGCTCCGATGATCCCGGCGTCTCCTTCAAAACCGCTACCAACGTGGACCCCAAGCTGGCGGCCTCCGCCGTCCGGGGCCATGAACAGGAACACGTGGTCCGGGAGCAGGCCAAGGCAAAGCGGGAGGACCGGAAGGTGGTCAGCCAGTCGGTGACCATCCACACCGCCATCTGCCCCGAGTGCGGCGACGTATATGTCTCCGGCGGCACCACCCGCACCAGCACCAAGGCCAACCCCGTGGAGGAGCCCCGGCAGGAGGAGAATGAACAGAAGTCCGGATTTCAGGCCTTGGCATAACAGAAAAAATGTATTGTGGGCGCATCATGACTGAATAAGTGAGAGCTGTACCGGAAGCTGGTGCAGCTCTTTTTATATGGTGATGCTGTCCCACTGGCGGGCGATGCACAGAACGTTTGTAAACATTCATAGCCGTCCCTCCGCAAATATGATATGTCATATAAAATATATTGTCAAGTATTGTCAAGGAGCACTGTGTCGGAAATACAATATTTATCGTGCCGCTTGCAGAGGGAATATAACCGAAATGCTCGTGCCAGTACCGGCATCGCTTTGCAGCTCAATGACTGCATGGTGATACTGCGCGATATGCTTCACAATAGACAAACCCAATCCTGTCCCTCCGGAAGCTTTCGACCGGCTCTTATCCACCCGGAAGAATCGTTCAAATACGCGGGATTGGTACTCCGGGGGGATGCCGATGCCGGTATCTCTGACAGTGAGGGAGGCATTTCGCGTCCCTTTGGAGACGATGATTTCCACGGAGCCATTTTCCACATTGTACTTGATGGCGTTGTCGCAGAGATTGCAGATCATCTCATACAGAAAGCCCCGTACCCCATTTACCTGGGCACTTTCCCCCGCAACGGAGATTTGAACCTGTTTTTTCTCAGCGTTGTCCTGTAGTGCGGATACCGCGCTATGGGCCAGCGGGAGAAGGTCCACCGCCTCCCACCCCATCTCTGAACCCTCGTCCAGTTGGGAAAGGTGAATGATATCCTCCACCAACGTGACCAGCCGGGCGGCTTCCTTATGAATCACTTCAGAAAATTGAGGGATGTCCTCCTGCCTGACCATCCCGTTTTTCAGCAGTTCCGCGCTGCCCAGGATAGATTGCAGCGGGGTTTTCAGCTCGTGGGACACATTGGCGGTAAACTCCCGCCGGCTGCGCTCTGCCGCCGCCTGCTCCGTCACGTCAAAGGCCAGTAATACCGTTCCAATCATCGCGCCGTCCGACTCGACCCGGCTGATGTCAACCTGGATTTCACGGCCGTTCCGCACCGCCCGCACCTCACTGTGCCCCTCCTCCAGCGCGGTCAAAATTGCCTGGCTCATTTCATGGTTGCGGTCCACTGTCAGAAAGTCTTTTTGGATACAGGAGCGGTCGGTATCGAACAGTCTCTGTGCCGCCGGATTGATGCTCAGAATCACGCCTTTTTGATTCAGCACCACCAATCCCTCATTCATACTTTTCGTAATCTGCTCAAACTCATCCGTCCTGGCCCGCAGTTCCCGCATTTGCGCACTGATTTGACTGCGCTGCTGTTGGATACGCCGCAGCAATGGCGACAACTCCTCGTAGGCGTCATTTTCCAGCGGGTGTTCCAGGTCCAGAGCATTGAAGGGCTGAACGATTTTCTTCGCCATCCGGCCGGCCAGGACCGCCGAAAGAATCACAGCGAAAATCCCCACCAGCAAAATTGGCTGGAGCATGACCAATACCAGGGCCGGCACTGTCACCTGGCTGGCGGAAATACGCAGTACAGTCCCATTGTTCAGTGCTCGTGCATAATAGAGCGTCCGCTCCGTCAATGTGTCGGAGTAGCGGACAGTGCTGCCTTCCCCCTTGGCAAACGCCTCCCGAATTTCCACGCGGTTCCCATGATTCCTCATAGCCTCCGCAGGTTCCTCCGTGTCGAACAGCACTGTCCCGTCCGAAGCGATCCATGTCAGCCGGTACTCCGGCGTCCAAGGGTAGCGGTAATCCGTGGCAGTCAGTTTTTCCAGATATGCCTGTCCGCTCTCCTCCACCGCATAGGCGGCCAGCCGCAGCTCGTCCCTGAGCTGGTTGGCCTGCACCGTTCCAAAGTAGTCATATAGGCAGCCCAGTACGATTACAAGGCTGGCCAGCAGTACCGCCGCCGCAACCGTCAGGGCAGATCGAAAAATTCTCTTGCTCACGGCTTTCCCTCCCAGCGGTAGCCCACACTGCGGACCGTTTCGATCATCGCACCATACGCCCCCAGCTTCTGCCGCAGTGTTTTGATGTGTACATCCACTGTCCGCGTCTCTCCGGCATAATCCACTCCCCAGACGGCAGACAGCAGCTGCTCTCGGGTAAAGGCAGTGCCCGGGTGGGTAAGGAACAGACGCAGCAGTTCAAACTCCTTGAAGGTGAAGGTAAGCCGCTGGCCGTCCATTATGACGGTATGCTCCTCCAAATCCATAGTCAAACCGCCCGCTGCCAGGACATTCCGCTCCTGCCTGGGCCGGCAGCGGCGCAGCACCGCCTTGACACGGGAGACCATCTCCATCATACCGAAGGGCTTGACCAGATAATCGTCCGCCCCCAGATCCAAGCTCTGGATTTTGTCGTACTCCGCACCCTTGGCCGTGGCCATGATGACGGGGATGCCCCAAGTGTCGCTGGAGGATTTCAGTTCCCTCAACAGCTCCACACCGTTTTTCCCCGGCAGCATCACATCCAGGATGACAAGCTCCGGTTTTTCTGTCCGCAGTGCACGCAAAAAGGAATCGCCGCAGGCAAATCCCCTGGCCTCAAAGCCGGCAGAAATGAGAGTATACAATTCCAAACTCTGAATGCTCTCATCATCCTCGACACAGTAGATCATATACGCGCCTCCTTTTGCTGATAAACTGATTATACCACAACTTTATCCCAGCGTATATTTTCGCTGATATTCCCTGAACTGCTCCTGAAATCCCTCGCTGCCGCTTCGCACTTCCCGCAGGGACTGGTGCAGGTTCATGGTGTCGTGGGTGGTGTCGATCACGCACCCGGCGATGTTGGAGCAGTGGTCCGCTGTGCGCTCCAGGTCAGTAAGCAGGTCCAGCCAAGTGAATCCCGCGTCAATGGTGCAGTCACCCTTCTGCATACGGAGAATGTGCCGCGTGCGAAGCTGCTCTTTTAATTGGTCGATCACCTGCTCCAGCGGTTCCACCAGGGCGGCGGTGTCCGGGTCGTTTTTCAAAAAGGCAGTGAGGGACAAATCCAGAATATCACTGACCGCCGTGGAAATGACAGCAAGCTCCCTGTCCGCCGCGCTGGTCAGGCGAAGCCCCTTGTTCCGCAGCTCCTCCGCTGATTCCAGAAGGTTGACTGCGTGGTCGGCAATCCGTTCAAAGTCGCCAATCATTTTCAGCAGCTTAGCCGCTTCCCGGCTGTCTGTTTCGCTGATTTGCCGCGTGCTCAGGTTTACAAGATATGTGCCTAAAATATCCTCGCAGTGGTCGGTCCTGTCCTCTTTTTTCCGAACAGACGCGGCAAGCTCCGGGGAAAACTCCCGCAGGGAGGCCAGCGATTCCTTCAGGGCTGCTGCGGCAGTCTCCGCCATGTCGGCAGCAACCGCGTGGCACCGCTCCAGAGCGATGGAGGGAGTCGCGAACAGGCGCTCATCCAACTCCTCAAAGGCCTCCGGCTGTTTGGTGTCAGGCACTAAAATCGTGACCAGCCGCTCCAGGAAGCCGGACAGGGGCAGCATAAAGATGGTACACAGAACATTGAACACCGAGTGGGCCACGGCGATGCCCACCAGCGAGGCCGGTTCATCCAAAAACGCAGGGTGAAGGAGCGGCCGTATCATGCAGAATATGGCCAGCCAGACCGCTGTGCCAACGACATTGAAAGAGAGATGGACCAGTGCTGCCCGTCTCGCGTTTTTATTGGCCCCCACGGAGGAGAGCATGGCGGTGACGCAGGTGCCGATGTTCTGTCCCATGATGATGGGGATGGCTGCGCCGTAGGATACCTGCCCGGTAACGGCCAGCGCCTGCAAAATACCCACCGAGGCGGAGCTGGACTGGATGATTGCCGTCAGGCCCGCCCCTGCAAGTACGCCCAGTACCGGATTTTTGAACATGACGAACATCTGCTGAAAGGCCGGGACATTCCGCAGACCAGACACTGCTTCCGACATGGTTTCCATGCCAAACATCAATGTGGCAAAGCCCAGCAGGATCATACCCGTGTCCTTTTTCTTTGCGTTCTTGCAGAACATATAAAAGATAATCCCCAAAAAAGCAAGCATTGGGGTGAAAGAGGACGGCTTCAACAGCCTGACGAACAGATTCCCGCTGTCGATTCCTGCAAGGCTCAAAATCCACGCTGTGACCGTGGTGCCGATGTTGGCTCCCATGATAATGTTGATGGCTTGTTTCAGATTCATAAGTCCGGAGTTGACGAAACCTACCACCATGACGGTTGTAGCCGAAGAACTTTGAATCACCGCCGTGACACCCAGTCCGGTCAGAAGTCCGGTCAGCTTTCCGGTGGTCAGCTTCTCCAGAAGGGCGCGGAGTTGTCCGCCAGCTCTGCGCTCCAATGCCTGTCCCATGATGTTCATGCCAAACAGGAACAGGCTCAATCCGCCAATTAGGGTCAGCATATTGAAAAAATCCATGATGCCCTATCCTTTCTTCCTTGTTATTACTCCCCTATTTTAACATGCGGATGTAAAATTCATTATCAAGGTCGTGTAAAATCTATGTAAAATTAGCAGGGTAGTTATATTTGTGTTCCGTTTCCGGACGTGCGTCAGCCCCGGCAAGTGGCTGGCTGCGCGGCATTCTGCCGCTTCCGGCTCCACTCCTGGGACTGCCGTGGCCGCTTCGAGGGCGTCCGCTATGTTGAAACCACGACCTTTACGGTGGCAGATAGCTGCCCTTTTCTTTACCTGGATACTCTCCTTTTAATTGAGTATTGGATTTCCTATCTTTTACCACAGCGGGGAGAGCGGCGATCACAGAAGCATAGCGAAAATGACGCAGACCAAAATAAAAGGCAGGTTACAGCAGATAAAGGAGGGCACACAGGTATCTCAGTTGTGGTCGTGCTGTCAATCCATACCAAAGGTCGCAGTGGGGATCAGTGTCTGGCTAGAGGCGGGCGAGCCAGAATCCCCCAAAGCGGCAGCGGCAATCTTGACCTCCCGCTGGTAAAACCGGCGGGAGGCCGAAGCATATCGAAAAGCGGATACTCCGCTCCATGGAGCGCTGCCGCCGCCCCTAATCGTCCCCGATCTCTACATCCGAATCATGCTCATCAAGTCGGAAGATTGTATCACCCAGACGGATGATGGTCAGAGACGCGCCCGCTCCGCCGCCCAACAGCGTGGCGGTCCCATCCGGGCCAAACATCTCCAGTGAAATCGTGGAGCCCGGGGTCAGATTGATCTTCACATGGTTCTCAAAGCTGGACCGGGGCGCCGTCGGAGGGATGGTAGACGCGGTGGTGTCGGTATAACGGAAGCCCGATTTGATATTCAGCCGGGTCCCCACCGTCACAGGTTCCGTGGTATTCACATGATAAGAGATCAGATAGGCGCCCCCCTCATCCACCGTAGCCGTGATCCTGCAAATGGGTTGAAAGCAATTCAGTCAGGATGGGTTCGTCATCAACGATCAAAATTTTGTATGCCATGCGGACACCTCCAGTCTTTTTCATCATATAGGGAGAAAGTCAAAATTCCGTCAAGGTCATATATCATTCTTCGAGAATTAGAAAATTTCTATTATTATAGTCCGCCCCCTCAGATTGCACAAGGATAGCATTGGCATATTTTATAGCTTCGGTAGATGCCCCTTTGGAGTAGGGGGGCGGGGGACGAAGGGAAACGGGGGGCCGGAGAAACGGGCAAGCAGGGCATCGTGGGACCCACGATGCAAAATTGGACCTCCCGCCGTGGGCGGGAGGTCCAATCTGCTTGTTGGTGG
>ERZ779633.368-NODE-368-length-12988-cov-9.700843_pt1 | contig 12988 bp, 10 predicted proteins | sample MGYA00514195_ERZ779633 | MGnify/ENA primary metagenome ERZ779633 (study PRJEB29562, sample SAMEA4376707) | mouse gut metagenome | isolation source: Cecum | study: EMG produced TPA metagenomics assembly of the A DSS colitis mouse model was used to assess the...
AACGAAATGAGTGAGCCCCACCGCTTGCGGCGGGGCGAAGGATATGAAGTTTGCGCCACTGCCCTTATGGGGTCCCCGCAAATGCGGTCCTCAGCATTTGTGGGGAGAGGAGGAGCAACGAAATGAGTGAGCCCCACCGCTTGCGGCGGGGCGAAGGATATGAAGTTTGCGACGACGAAAGGAGGTGTCCCGCCGTGCTCTTCTCCAGCGCTGAGTTTCTCTTTATTTTTCTGCCGGTGGTGCTGGTGGGCTATTACATCTTCTTTCGAGGGATGCGGCAGGCGCAGAATATCCTTCTTCTGCTCTGCTCCCTCTTTTTCTATGCCTGGGGCAATCCCCGGTTCCTCCCTGTCATGCTCCTCTCCATTGCCATGAACTACGGCTTTGGCCGGTGGGTACATGAGTGGAAAAAACAGGAGAAGGGCCTGAAAAAGCCCATCATCGCGGCAGTGAGCGCCAATCTGTCCATCCTCTATATCTTCAAATATCTTGTCTTTACGGTGGAATCGGTCAACGCCCTGGGCCTGGGTATCCCTGTCCCCGGTATCGACCTGCCCATCGGCATTTCCTTCTTTACCTTCCAGGCTTTGAGCTATGTGCTGGACGTAGCTTCGGGGAGGAGCCAGGTCCAGCGCTCCATTTTAGACCTGGGCCTCTATATCTCCTTCTTCCCCCAGCTCATCGCCGGTCCCATCGTCAAATACGAGACCGTGGCCGAGCAGATCCAGGGCCGGGTGGAGACCTGGGCCGACTTCTCCTCCGGCTGCTCCCGGTTCCTTATCGGCCTGGGCAAGAAAGTCCTTCTGGCAAACCAGCTGGCAGTGGTGGCGGACCGGGTCTTCAATACCTCCCCAGACGCGCTTTCCACCTCCCTGGCGTGGCTGGGTTCGCTGTGCTATACCCTGCAAATTTACTACGACTTCTCCGGCTACTCCGACATGGCCATCGGCCTGGGGCGGATGTTTGGCTTCCACTTCCTGGAGAACTTTGACTATCCCTACGCCGCCTGCTCCATCACCCAGTTCTGGCGCAAGTGGCACATTTCCCTGTCCACCTGGTTCCGGGACTACCTTTATATCCCTCTGGGAGGCAACCGGGTGGAGTACCGGGATCAGCTGCGCAACCTCTTTGTGGTGTGGCTCCTCACCGGTATCTGGCATGGGGCCAACTGGACGTTTATTGCCTGGGGCCTTCTCTACGCCCTGCTGTTGTGTCTGGAGCGGTACGGCCACCTGGGCAAGGGCTGGCCCACTCCCCTGCGCTGGGCCTACACCTTCCTGATGGTGGACCTGCTGTGGGTCATCTTCCGCTCGGACAGTCTGGGCTACGCGGGCGGCTTCCTCCTCACCATGTTAGGCTTCTCCGGCACGGGAAACACCGATTTTCTCACCTCCCTCTACCTCCACGAAAACAGCCTGATCCTGGCCCTGGCGGTGCTCTTTGCCTTTCCCTTCGCCCCGTGGCTGCGCAAAAAGCTGGAGGATATCCAGAGCAAGCGGGACCTCTCCCTGCTCTGGGACCTGCCCTATGCCCTGGCCCTTACCGCCATCGGCCTTGCGTCGGTGTGCTTCCTGGTAAAGGGCACCTATAATCCGTTCATCTACTTCCGCTTCTAAGCGCTCCACCTATTTTTCCAAGAAAGGAGGCCCGCCCCATGGCAAAGCGCCGCAACACCCTGACCGCCGTTCTCTTCCTGGCCGGACTGCTGACCGGGGCGGTCTTCCTACTCCTTGGCCTGCTCCCCAACACCGGCTTTGGCGACCTGGTCCGGCCCAACCACTTCACCTTCCGTACCAAAGCCTCCGTCATTCACCAGGTTCAGTTGGGCAAAAAGCCTCTGGAGAAATCCAAGACCGACCCCGCCTCCGCCCCGAAGCACGCCTACCCCCGCCCCCCGCGGAAAGAGACCGGCCCGGTCCTGCGCAATACGGCGCACTTTATCGTTGGCAGCATCCCCCCTCCCCAGTCCACCCTGGATACCTATGTTCAGGAAATGGAATCGTTCATCGACGACGTCCAGCCCCTCCTCAACGAGACCCTGGACCGGGAGCACACCTTTATCCAGCTCTACGGCGGGATTCAAAACCTGGCCGGACGCCGGGTCATTGAAGACATGGACCCCCAATACACCGTGGTCAAGCTCACCGACCACCTGCTCACCTTCGTAGATATGGAGGCCCAGCAGGTGGATATGACGCAGCGGGCCGAGGAGATGGTAGAGTTCGCCCGGCGGGTAAAGCGGGAATACCGGGTGCCCCTGCTCTATGTCCAGGCCCCCTCCAAGCTGGATATGGCCCAGCTTCCCGAGGGTATCCCCGACTACTCCGGCGCGGAGGCCGACCAGTTCCTCCGCATTCTGGAGGAAAACGGCGTGGATACCCTGGACCTGCGCCCCGTGTTCCGTGAGGAGGCGGAAAAGGACCCCCTGGCAGTGGAGGAGCATTTCTTCCATACCGACCACCACTGGACCCCCGCCGGGGCCTTCCTGGGCTACCAGACCCTCTGCGAGAAGCTGAGGAAGGACTACCGCTTCCAGATGGAAAAGGAGTGGACCGACCAGCGGCAGTTTGACCGTTATGTTTTTGAGGACGCTTTCCTGGGCAGCCAGGGCCGCCGGGTAGGCTCGCTCTACGTGGGGCTGGACGACTTTGAAATTTGGTCGCCCAAGTTCTCCACCGACTTCACCTACACCGTCCCCCTCTCGGGGGTAAAGCGGGAGGGACCCTTTGCCGCCTCCCTCCTGTTCCCGGAGCGGCTCAGCGAGACCGGCTACTATGAGACCAACCAATACACCATCTATGCCGGAGGGGATTACCTCCTTTCCCGCGCTTACAACGAGAAACTTCCCAACGGCAAGCGTATTCTCATCCTCCGGGACTCCTTTGGTTGCGCCCTGACCCCTTTCCTCTCCATCGTCTCCGGGGAGGTCATGGCTATGGACCCCCGGCAGTTCAACGGCGGACAGGATACCATGCTGGACTTTGTGGACTGGCTCAAGCCCGATATTATCATCGTCATGAACTCCACCGGCTCGTTGGAGGTAGACAAGCTCTTCCCCTATCTCCCCTCGCCCTATGAGGCTATCCAGGCGGAAAAGGACACCGCCGAAACAGGGAAATGACCGCTGCAAAACTGCCGTGGACCTGAGGTCCACGGCAGTTTTTTCCTTGTCAGCGTTTTCTTGCCTGAGACGGTAACTTTTGGTGGTTTTGCCGCTTTTCATTTTGGGAAAAATCCTGTATGATAGCCTCGGTCAACAAGGTCTTTGTTTGTCCAGACCCTGCCCTGACATCTTTTGGAGGGATTTTCCATGAATTTTAGAAAAACCAAGATCATCTGCACCCTCGGGCCCGCGGTAGACAGCGAGGAGATGCTCCGCAAGCTGATGGAGGGCGGCATGAACTGCGCCCGCTTCAACTTCTCCCACGGCACCCATGAAACTCACCTTGCCACCCTGAACCGGCTGCGCCGCATCCGGGACGAGCTGGGCTACCCCGTAGCTACCATGATGGATACCAAGGGGCCAGAAATTCGCATCAAGTCGTTCCAGAACGGTCCCATCACCTTGAACCCCGGCGACCACTTCATCCTCACCACCTGGGACATGGAGGGCACCGACAATGAGGTCTCCGTGACCTACGAAAACCTCCATAATGAGGTCGCTCCCGGTACCCGCATTCTCATCGACGACGGCCTTATCGAACTGCGGGTGGAGAATATTGAGGGCCAGGATATCCACTGCACCGTGGTCTCCGGCGGCCCCCTGAGCAACAACAAATCCATCAACATTCCCGACACCAAGATCCACCTCCCCGCCCTTACCGACAAGGACCGGGAGGACCTGCGCTTCGCCGCCGAGAACGACTTTGACTTCGTGGCCGCCTCCTTCATCCGCAAGGCCCAGGACGTTATCGACATCCGGGAGGAGCTGGCGAAATGGGGCGGTGAGCGTATCCGCATCATCGCCAAGATCGAGAACCGGGAGGGCGTGGAGAATTTTGACGAGATCCTGGCCGCCTCCGACGGCGCCATGGTGGCCCGTGGCGACCTGGGCGTGGAGATCCCCGCCTATGAGGTGCCCATGATCCAGAAGACCATGATCTCCAAGTCCGCTCTGGCGGGCAAGAACGTTGTCACCGCCACCCAAATGCTGGATTCCATGATGCGCAACCCCCGTCCCACCCGTGCCGAGGTCAGCGACGTGGCAAACGCCGTTTTCGACGGCACCTCCTGCGTCATGCTATCCGGCGAGACCGCCTCTGGCAAGTACCCCCTGGAGGCTCTGGATATCATGGTCCGCACCGTAGAGGCCGCTGAGGCCGCTATCGACTACCGGGACCGTTTTATCCGTCAGTTTGAGCTGGACCGCCAGGTCGGCTCCCAGTCCATCGACCAGGCCATCAGCCACACCTGCTGCATGACCGCCATCGACCTGAACGCCTCGGCCATCCTGGCCGCCACCACCTCCGGCCATAGCGCCCGAATGATCTCCCGGTTCCGTCCCCCCTGCCCCATCATTGGCCTGACCACCTCCGAGAAATGCCGCCGTCAGATGGCCATCTCCTTCGGTGTTCAGCCTCTGCTCTACGGCTCGGTGGACTCCACTGACCGGCTGTTCGCCCTGTGCGTGGAGACCGTCCGCAAGGAGGGTGTGGTCCAGAGCGGTGAGACCGTGGTCATCACCGCCGGCGTCCCCCTCAGCTCCCGGGGCACCACAAACCTCATCAAGGTACAGGTGGTCTGAGCCACAAGGCCGCGGAAAATTTCGGGGAACAGCCCATGAAGCCGCGGAACAAAACAGCAGACAAAGAAGCCCGGCGGAATTTTCCGCCGGGCTTCTTTTCTCTATTCGGTTGGCCGCTGCGCTCACGCCTTGGCCTGGGCCAGGGCGGCGGACAGGGCCTCCTTAATGGCGTCGGAGGTAATGGTGGCTCCGGTGCGGCCATCAATGTTGGCGCTCTGGGCCGCCATGATCTGGGCGGGCAGCTCCTCCACGGCGGCGCCGCCAAGGCCCGGGGTCTCGCCGGGGCCGGTGATGCTCACGTTGGTGATGGCGTCGTCGCTGACGGTGATGGTAACGGTGACGTCACCGTTGAAGCCAGTAGCCGAAGCGGAGTAGGTCCCGGCGTTATAGGTCTTGCTGGCCGGGGCGGGCTCGGGCGCGGCGGAAGGCTCCGCCACAGGCTCGGGAGTAGGCTCCGGGGTGGGTTCAGGCGTGGGAGTGGGCGCCGGGGTCTCCTTGGCGCCGGGCACGCTCACGCCCAGAGCCTTGGCTACGGCCTCCCTGACGCCGTTGGAGGTGACGGTGGCGCCGGAAACGCCGTCGATGTTGGGACCCTGGGCGGACTTGACCTGGTCGGCAAGCTTGCTGAGGGCAGCGCCGCCGATGGCGGGGGTCTCCTTGTCGCCGGTGAGCTTCACGTCCACGATCTTGCTGCCGTCCATGGTCAGCTCGGCCACGATGGCGTCAGCGCCGCCGAAGCCCTGGCCCTTACCAGTGACCTTCTTGCCCTCCACGGGGGCAGCGGGAGTTTCGGTGGGAGCGGGGGTGGACGTGGGAACGCTCTCGCCCTTGGACGCGGCGATGGCGGCGGTAACGGCCTCCCTCGCGCCAGTGGAGGTAACGGTGGCGCCGGAGACGCCGTCGATGTTGGCCCCCTGGGCGGCAAGGACCTGCTCCGCCAGCTTGTCAAGCGCCGCGGCGCCGATGCCGGGGGTCTCCTTATCGCCAATGATCTTCACGGCGGTGATCTTACCGTCGGCCATGGTCAGCTCGGCCACGATGGCGTCAGCGCCGCCGAAGCCGGCGCCCTTGCCGGTAAAGACCTCGCCTCCCTCCACGGGAGCGGGAGTCTCGGAAGGCTCGGGGGTCTCCGCCGGAGCCTCGCCCTTGGAGGCGGAAATGGCGGCGGCCACGGCGTCCTTTACGCCGGTGGAAGTGATGGTAGCGCCGGAAACGCCGTCGATGTCGGCGCTCTGGGCGGAGAGGACCTGCTTCTCCAGCTCAGCCAAGGCTCTGCCGCCGATCTCCGGGGTCTCCTTGTCGCCGGTGAGCTTCACAGCGGCGATCTTGCCGTCGGCCACGGTGATCTCGGCCACGATGGCGTCAGCGCCGCCGAAGCCGGCGCCCTTGCCGGTGAAGGTCTCGCCGCCCACGATGGGCGCGGCGGGAGTCTCAACAGGGGCGGGGGTGGGCGTGGGAACGCTCTCGCCCTTGGCCTGGGCGATGCAGCTGGCCACAGCCTCCTTCACGGCGTTAGAGGTCAGGGTGGCGCCGGAGACGCCGTCGAACTCGGCGCTCTGGGCGGTCATGGCCGCGTCGGCCAGGACGGGGATGGCGGCGCCGCCATACTCCGGGGTCTCGCTGTCGCCGGTAATGTCAACGGCGCTCATCACAGCGTCGGTAAAGGTGGCGCTGACCGTAACGCCATCGGGGCCAAAGCCCTGGGCGGTAGCGGTATATGTACCGGCGGTATAGGTGCCGGCGGCGCCCTTGGGAGCGCTCTTGCCCACTTGATAGACGGCCAGGCCCACACAGACGGCGGCGGCCAGGATCATGGCGATGGGTCCCATGATTCTCTTGTTCATAACGATCTCTCCTTCTTCGCGGTCTCTCCGCGATATTTTATCGGATAATATTATAAAGCAAGACCCCTGAAATGGCAACAGAAAATCGTGGAAAATAAAAAAGAGTTTTTGGGAAAGAAAAAGGAGCGCCGGGCCTGCGCCCGGCGCTCCTCCCCCTCACGGAAAAGGAAAAAAGAGAGGTACTGGAAATAAAGGAGAAAACCTTTTTCTCCGTGAGGATGTTAGCTCTTGCCCTTGGCGGGGGTCCAGGTCACGAAGGGCACCTGCTTGCCGTAGCTCTCGGCGATGGCGATGCCCGCCAGACGGCCGCTGGTGATGGACCAGCCCTGGGTCAGGGCGTTGGTGTGCTCGGTCTGGTAGTAGGAGTTGCCCCAGAAGTTACTGGCGTCCTGGCCCACGGCGTACAGTCCAGGGATGACGGTCTTGTCGTCGGTGAGCACCTGGCACTTGGCGTTGACCGGGATGGCGCCCAGGGTGGTGTCGATGGCGGGGATGATCCGCACGCAGTAGAACGGACCCACGCTCTCGTCCAGGGGGTAGAGCATTTCGGGACGCTTGCCGAACTCCTCGTCCACGCCGGTCTTGATGGCGTTGAGGTACTTCTCGATGGTGGCGTTATACACGTCCATATCGAACACGCCCACCTTCTTGCCAAGCTCGGTCAGGGTATCGGCCTTCCAGCCCTGTCCGGCGTCGATGGCGGCCTGCATCTCGGCCTTGATGGTGGTGAAGGGCACACAGGCGCGGTCACGGTAGCCCACCATGGAGTCCCGGACCTCCTGGCTGATGAGGCTCTTGCAGCCGCCCTCCTCCATCACGTCCAGGTCGTGCTGGGAGAAGATGACGTAAGCCTCGCCCACGGTGTTCAGGGCGGCGGCGCCCTTAGCCAGAGGATCGGACGCGCCGAACTCCTCGTTGTAGAACCGCTCGCCGTTGGTGTTGACCTGAAGCAGGCCGGAGTAGTTGATGTTCTTCATATACCCGGCGTAGAAGTCCACCACCTCATTGGAGCAGAACTCGGCCAGATGGGGGTCCAGGTTCTGGGGATGGCCCGCACCCACGGCCTGGGCCATGAGCATGCCGTCGCCCTCGCAGGTGGACAGGCCGTTGAGGTAATAGGTGTTGTGGAAATACTGGTCCAGCAGCTCGGGGCTTCCGGCAAAGCCGCCGGTGGCCAGGACCACCTGCCTGGCGTGGACCACGATCTCGGTTCCGTCGGTCTCCCGGGCCTTCACGCCCACCACGGCGCCGTTGGCGTCGGTGATCAGCTCATAGGCCCGGGAGGAGAGGAGGAGCTTGCCTCCCTTGGGCAGGAAGAAATCGTCGTAGAGGACCTGGTACTTCTTGGTGCCCTTGCCGGTATCCAGGCCGTTCTTGCCTTTCATGCCCACCTTCCCGAAGCCGGGGTCGTCGGTCTGATCCCACATGGTCTGGAGCCAGTCGGCGGTCTCGCCCGCCCGGTCCAGGAAGGCCCGGACCACGGTGGAATCGGCGGTCCAATGGCTGTAATCCATCAGCTCATCAAAGAAGACGCCGGGATCGGTGATGAGGCTCTTGTCGTCGATGATGGTCTCCAGATACTTGGAGCCGGGGGTAAAGGCGCCGGTGGAGCAGACGCTCTCGCCGCCCACCTTGGCGGTCTTCTCAATGACGATGACGTCCAGCCCCGCCTGTTGCAGGGTCAGCGCGGCGGTGGTGCCGCAGCCGCCTCCGCCTACCACGGCCACGTCACAGGTGTACTCCTCGGTGGCGGTGCTCCGGGGAGAGGCCTTCATAAAGCCAGTGATGTCCGCCCCGGCCTTCTCCAGGGCCTGTTGGACGCCGGAGAGAATGGCCTGGCTGGTCATGGTGCAGCCGCTCACCGCGTCCACCGCAATGGACTGCTGCTCCACGATGGCCTTGGGCAGCTCGGTCATGGGCAGCTCGATAAAGCCGGGGGTGTCGTCGCAGGAGTCCACGGTGACGGACAAAATTTTGCTCTCATCCACTGTGACCGAGACCTTGGTGGGGGAGATGACCTTGGGGGAGCCAAAACGTCCGCCCTCGATGGTGCCCTCCTTCCACTTGCCGTACTCCTCGCCGGTATAGGTGCCGGGCTTCATGTGCTGGACCACGGCCACGGCCTTGGGGGCCAGGGACACGCCGCTCTGGGCCAGGGCGGCCTTGGCGGCGGTAAGGATGGCGCTGCTGGAAACGGTGGCGCCGGAGACGCCGTCCACGTCCACGGAGTTCTTGGCCAGCATAACGCCGGGCAACAGCTCCACGGCACGGCTTCCGATGCCGGCGGTCTCCTTGCCGCCGTCCACCTTCACGTCGGTGAGGACGCTGTCGGCCAGGGTCAGGGTGACGGTGACGTCCCCGCCGAAGCCGTCAGCGGTGGCGGTAAAGGTCCCGGAGGGGGTGACTGCGCCGGTGGGGATCTTCAGGTCATTGCCCACCAGCTTGGCAACGCTGGGGTCGTTGGCGTCCCACTCTACCTCAATACCCAGCAGGTCGCTGAGATAGCGCAGGGGGGCATAGGTGGCGCCGTTGTAGGAAAACACCTCAGCGGCGGTGCCGTCGGACTTGGCGGGGGTGACGGGAGTGCCGTTCACCGTCATAGTCATGGGCAGCACGGAGATGTTCTTCTCCCCGCTGGCCGCCAGCGCGGCCACGCCCAGCACCATGACCAGGGCCAACGCCAGCGCGGTGATCCTTTTCTTCATAGTGTATGTTCTCTCCCTTCTGTTTTGAGGGCTTCCCCTCGTATACAGCCATCATAAAACAGTAAACCGGGTTTACTGTCAAGAGCGGGCGGGAAATTTATTTCCCGCCCGCTCTTACCGGCATGTAGACAATATTCAGATTGCACCGCTTTCCGTCCCGGATGGTGGGGAGCTGGACGGCGGAGGTCATGTCCCCCGTGGGGACCCAACCCCTGGCGCACACCCAGTCATATAGCTCCCGGAACCCTTCCACCTCTCCAATGGGGTTGCAGAGGTTTGCCACCAGGCAAAGCTCCTCTCCCTGGTAGATGGCTCCCCGCAGCGGCAGGCCCAGCCGCCGGGCCTCCTCCGCGCCGACGCACATCCCTTTGCTCTTCAGGGGCTTTCCGTCCTTGTCCAGGGGCTGCTTGGCCAGCATCACCGGGGGCGCGGCCATCATCCAGCGCTTCTCCGCCTCCCGCAGCCAGCTCCCGCTCTCCTCCACCCGCTCCCCTTCCAGGGGCAGGTAGTAGGTGGGGGCGATGACGCGGATGGAGCGCTCCTCCCGGTATGAGTAAGCCCGCCGCGCCAGCTCCTGTTGGCTCCGCAGCAGCTCCCTCTTGTCCTCCAGGGCCTTGATCTCCTCCTCCATGAGCCTGTCCCGCTCCTCCAGGGCGGAGAGGATGTGCCCTTCGTCCTTTTGCAAGACCAGGTCGGCGGCCTCCTCCAGGGTAAAGCCTACGGCGGCGTACCCCCGGACCTGCTGAACAACGGTCAGGCTGGTCCGGTCATAGTAGCGGTAGCCGTTGCTCTCATCCCGGACGGAGCGGAGAAGCCCCTTGCGCTCCAAAAAGCGCACCCCCTCCTTGGTCATGCCCAGAATTTCCGCCGCCTCGCCGATCCGGTACAGCATCCCGCCGCCCCCTTTCTACATATATCGTAAGGATAGCACAACTTCCAAAGAAAAGCTACAAAGGAGGAAAAAACTGTGCTAAACTTAGGAATGTAAAAGGAATTTGACACAGATGCAAAACGAAATTGGTTTACTTTCGATAAGATTTTTTGCAAAATGGGGGTACGGATATGGAATTGAAAGACAAGCTGGTCTCTCTGCGAAAAAAGAGCGGGCTTTCTCAGGCGCTCCTGGCGGAAAAGCTGGCGGTGTCCCGTCAGACCGTGTCCAACTGGGAGCTGGGCGAGATCCTTCCGTCCACGGATAACCTGGTGCGGCTGAGCAAGCTGTACGGCGTTTCCCTTGACTATCTGGTCAGCGACGACGTAGAGCATCCGGCTGTCGCCGTGGCGGTGGCGGAAAGGCCGGGGGAACAGATAATGGAAAGCCCCCGGCGGAAGACCGTTCTCACCGGGGTCGTCATCGTCTTTGCCATCGCTCTGGTCCTCGCCCTTTTGTACCTTGTCTTCTCCATGGGATACGGCAAGGGCGTGGAGGACGCCGCCCCGTCCTATCCCGTTCACACGGCGGTGCTGGGTGAAGATGATTTTGAAGATCCCGGCAGCCTGGTCGGCTGGTAACTATTTAAATTATTAGAAAGGGGGTGAAACTATGAAGATGAGGAAATGTTTTGGTCTCATGCTGGCCTTTGCTCTTGTCGTGAGCAGTCTCGGCGCCTCCACTCTGGCGGCGGAACCCCAGGCCGACGCAGACCCGGACCCGGCCATTGAAAGAGCCTCCGGCTGGTTCAATGAGACCGTTTCCGCCGGAAAAGTCAAAAAGATTGGCTCCGCCATTTCCTTACGGGTCGGAGAAGTCGTAAGGTTTGAAGTAAACTACTCTCCCAAAGACGCCACCGTGGACTTTGGCATTGTGGATGCCAACAACGTGTTCTACTACATCACTTCCACCACAGGCTCAATAAACGGTGAAGTGGAGGCCCCGGAAAACGGGTCGTACACTCCGGCCATCCGCAACAACTCTTCCGGCTCCATCAGCGTGGCCGGAATCATAGGGGCTTACATAGAGTAATGAAAGAAAGGCTGACGGTATGGTATCAACAGAAGGTGAACGCAATTTTTCTTTGCGGAAAGGCTTTGTAACAGCTATTTGTCCTGGGCACGGAGATACGGCCCATACAGTTCGGGAACAGCACAGCGGGAAACGCGGAGGAACGGTCTTTTTGTGTTCAGCGCCGCCGTTTCCCTTATGTCGGGAGTTCTGTTAGCCCATTGGCAAACTTAAAACGTCCTTATCCTTCCGCCCGATAAATTCCTGAACTATGCTTCATGGTGTATGCTGCCCGCCCTTTGTAGAATTTTGGTAGATCTTCACGAAAGAGGCAGATTTACCATGAAACAAAAGCTCTACAAGGACTTAAAAGCATACCTCCGTGCTGAACTCCTGACCTGCAGAGCCGAGCTGAATATCTCTCAGGAGGAAATGGCCCAGCGTCTGCTGAGTCCCTTTTACCTTTCGTGTTGACGGCCGATACTTCCGGCATTTTCACGAAGCCGTATTTTGTGTAACGCTTACAGACATAGTATAATTAGAATGGCAAATCGGGATTTGCAGGAGGGGTAAAGATGATTATCTATTCCATAACGATGTTTGTAGGGGCGGCTTTGTTTCTTGCTCTTGGTACTGCAATCTATAGAGGAAACACAAAACTGATACATGACTACCATCAAAGGAATATCAAGGAATCCGAGCGAACGGAATACGGCAGGGCTTTTGCAAAAGGAATGTTTGCAATATGTGCAACACTTCTCCTCAGCGGCATTATTGCGTTGTTTGGTAAAGATGACCAAATTGCAACAGTTTCTCTGATTGTTTTGTTTGCTGGGCTTATCATTTCCGGTGTGGTTATTATAAAGGTTCAAAAGAAATATAACGGCGGACTGTTTTGACAATAAATGAATTCCAGTTTATCTGTCAAATCCTCTTAGAACCCTGATACGTCAAGGCTTTTCCCTGATTAAATGTTCAAATCTTATGTAATTTCCCTTGTTTTTGCCCTTATGGGCTGAAACAAGGGAAACTTTTTACTCCCCGCAGACTACCTTATCCAGCAGTCGGGCGGAGGTACGCTTGGCCTCCCTTGTGGCGTGGGCGTAAATGTTCATCGTGGTACTGACATCGGCGTGGCCCAGCAGCTCCTGCACGTCCTTGGGAGCCGCCCCGTTGGACAGGAGGTTGCTGGTGAACGTGTGCCTGAGCATATGGAAATGGAAGTCCTCTAAGCCCTTTACTTTCTTCTTTGCCTGACGGCACATGATACTCACCGTACTCGGCGTTTCAATGGCCCCATCAGGCCGGAGGCATACAAAGGAAAGCTCCCTATACCCCTCCGGCACATCCGCCGTCCTGGGCAGGGTGTAGACCTCGTAATAGGCCCGATCTCTCTCCCGGACCTCGGTATAGTAGTTCAGGCTGTAAAGCTCCCCATAGCGCAGGCGGTTCCCAATCTGCTCCTTTTTGGCCCTCCGCAGGATCGCCGCCAGCGTGTCGCAGAAGTCCACGGTTCGGACTTTCTTCCGCTTGGTGGCCCCGATCTCCGTCTTGTGCCTCGCCCCGTTGTAACGGATGCTCCGCCGCACCGTGAGGTACTGCTCGTCCAGATTGACGTCCTGCCAAGTGAGGGCGCAGACTTCCCCAATGCGGAGTCCGGTGTAATAGGCGATCTGGATAGGCAGAAGGGCAGGGTTTTCTTTCTTTTTCAGAAAGTCCTCCAACGCCCGGAACTGTTCATGGGTGAGGGTGG
>ERZ779633.369-NODE-369-length-12970-cov-8.464963_pt1 | contig 12970 bp, 17 predicted proteins | sample MGYA00514195_ERZ779633 | MGnify/ENA primary metagenome ERZ779633 (study PRJEB29562, sample SAMEA4376707) | mouse gut metagenome | isolation source: Cecum | study: EMG produced TPA metagenomics assembly of the A DSS colitis mouse model was used to assess the...
CTCCCCCAAGCGTCCACAGCGACGGGGAGGTTTGGCACCTCGATGTCGGCTCGTCGCATCCTGGGGCTGTATTCGGTCCCAAGGGTTTGGCTGTTCGCCAATTAAAGCGGCACGCGAGCTGGGTTCAGAACGTCGTGAGACAGTTCGGTCCCTATCTGTTGCGGGCGTAAGAGATTTGAAGGGAGCTGTCCTTAGTACGAGAGGACCGGGATGGACGAACCTCTGGTGCACCAGTTGTCCTGCCAAGGGCATAGCTGGGTAGCTACGTTCGGACGAGATAAACGCTGAAGGCATCTAAGCGTGAAACTCCCCCTAAGATGAGATCTCTCACTCTTTATGAGGTAAGGCTCCATGTAGACTACATGGTCGATAGGCCGGAGGTGGAAGCGTGGTAACACGTGCAGCTGACCGGTACTAATAAGCCGAGGGCTTGACCTCGAAGCGCGAGCGTAGACACATAGCCTTGGATGGACCGGAGCGAGGGGCGAATTGGTAAGTGGCCGAAGGCCACGCGATTTGACCCGAGACGGAGGGAAGCCAAGGCGTGATGTGTCCAACGCGAGCGTGACAGCAAGGTCGGTTCAGTTCAACGAGAGTATGCAGGCACGACTTGCACACAGGAATGGAATGTGAAGTAAGCGTTGTTCAGTTTTGAGGGTGCAGCGAAGCAAAAAGGAAGAACCCCCTCATGCGCCTTTAGCTCAGTTGGTAGAGCAACTGTTTCCGGGCTCCGCCCGAAAACATGATGATGGCCAAATTCCTCCCGGCCTGGGGCCGGAACCGGAATTTGATGCCGAGAGTCAGTTGCTCTGGCTGCTGCCTAAGGACGTGGTGGCTGGAAGGCCACAAAATGCGCCTTTAGCTCAGTTGGTAGAGCAACTGACTCTTAATCAGTGGGTCCCCGGTTCGAGTCCGTGAAGGCGCACCAAAGAGAAGCGCCGAGCCGTCGTGAGCAGCCCGGATGGACTGGAGCGAGGGTCGAATTGGTAAGGCGGCAGAGCCGCCGCGATTTGATCCGAGACGAAAGGAAGCCGGGCGTCGCGAACAGGCGAGGCGTGATCTGGCCCGTTGGTCAAGCGGTTAAGACGGCGGCCTCTCACGCCGCAAACATGGGTTCGATTCCCGTACGGGTCACCATTTCTTCCTTTCAATTTTATATTGATTTTAGCCGAGCAATCGGTTAAAATATAGGAAGCGTAGCGATACGCCTCCGCAAAGTCGGTGTTGATTGCGGTGAGGGTCCACCTGTTCCCATTCCGAACACAGAAGTTAAGCTCACTCGCGCCGAAAATACTTGGCTGGAGACGGCCCGGGAAAATAGGTAATGCCGACACAAACGAAAGGGTCCGGTCGACCGGACCGGACCCTTTCCTATATTCCTCCTTAGCTCAGTTGGTAGAGCATGCGGCTGTTAACCGCAGGGTCGTTGGTTCGAGTCCAACAGGGGGAGCCAGTTCGGACGGCTTGCCGTTGTCAAAAGGCGGCAAGCCGTTTCCGAAAAAATTCCCAGGCTCGATTAGATGGGCCTTTAGCTCAGTTGGTTAGAGCAGCCGGCTCATAACCGGTCGGTCCCGGGTTCGAGTCCCTGAAGGCCCACCATAGGGGTATAGCTCAGCTGGTAGAGCAGCGGTCTCCAAAACCGCGTGCCGAGGGTTCGAATCCTTCTGCCCCTGCCATTTCAAATAGGCGGCCCCGCCGCTTATGATAGACTCGGCTCGGTAGCTCAGTTGGTTAGAGCGCCGGCCTGTCACGCCGGAGGTCGAGGGTTCAAGTCCCTTCCGAGTCGCCATCTTTGCTGCTGTAGCTCAGTAGGCAGAGCGCATCCTTGGTAAGGATGAGGTCGGCAGTTCGAATCTGCCCAGCAGCTCCAAAGAAAACCCTGTAACCGCAACGGTTACGGGGTTTTTCTTTCGCCCTGGGGGCGACCTCGTTACCAAAAAACGGGGTGTTTTCCAACCGTCCCTCCAACTGCCGCCCAACTAGGCCGAATAAGCCCGTTCCACGGCGGCGGTGGCCTGGCTGGAAGTCTCCCGGCCCTTCACATAGTAGCGCAGGGTCATGGCTGGGGTGGTATGTCCAGCGGCGGCCTGGGCCAGTTTGATGTCCTTGGTCTGGTCGTAGAGGTCGGTCAGAACGGTGGTACGAAAGCGAATAGGGGTGATATTCTCGGCAAAGCCCGTGTCCTTCTTAATGCGGTTACACATCCTTCTGACCTGGGTATAGGACAGGGGAGCGGAGCCGCCAAAGACGAACTCACCGGGGGCTACCGGGGCCAGCAGATGGGGCAGAGCCAGAGAGGACAGGCCAATGGTTCGTGCGCTGGCGTCCGTCTTGGTCTCTTTGATCTCGGGCTGGTTCCGGGTGGGGTGGGTGACGGCACGGCGAATGTGTATTTCTGCCGCCTCTGGGTCGATGTCCTCACCGTGGAGGCCCAAGACTTCCTCCAGCCGCATGGGGTGAAGGGCTTGTAGGGCCAAATAAGCCCGGTCTACGGGGTCTTTTACGTCCCCCAGGTGTTGGACTAGGTAACGCATTTGGGCCACCGTATAGGGGGCTGTAGGGGTGCTGGCCTTGCCCGTGATTTTCACCCGCCGGGACTTCACCGGGTTTTGCTTGATGATACCATCCTCCACGGCGGCGTCCAGTATCTGGTTTAGCACCATCCGAGCCTTGCCCTTGGTGGTCTTGGCCCCGGCCATGCCGTTGAAAAGGGCCTGTATGTGGTCGGTGGTGATGTCCTCCACCATCAACTCCCCCAGGACGGGGAGAATGTGGAGGTCAAGCTGCCGCTTGTAGGTGGTGGCCGTAGCCGTCCCCACGTTGGGCTTGGAATAGGTGTTGTACCAGTTCCAGGCGTAGTCCGTGAAGGGGTGGGCCGTGGCCGCTTGCGGGGTGGCGGTCAGCTTAATGATTTTGTCGGTGAACTCCTGCATGGTATTAGCGGTTATCCACCGTTTCACGCCGTTGATAAGGATGGGTTGGTTGATTTTGCTCTTGCTCGCCATGTCAGTCTCTCCCTCTAGGAGTGACGGCGAAACGCCCGACTGAGCTATGCAGTTGCCAAGGTGCGGCGGCTCCTGCAGGGGGTCGGAACCGCTGGTTTCTATACCTTTATTGTAGCACAGGTGGTGGCATATTTCAAGTAAAAGTGCTAATAGTTGGGATTTTGTGCAGTTTTCGGGAAGAGAAGATAACATTTCAATTATTTCCCCCTCCCTGCCTAGGAGGGGCATATCATCGCTCCTTTCTGAATTGCGCCGGGATTAAGGTGGCCGTTGCGACGGCGATTATGTGATGGAGCCAGCGGTAGGGGCGGCTGGGCCGCCCGGATTATGTGTTGAAGGGCCTCTTGCCGGGAACCCCTGCCGCTGGCCCGCCTGGGTCAATCCCTGCCGGGTGTTTTGACCTGATCCTCGGCCTTGGCCCGGTTATACTGGCGGTAGTTTATGATGTTCAAGGTCTGGCCCTGGGCGTCTGTCACGGCTATGGTCTTTTCGTAGGTCAAGGGTGCGGCCCCGATGATCTCCTGGGCCTTCCACTCGGCCATCTGCATGACCTGGGGCCGCTTCACGCCACGGGAGCAGCGGTAGAGGTTGAACCCTGGGGGGGTAGAGGTGGAGCCGTGCCCCCTTGATAATGGCCTTTTTCTGCCTCTGCCCGTGTTCGTCTACCGTTTCAACCTCTCCCAGCCGTCCCCGTGTCGCTCCGCTCATGGCGGCCTCTGCCAGCTCCATGTCGCCCAGGTAGGCGGTCAGGTACAGGCCGGGGTTGTCCACTCCCTTTAGGCTCTTGGTCTTGGTGTGGCCTTGGCCCCACAGCTTCGCCATGTGAGCGTTTGGGATAAAGGGGGCCTTTTCCGAGAACAGGAGCAGCACATGGAGGTGCCACGCCCCACGGCCTTGTGGCTCTGCCGCCGCTATGTACTCCACAGGCGGGTGGCCGTGCTTTTTGAGGTAGCGGCGAAAACGCTTGATAAAGGCGTGGTAGTCCTCATAGAGCCGCTGGGGGTCTCTCATGTTCTCCCGGTAAGTCAGCGTTACCCACAAGGCCGTTTCCGGGTCTGTCAGGTTGGCGTTGATAATGTCCCGGAGATTGCGGAGGCTTTGGGCGACGCTGGCCTTGTCCTCGGCCCGGCTGGCGGTGTGCTGGAACTCCTTGACCTCCCCGGTGCGGAGGTCTACATAGCTGTCGGCGTCCAGCTTCTCAATGGTAATCTCCGGGGGGCCGTGGACGCTGTGGCGTACCTCTATGACGTTGCCGCATAGCTTTACGGTGACGGGGGCGGGAAGGGCTGGACGCTCGTTGTCTATTCGCTTGACGTGCATATGTCGCTCCAAGCCTTACGGCCTAATGTTCACGAAAAATCAAGTCAAGCCGCCTTCGGCGGCGGGCGGGTCTGCCGGCTCCCGCTCCGCTTCGCCGTCCGCCCCGCCCGTGGCGGTGATCTTGGGCATAGCGGCCAGAATGGAGGCGTCCAGGGCGTCCAGATCGGCAATGTCGGCCATCTTCACCTTTTCCACGCCCACGCCGTCAATGTAGAGGTGGCCCTCCCGCTTGCGGCAGTTGGTGATCTGCTCCACGTTGTCCGGGAACACCATGCGCCGCCCTTCTGGACTAAGGTTGCCCAGGGCAAGCCTGCCTTGGAAATTATCACGGGCATCGTCAGTAAAATAGCTTGCGTCACACCGCTACATACCGATAATGGGGATAAATTTGTAGGCCCGCCCGAGGGCAAGCAGCTCGGCCATGAGCGTCTTACACCGCTCTGCCTCCTTCTTGGGAAGGGAGGTCATCAAGCTCCCCCATTCATCACAAACGAGATATTGAGGCTCCCCGGCAACGCCGCTGGCCTGGGCCTCCTTAAAGGCGGCGTAGTAGTCCTCCAAACCCTGTACGCAATCGGTATAGGCTGACAGAAAAATAACTGCTTTTTGCAACGATGGCCTTGCTCAGATGTGGGCAAGGCCGTTTTTATCAGGCAAATAATATAGGTTGATTTTATCCTAGGTTTGGTGTATACTATGGGTGAGGTGATTACCATGACTGTTGAGACCAGTACCCTTGTGCCCATGACCGAGGCCAACCAGAATTTTTCCAAAGTGACCCGGCTGGTGGACGAATCAGGGCTTGCCGTCATTTTGAAGAACAACAAGCCTCGGTATATCGTGGTGAACTTTGAGGAATACGATGCCCTGCAAGCTGCCCGAGCCGCCCGGAGGCAAAAGGTGGAAGCTGCTGCCGACCAGCTCATTGAGGAAAATCTGGACGCCCTCCGGGAGTTGGCGAAATGATCTTACTGACTGTGGAGGAAGTCCTCATGCTCCACGGCAAGCTCCTGGCGGCCACGGGCGGCCTGTCGGGGCTTCGTGACCGGGGCTTGCTGGAATGTGCCGTGTTAAGCACGGAGGCGGGCTTTGAGGACGTGGAGCAATACCCCGCCGTGGAGGAAAAGGCGGCACGGTTGGCCTTTGCCCTCATTGCCGACCATCCCTTTGTGGACGGCAACAAGCGGGTGGGTGTACTTGCTATGCTGATGACCCTAAAGCTCAACGGAGTGGCGTTGCGATATACCCAGGAAGAACTAATAGACCTGGGCCTGTCGGCGGCCAGCGGCAAGGCGGGGTATGAGGATATTTTGGCGTGGATATTGCGCCATGTGGCCGCTTGATTATAGTGGTTCAAGGGGCGTTGGGTGCAGACCCGGCCCCAGGTAACCCACCACCCCAAGTAAATGTCAAGAAGAATTTAGACAGTAGATGAAATTCTTTGAGGGGAAACCCACCCGCACGCACTGCGTTTGCGTGCGGGTGGGTTTTTTATTGTCTGACAGAGTGAGCTGACAATGGAGCGGAAGATCCAAGGTCAAGGGATATGCCACACCCCCGACCTGCTTGTCAAGACAATAAAAACTTTTTGGCCTTGCGTGGGACGGCCAAAAACTTTTTACCGCCCTACGGGTGGCCTTACGGCCATCTTTTGACAAGCGGTCGTGGGTGCGGTCATTGTTGGCAACACAGCTCGCGAGCGAGCTGTGCTTCGCTCAAAAGACATTCTGAGAAACGAAAGGAGACTGCAAACATGAAGGACACCAGAAGAAAATTCATGCCCAAGGAGAGACACTTCTACCAAAACAAAGACGGAAGGATATACCAGTGCATACACGCGCAGCCCGAAAAAGGAACAGCCATCATGAAAGATATCAATAGCGGCTGGACTCTGCAAGCCCACGGCTGCGGGATATATCGAGACGGGACCATTGACTGGGATTATTCCACGGGAGATTATGACGATGAAACTTACCAACCCTGACGGCCAGACCGTCTACTACAACGAGGTCACCAAGCACGGAAGGTCCCGGTGGCAGATACAGGCAGCCAGCGGCCAGACCCTCTTTGGCCGGGACGGCAAGAAGCTCAAATCCAGGACCTTCAGCCAGGAGCACCAGGCAAGGGCCTACCTAGAACGGAACGGATATAAGACAGCAGAGGAAGAGCCGATATGAAAAAAATTACGAAATGTGAGGGAGAAGGACAAGGCTCCTGTAAACGATGCTCTGATAACGGCAAATGGAATAGAACATGGATGTGCTTTTTATACAAGGTAGAAGGTCACGAAGGTTGTTACTGCTGGAATTGCGCAAAAGAAATACAAAAGGAGTAAGAAACAGCCGCCCCGGCACAGCGGGGCGGCTTTCCTATAACCTCAACTTTTACCAGTGGTAAAAACTCCGAGGATAGACCCAGGGGGTATAATGAGAGATACCCCAGGAGAGAAACGGCCCAGAGGGGCCTTAAAACGCCAAAGGGAGGGCAAAGAGAGAATGGGGAGAAAGGGACAGCACTACATGACCGAGAGAGAACGGTATCAGCTGGAGGCATATCTCCGGGTGGGGAAACCAAAAGCGTGGATTGCCCGGATAATGGGCTTTTGTCGGCAGACCATCTACAACGAGACACGCCGGGGAGAAGCTCATGTAATCAGGCTGGAGCATGGATATTATTACGACAGGCAAGAATACAGCGCAGACAAAGCCCAACAAATCCACGACTACAACCAGACAGCCAAGGGGAGACCCATCAAGCTGGGAAACCATTACGACTATGCCCGCCGCCTGGAAGACCTTATGCTGGGGGTACAGCCTGACGGCAAAATAGACAGACGTAAGCGGTATTCCCCCTACGCCGCTCTGGCGATCGCGGGTAAAGAGGGCTACCCCATTTCCATTTGCACCTCCACCCTTTACAGTTACATAGACAAGGGAGTGTTTTTGCACCTGGCCAACAAGGACTTATGGCAAAAGTGGAGGCGGAGGAAGCGAAAATACCACCCGATCCAGAGAGTAGCCCACGCCCACCTCCCCAGCATAGAGGCCAGACCTCAGACCATAAATGACCGGGCCGAGCCGGGACATTGGGAAATGGACCTAGTGGTGGGAAAAGCCCAGAGTAAACCAGCCCTACTGACACTGACAGAACGGCAGAGCCGCCGAGAAGTCATCCTGAAGATACCAGACAAGAAAGCGGCCAGCGTGATCAATGCGCTATCCCAAGCAGCACCTTCAGGGATAAAAACAATTACCACAGACAACGGGTCCGAGTTTCTATATTACGGTAAGTTAAGACAGCTTCTCCATGGAGGACAGATCTACTATTGCCACAGCTATGCCGCCTGGGAGAAAGGAACGAACGAAATACATAACCGCATGATTAGACGATGGTTTCCCAAGGGAACGGATTTTACACAAATCGGCCAAGCCGAAATAGACGAGCTGGCCGACTGGATGAATCATTACCCCCGCAAGATACTGGGCGGAAAAACGCCAGCTGAAGTTCACCACCCTTTCCACTCCTTAGAAGGAAGCTCCTTCCGGGAGTAGGAGTTGAACATCTTCCAGAGGGGTGGGCAGAAGACACGACGAGTATCAAGCAAGGGTGTACCCATAGCGTATAAATCGGCAATTTGATGAGTCTGGTCATCCACGCCCACCTTGCGACGGATGCGGCGACAGGTGACGCAGAACGGGACGAGGGAACGGCGCACCACAAAGAAGTTTTGCGCCAACCGCCGCAAGGTCACATCCATATCCTCGTAGCTCTGGGAGAACACGTCCACCGAAGTCTGGTAGTGCCGATGGTACTTGTAAAAATAAATTGCCTCCGGAGGAAATGCTTTGAAGTTACGGTTGTTATACTCAATACCAGCCTCGTCAATGATGATTTTCCCACCAGCGATCATGTAATGACCAATGTCCGTTTTTGCGTCCAGCTGGAATGCCCCGGTAATGGGGACATTAGAATAGACCGCCGTCGCCCGGCGAAAGTGCTTACCTTCCAAGATGTGCTTGCACAGCTTATTCTCCGGCCAGCGTTTGCAGAGCCGAATGACCCAGCTTTCCCGCAAGCATTGCTTAGTAAGCCATGCGGCAAAGGTAGTCTTTCCAGAGCCGGGAACGCCGAAGTACACGTCAAGGACATGGCGTTGTTTCCGGGGCAAGGGCCGGAAGGGATAGAGCAAAATGAACAAAGCAATGAGCGCGATCCAAACCATAGTGTTATCACTTCCTACAAATAGAATAGGGCCGGGGCCGAAGCCCCAGCCCCATGGTGGCCTGTCCCGTTAGGGAAGCAGACGCTTGACGAGCTTAACGCCCAAGAAAGCCACGCCGCCAACCGCGCCGATCAGCAGCAAGGGGTTGGCCGTCATAAAACTGAGGATCTTGCCACCCCATTCAGTCAGGCCGCCCATGACAGTAGTGACATTAGAGATGACACCCGCCAAGCCGGTAGAAGCACCTTCCACGTTGGATTCCTCCTTTCCGTTTTTTTTCGTTCCCATCCGAGAGAGTTAGGGAAGCAATATCTTAACCGCCTTGCAAATTCCCAGGAGGCAGGTAAGACCAAAGAGATAAATTATAGGCTCAGAGCCGAGCCAAGTAGCCAAGCCAGAGAGTAAGGCCATGGAGAAGTTAACCATTTGCGTCATCATCGCCAGATACCCCCCAGCAGTTTAAAGAGGCAAAAAAGCATGATGGCAAACAGTCCGGCACCACAGAGCCACGGCCAGTCCAACCCGGCAAGGCCGGGGACGATCTCCGTACCCGTGACTACCTTACCGTCTATGTAAGTGCTGACGGTATAAGTGCGGGGCGTATACTCTCCAAAGAGCTGAGAGACTGTCCCGGCCAGACCTTCCCTGTTAGCCTGCGCCGGGTCAAGCTCGGAGACAGAGGTCACACCAGAGGGCGTGCTGGAAGTATCGCCTTGAGTGTTAGCCTCAATGCGCTCCAGCATATCCATAATACCGTCGTTCTCATCCGAGGGTGAGGACACGGGATCAGGTGCGGGAGTGACATCGGCGGCGGGGCTACCATCAATAACAGTCAACTCCACTTGGAGAGGTTGAGGCAGAGCCGGGGAAGGTGTAGCGACAGCGGCACCGCCGACATCATCACCCGCACCCTCCACGCCGTCCTCCGCTGCCAGAGCCGAAAAGCCAGAACAACAGAGCGCACAGGCAAAGAGCACACACAACAGACGTCTCAATATTCATCACCTTTCCTTTCTTTGGAAATCTTGGGGTCATTGGTAGAGCTTGTACGGGGTGAATCACCGCCACCACCACCGAACCCGAATACGTAGCGTAGGAGAGCCACCCCCAAGGAAGCCAGCATAAAAGCGAGGAACAGATCTCCGAAAGAGACAACTCTATCTTCACCAAACGAGAGACCAGGGACGGGAAGGCCCAGGAAAGCGGCAACCCCATTAAAAATGGCCTGGAGGATCAATACAAATTCCATATCATCACCACCCTGGAATCAAGTCCAAAATAAACTCAATGATAGACCGAATAATACGGTAAACACCGATCAGAACGAAGATAGCCAAACCACCTACACATAAAGCTTTCAAAGGGCCTGGCATCCAGCCAAAGAGAGAAAACAACTCTTTCATACGCACCACCTCCCCTTAACGAGTAAGCAAACGGAATATGCCCAGCAGAATCATTAGAGCCACCGCCGCAACAATGACCGTACGGAAGGCCTCCGGCAAGAACTCGAAGACGGCACGAAAAGGCGCAAACGCCCATTCCAATCTATCTACCAGACCTTCTTTACCTAACTCCATGGAAGCACCCCCTTAGACGCCAACCCCAACCCACCATCAAAAACATCAAAGAAACCTACTATAGAATCGGTAATCAACGAAAAAAAGCCAGTCACGCCACCCAGCACGACCCCAAAGAGCTTTTTGACAAGGGCCCAAAGAGCAGAACCCGCCTTTCCAATAAGGCCAAAAATGGAAACCTTGTTCCCTTCCTCATCCTCCAAATAGTCATCCTCAATATCGCTTTTGTCGTTCGTTCCATCGTCAACCAAAGAATCACCGGGCGACGGACTAGAAGGAGAATCATCCCCGGAACCGGGAGCACCCGTTCCACCGCCAAAGACACCGCCGAGCCAGGAGCGGAAATCTGTCCACGCCTTTTTCCACCAGTTCCAGCCAGCGGTATCGGATTCGATGGGCGTGATCACATCGCCGCTATCCGCAATGTCCCAACAGTCCTCCAGGGTGAAGATATCGAAAGCATAGATTGGAATCCACCGCTCCCCGGTCCACCACCGGGCATTAGAGCTTGTCCACGCTGAACCTGTATAGACCTGCACCGAGGACACCCGGCCATTGGTCACGCCAAACCAAACATCACCCCGCACCGGGAAAGTGGGCCGCACCCCGCCCACGGTGTAGCCGTGAATGGGAATATCCGTCTGCACAGCGGCGGTGTTAGGCTTGAGGGTGGAGAGGTCAAAAACGGATGTGACCTTGGTTGCCACAACCTGAGCGGAAGATCCCTCAACCAGCTCCATATAGGCGATAGAAATAGATTTGTTAGCGGCAGGCACAATAAATAAGCCGCCACCGGCGTTTTTTCTGCTGGAATCATAAAAAGTATCAAAGCAAAGTTTGCCCCAAGGAAAACTTGCAGAAGTACGCGCAGAACTGTAACCCGAACTTACACTAGCAGGCATTGTAAAAGTAAGACTAGAGGTGTTCCCAGCAACATCAACAACAGAGAAAGTATAAGTCTTAGAAAAAGCAATTCCATTTGCGAGTTTACGACCGGAAGCAGAGTAGCCGCAATAAAGCCCATAATAGAAACCGTAAATATTCATATTAGAAGAAGTATATTGTTTAAAATCCGAAGAGGAAACACTACTAAGAGTAAGACAAGAATCATCTAAAGAATAAGCAGAAGGAGAATATGAGGTGCCGCTAGAAGAAAAACACCACTCACCCGCGCAAGTAGACGAGGACGTACTACTAGCGGTAGATGGAAAAGAAACATAATCTCCGTCATCGGTAAATAAAGGACGCTCGAAAAGATTGTTGGGAGAAACATATTGCCAATATTCATCCACCACAGCTTCCTCGCCGGGGAGTGTCAAAACAAGGTTTGTATCATAGGGCACAGCAGTAGGGGTGTAGTTCTCACCGTCCGTTGCACAGGCAAAGTCAATGATCCGCAGCTCGTCCAGCATGGAATAGGCTCGGCTGGTAGAGCCAAAAGAAAAAGATATCGTCTTCAGGGATGAGCCGGGGGCGGTAAGAGTATTGACCTTTACGCCGTTTAAGTAAAAATACAAAGTGCCGTTATGCTTGACCAAGGCTAACTCAATCCAATTTCCCAAAGGCAAATAGCAAAGCTCTGTACTGCCCTCATACAACTTGCGTTCATCCCACTTCAAGGCAACATTCCCATTAAGAGATAGGCTGTTCTCGATATTACTTAACGTATCAGGTTGTGACGCTTGGTAATACCGCCACTGAATCGTGAAATCCGAACCAGAGTTGATTCCATTCGAAAGAAGGATATCAAACGAATGGGAAGTATCATCCAGATACAGTGCGCCGTCAAAGACTGAGCTATCCATGTATGTAATGCTTGCACCGCTCTTCCATGTGAAGGAAGTCTTATCCGAGAAGTAACCGGAATCAGAGAGATCGCCGTCAAAGTGATACAAGGCCCGGAGGTTGGTATCTGTCGCTGACCGCTGATAATTCATCACGTCGGCGAACTGGAAGGACATTGCAGCCACTTCATCGGCAGTCAAATCAGCGGAGCTTCTACCGTCCGGGAGTTCATAGTAGAACTCATATTCCTTCTGCTGATAAGCATCGTTGGAGCCAATGTAGGTCACATAGGTATTGGTGATGTTATAGGTGATATTCCACGTGTAGTAGTTTGTTTCGTACCGCCGATTGTCGTTGTTGTAGGTCACATCGTAGGTGTTGACAGTATAGGAATGATCATCGAAGTTGTAGGACGTATTGTAGATATCCTGGTGGATGAAATCTTCAATGGAAATGCTGGAACTATTGTCGGTCACGGGGATATTCACGGTATTCTCACTCTTATCCAAAATCTTGATATCAGTGGTAACCTTGTCCCCGCCGATAAGAAGATCGCCGCCGCCATCATTCTTGATATACGTGTTCACCGTTTGGTTGGCGGCGGAGGAAGCCTCTTCCTTAAAGGCAATAAAAGGACGGCCAGAAGCGTCACATAAAACAAGGTTATTCTTGCAAACGCCATAAGAGCCACCAAAAACAGGAGCAAGGCGATAATTAACATTAGGGTAACGCTCCCGAAGACCATTTAACAAATCTTTCAACTGATTATAGTTATAACTCGTGTTACCTGATATCCCACCAGACTTTAACCGAGTTTGAATTGGTGCAAGCTCCAACCAAGAATTTCCTGTTTTAGGCGCAAACTCAGGAGCAGAAGGGCAATCAGGAGCCGGTTTAAGCGCCCAATCAGGAACAGTATCATTTGACGAAATAGGAACATAAGGATACCGACCATCATAGTCAACGATCCACTCACCAGACGTACCATCTTGCAACCGTCGACGATTTGTCGCATGATCCTCAACAATAACAGCCCGATGCAAATCAAGAAATTGATCTAC
>ERZ779633.370-NODE-370-length-12939-cov-6.340189_pt1 | contig 12939 bp, 13 predicted proteins | sample MGYA00514195_ERZ779633 | MGnify/ENA primary metagenome ERZ779633 (study PRJEB29562, sample SAMEA4376707) | mouse gut metagenome | isolation source: Cecum | study: EMG produced TPA metagenomics assembly of the A DSS colitis mouse model was used to assess the...
CTTTCTGACTTCCGCTAGCTCTTCCGGAGTTTCCTCCTGCGGCTTGCAGTCGATCTTCTGCCTGTCCTCCATGTAACGAGTTATCAGTTGAAGATGAAAATGAAACACTGTCTGCCCTGCGAGATCCCCGTTGTTCTGCACCAGATTAAAGCCCTCGCATCCGAGCTTGTCCCGCATCTTAATCATCATTCTTTTTGCCAGCTTCATCACCTCACCGGCAGTCTCCTCCGGCAGCTCAAAAAGATCCGCATAATGATCCTTGGGCAGAATCAGCGCATGACCCTTTGTCGCCGGCCCCTGATCCAGAATGACACGGAATTTTTCATCTTCATACAACGTTTCTGCAGAGACTTCTCCATTTGCAATTTTACAAAAAATACAATTATTCACTTTTGCGGCTCCTCCATTCACAAAATTACTTTCTATAATTCATTCATCAGGCGTTATCTTCGGTCTCAACCCGCCCCGAACTGCAGCGCCTGGTCAAGTGAACGCAACACCTTAAAATCCCCCTTCATCTTCATATCACCCGCCATAAAGGAAGTCTGAAAGCTTGTTCTCCCCGAAATGATGTCCGAAAAAGAGGCGCGGTCAAGCTGTATCTCCACATCCACACGGCCGCCCTCCCCATAATGGCAATCAAGGCTCGCGCCGTCTATCACAATCATAAGCGGCGTCTTTTTCTCCTCAATTACAACTTTAAAACCGGCCGCAAAGCCCGGCTGCGGTACAAAATGCTGTCTGATTTCCTCAATAAACTCTGTAGTATCCTCCTTCTCGCTGCTGCCCATCATATCCCGGAACAAACTGGCAAGCTCTTGAATATCCGCCTTCTGCCGCTGCACATAAGTATCGTCTGCCACATACTGGGAAAGCTGCTCCGACTCCTGCGGTGTGAAATTGACGGTTTTTGTAATTGCGACCTTCTGCTTCACCGCCTGGTTGCTGGCCGGCAGACAAGGCATTTTCTGGTTAATCGTGCGGTAGAGATTCTCCGCGTTTTTCTCAATGATCCTGATATAATCCCCGTTCTCCTCCAAAAGCGACGTGTCCGCAATATAGCCGCAAAGCCCGCTGCACGGAAGGCCGCCAAGAATCTCCCACGCCGTAGCAAGGTTCAGTTTTCCCTCCTGCTCCCCGTAAGTGGTGGACATGACGATCGGGCACATATAGATCCGACTGATTTTTTCTTTATCGCCGTAAAGCCAGCATGCATCCAGAAAAAGCTGCATATAGCCGCCGATTCCATACCATTCCAGCGTCGTTGCAAGAATCACGCCGTCCGCATTCTTCAAAGTCTGCGGGAGAGTGGGAATACTGTTTTTCTGCTCGTAAAGATAAAAAACCTCCACCGTCACACGCAGCTCCTCCAGCACTTCCTTCATCTTTTTTATCACAAACAGCGTAGGATCATCCATAAGACCCCTTCCGCCATAATAGATATTGATCTGCATAAGACCTCTTTCCTTTCTCATCCGCGATCGAAAAACAATTTTATTTTATTATATGCCGCCATGACAGCCGCTACTGTAAAGCCCATCAGAACGCCGCCCACATGCGCCGCGTTATTCACCCCCGCACTGGTAAAACCGCAGTAGAGCGAAAAAGCAATCGCAAAGGCCACCCTGCCCGCCGTCATGGATTCCAGCCTTCCCCGATGCGCCATAACCAGAAACAGAAGCGCCCCTTCCACGCCGAACACAGCGCCGCTCGCACCCGCCGAGCTTCCATAAGCATTCGTAAGCAGCTCATACCCCATGGAAAAAACGTTACCCGCAAACCCGGAGAGCACATAAAGCATCATATAAGGAATCGAACCAAGTCTGCGCTCCACGATCGCCCCCACATAATACAGGACAATCATGTTGCTGAAAAGATGCTCCACATTCCAGTGTAAAAACATACTTGTAAACAGACGGTACCATTCCCCCTGCCAAAGCGCCGTTACGAGGAACGCACCCTTATTATATAACAAATCCCCCGTAAATGTACATATCAGAAATACGATTACATTTACTGCCACTAAAATGGCACTCACCCACGGCACATTCCGCAGATAATCGGTCTTCCCGGTCTTTTCGGCGTGCGCCGCCTCCCGGTTTTCCCGTGTCAGTGCAAACAGATACTCTTCCAGAATATCTTTCCAGCCGTAAAAATCCGCCACCTGAGTTTCATGGATCAGCAGCCTGTATGCACGCGAATCTATAATCCAGCAGAAACCATCCTTCTCGCAGAGCCTTTTCGCCTTCTCCGTATCATCACATAAAATGAATGTCATCACATGGACTTCCCTCTCGCCCCTGTCATGGAAAAAGGCCTCTATCTGGTTTTTCAGATGCGTATACTGATCCGTTGAAATATAAAGCCCCTGCCTGTAATCAATCACATGGAGCACCGTAATGCCCTGCATCTCCCTGTGGCAGTAAAAATTGAACTCGGGCAGATTAGACGGTATCTTGCCATAACCCTGTTCAAAGAACAGATTTTCCAGTCGTTCCAGCGTTAAAATATCCATGAGAAAAGAGTATCATTTTCAATAAGTGATGTCAAACGAAACGATCTAATCATACAGCGTTTCCCACATTTCCGAATCCATTGCCCGGAAACACATCTCTATCTGCTCTCTGTTATTTTTCTCTTCCGCAAGACAGGGCAACTCGTCCACGCCAAAATAAGCAAACCCTGTCGTTTCTATATTGGGAACGAACTCGCCGGCCGTCACTTCACACTGCATAAATATTTTACACACCTTATAAGCATAAATAGGCAGATTGTGTTTTTCCCTGTCCTGCACCGCAATGATCCGTTTGACCGTAACGTCAAGCCCCGCCTCTTCTCTGACCTCTTTTATCGTATTTTCCATGACAGAAACATTCACGTCAACCCAGCCGCCCGGCAGCGACCATGTCCCGTTCGCTTCATGGACAAGCAATATCTTTCCCTCTTTAAATATGACCGCCCGCGTATCTATTTTCGGAGTCTGATATCCCTCATCACTACAAAACAAATCCTTTACCTTTTCAAGCGGTATCTCCGTTTTGTAGCTGAGCATTTCCGCAGAAATCTCCCGAATGCGCTCATACCTTTCCAGCTCATATTTATCTTTACAGTAAAACAGTCCCGCCTGCGCCAGACTCTGCAGTTCAACCGCCCACTGCAGCCATTTTTCGTTTTTGTCCATAACGCGTTCCTTTCCAGTTCCTATTTTATCCAGTATAACACGTTCCCGGGCATTTACGCCGTAATTTTGGGGAAAGCTTCCGTTTATCTATAGCAGTAATTCAAATTCCCAAACCGAATCTCGTCCCCCGGCTCAATCTCCACGGTTTCCTGCGGCTGCATCCGCAAGCCGTTGCGATAAGTGCCGTTCGTGGAGTTCATATCCGTAAGCTGTATCACATCTCCAACCTTCTCAAATCTGGCATGAATCCGGCTGATAGAGTCGTCCGTCAAAACGCAGTCCACACACCCCGCCATCTTTCCCACCGTAAAGGGAAATTTGGTCAGTTCGATATGCTTCTTATTTTTCTTATCCAGCGCATACAATTTGTACTCCGCCGTTTTCACACTGTCAAAAAAGACAGTGTTTCCACAGATTTCTTCCTCTTCCTGCGCGCCGCTTCTGTTTCTGACCGGCGCAGGCCGTCCTATCTCCGGCTCCCGGCTCAGCACATGATCCAACGAAACCCGCTCCCTGTTCCGCGTGCCTTCCGAGGAAACCGTTCCTCTCTTGCGTACCGGTTCCATCGTAACCATCTCTCCATTCCGCGCATGTTCCTGAGAAAACGGCTCCTGCGACGGCAGATACAGATCGTTCATGTCCTCCGAAAATCTTTTCTCCGCCTCTCGCTGTTCTTCCCCCGGCTTTCTTGCCGACTTTTCTTTTCCGCCGCCTTTCATCAGACCAACAAGCCCGGCAATCAGGCAGACGCCCAGCAATGCGCCGCAGCCAAGAAGCGTCATGACCTCCTCATCCGCCAGTTCATAAGTACTGTAAATATACACAACGCCCGCAATTCCCAAGATCGAAAACGCCGTGACGAACACGGAAAAGGGGCTCTTCCTTTTTGTCGGTACAGGCGTCTCCTCCCTCTCCTCCCACAGCGCAAGCCCGTCCTCCTCCGAACCGTGCAGCTCCGTCGCCGCTATGACCGTCCCTGCCTTTTCCTTATCAGAAGCATCGCTCCTGTGGAACAGAAAAATATCTCCGCCGCTCTCTTCCGATTCGCCCAAAATCTGCAGCGCATCCCATAGCGAAAAACCGCCGTCCTCCGCTCTTTCATAAATCTGATAGATACAGTCCGCCAGCCGCTCGTCCCCGCTGTCCATATGCTCCAGCAGATAATCCATAAGCGCCTCATAGGGCCTGTCCTCCTCATAATCGGGATAGTAAAGACCGATATACTTTTTGCGCGACAAATCGTAAAAGATATATTCCGGCAGAAAAACCAGTCTCGTCTCGTCCATAAAATAATCGCCTACCCTGCAGTAAATGCCGTGAATCTGTGTAAACAGATCCCTGATCTGGCCGTAGGACATCCGCCGGTTACGATACAGGCTTTCCATAGTTGTTCTGGAGCTGATATCATAGTAAAAATATGTCATTCCATTCACATGCCGCATGGAACAGCGCAGAAGCTCCTCAATTTTATTGGAAGTAAGCTGCCTGCACTGATAGCTTTTCTCCGGCTGCCTGCTTTTGCACGGTAAAATCATATAATTGTGTTTATAATCCCTGAAAAATTTTGCCTCCAGCATCTGTATCTCCCTTCCGATTTCATCTTTGTAAACTCACGTACACTCCCGCCATTTCATGAGGTACAAAAAATGTATTCATTCTCTGTCAATCCGAAAACATATTTCCCACCCATCTGCATCTGCGTATCATCTTTGTGGGGTTGACGATCTGTGCCTTTGCCCGGGTGCGGATGCGCCAGCCCTCTTTTCCGTGCATGGTAAACAACTGCCGGATTGGCACTTTGACCTGACACTCGCCGGTCACGCTCGCCATATTCCCGTTTTTATCCACCGTTCCCTGCACCTTTCCCACGCCAAAATATTTCTTGCCAAACTGTTTCTGCATATTTGCGCTTATGTACGGCACCACCTGTTCTTCGTCCTTCTGGATGCTCCCCCGGAAGCAGATCGTATAGGCATCCTGAAACAGCACACATTTGTCATAGGAATAAAAGGACAGATAGATTAAAAGGACAAACAGAAACAGCGTCCATGTAATAATGAAAGAAGCCTCCAGCGTCATATAACCTTTTGCTGTTTTTTTCAGAAGCACACCACCACCCCCATTCCTAAAAGCAAAAAAGGCAGAAAGGGAATTTCCCGGTCGCGCTTTATTTTCCCGAGCGCAAGCAGCACCACCGCCACCGCGGACTCCGCCATCAGTCCCACAAGCAAAATCAAAAAGCACTGATAGACACCCGCAAACAGCCCGATCATCAAAAGCGCCCATCCGTCCCCATACCCCACCTTCTCCCTTGTCAGAAAACCGAGCAGTAACAATCCCGCGCCGGGCAGTAGAGAGAGCACTACCGCCAGAGGGTTTGTCTCTCCCATCGCTCCGCCTATTTGAAGGCAAATCGCCGTCGCCATCCCCAGCCATACAACGGCCAGCGGAACCCGCCTGCTCAGTCCGTCAAACACAGCGCAGACCGCCAGAAACAGAAACAATACAATCTCTATCCACATTTGGAACACCTCCCTCTCCCGCCGACTTCGGACAGGGGCACCGTATAAATCGTCCTTTTCAGCCCCGGACAATCCAGCCGCTTATGATAACTGCTGCCATAGTCCGTGATGTACACCTGATTTCCGCTTCCTCCCGCGCCGCAGGAGCCGCACGGCGCGTATTTGCCGCCGGACGCATTGCGCAGGTCAGTCACGGACTGCGCAGGCGCCGTCTTTATCTTTGGATTTAAATAAGTGCAATTCCTGTCCAGATGATAGGCCGTTCCCGTTTTTGTGATATACACCATGGGATCCTCCTGCGTGCCGCCGCCCACCGATCCGGCAGCGTCATACCCCGTCCACGCCCTGCCGTAGTAGCGCTGCGACATCAAAAATCCGTCGAATCCCATCAACCCCGCAAAAGGTCGGACACGATAGGTAATTCGCAAGTCAATGATGTCCTCCGCGCCCATCAGCGAGGAGCCGATGAGGGACAGCCCTCCCGCGCCGCCCTTCACACAGGAATTTTCCAGATAGGAGCTGCCCACATACTCTACAATTTGTCCTCTGGCATACCCTTCCGTGACCGCTACGCCGGCCAGCCCGTCAGGCAGCGCATCTCCCACTGTATTTTCATAGACATATCCCGCGAAAGCCAGCTTGTTCCCCACCTGATGCAAGGCTGCGTTGATCCGGCTCTGGGTTCCTATGATGTTCACCGCGAAGAGAATATTGAGTACCGCAAACAGAAAAAACGGCAGGGCAAAGGCGGCCTCCAGCGTCATAGAGCCTCTTTTGCGGGAGAGGATAAAAGACGCCCCTTTTACCCATCGGAGTAATGACTTATGAAAATGACTACCTTGACTTGCTGCAAGATATGCCCGGAGAGAATGTGCTGTCGATTTAGGTCGTTTTAAATTTTGTGGTCGTAAAAAGGGCATCTTTTATCACCTCCCGCGTTAATAGAATCCATAGCTTCTTGTCATTTCGTAGGAATAACCGAAGCGGCTCGCCACCTCCAGATGCGCCTGATAGGCGTCGAAACAGCCGTCCAGCCGAAATCCCGCATTGCCGGGCGTTCGACGGATATCCATCTCCATGATGTCCATGGCCCGCTCCGTCCGCGTTCCCTCATCCTGCAAAAAGACCATGATCTGTAAATATTCCTTATAGTTAAGTCCGTTTCCCCCGGAATCCTCCGTGAGACTTCCTCTCACATTTTTAAGACAGTTAATGCCTGTCTTCCAGTCGGCAGCCGTTTTAAAAATGGGAACTCTGCCGCCGCCAAACAGCGTCTTGACATCCTGTAAGCTCTCCACGTAAGCCCACGCAAAAAGAATCGTATACTTGACCGGCTCCGCCAGCTCCGGCATAAGCAGCACGGCCGAAAGCGCCAACGCCAAAATCTCCGCCTCCGCCATTTTTTGACTGTCCGAAAGAAGATACAGCATGTTGGATACCTCCCGCCAGAGCAGCAGTTTTTTTGCCACCTGTTCCAGATTCTGCCAGTCCGTATCCCTGCCCGCCACAATATATTCCACCTGATATTTCAGAAGCGACTTATCCATCTCCGCCCCGTAATACCCGCATTTTTCAAAAAGATACATTTGAAAAACCAGATCATTTGGCGCACCGCCGGCCTCTACCGCCTCCGCGCACAGCCCTGTGCCCGTCATACGCCCGGAACGACGGGAAATATAGTCGCTCAAATCCACCTTTACCGCAGAGACCGCGGCGGAATTTTCCAGCACAAGGTTTAGCACCCCGCTGCTTCTCAAGGCATTGACAGCATCCGCCGGATTGTTTAACGGCACCTCCTCCGTCCCTCCATCCTCCGTCTCTTTCTCCGGCAGACCGATCTCCTCAATCTGTTCCTCATACTGCCGCCGCCACGCATCCACATCCTTCGTGTCTATTCCGGCCCCCTGCAGCAAACCGACATTGGCGCTGAGTTTATCTACAAGAGCGCCCATCGGATAATCTCCCATATAGTCCGTAACCTGCCGTTTCAGCACCGCACCGTTTTCATCCGAGGCCACAGAATACGCCGGAATTTCCACCATACCCATATCCATGGCCAGAAAATCCCTTCCCCCAAATAAACCTTTTCCCTCCCCCGGTCGGCAGTTTTTTTGCGCGTATCTGCGCAGATGTGCCTCCGTGTTCGCAATATTGGGATGGGAGCCGCCATAAGAGGTATCTACGAACAAAAGATCATACTGTTTCAAAAGCTCCCTGTGGTATTCAGCCAAAACGGAATTCATACCGATATCCGCCACGCACTCAAACTTCATGCGGATGGCACTGATCCGTGCCCCTTCTATCACTGTGAATACAAGGGACAGGATCAATGTAAGGGATAAAGATAAAAATACCGTTATGTATCCCCGCCTCATTCCATTACCGTGTTGCTGTCTTTGGTTATCTTCTCAAAGACTTTTTCCACCAGTTCGCGAAGCTGCTTTTTGAAAATAATAACCAGACCGATCAGCACCACAATAATCAGAATGATTTCCACCGTGCCCATGCCTTCCTCCTCCCGCAGAAAGTCTCCAAATCCTTTCAGTCGTTCGTTTTCTCTTCTCTTTAACATATTCGTTTCCTCCTTATCATCTATTTTTTATAACAACTATAACAGTCAGTTTGTAATAAGCCTGCAGGCGCGTCTGCAGCGCCGTAGGACAGATACCTCAGTTCAACGTAAATGAGAAATACGCCGGTATCATAATAATCACCATAACCACGCAGAGCATCATCATCATGGGCAATAGCAGTTTTGTTCCCGCCTCCTCTCCCAGCTTTTTCGCCAGATTTTTCCGCTCCGCGAAAGCATTGTCCGCTTCCTGTCTGAGTACCCGCAAAAGGTCGTTGCTCCCCTTTCTGATATTCTGCGATAGCAGCGCGGACAGCTTCATGTAAGCCTGCACCTGGCACCGTTTACCGAAATGCGCGTAAGCCTCCGTCTCCGACCTGCCGCTCTGCAGCTCATAGCAGGTCATCAGGATTTCTTCATATACATATTGCTTCCTCTCCTCCTTTCTTTTTTTATAGTCCTCCCCCATCTTCAAAAAAGCGTTTCGGATGGTCATGCCCGCGCCCATATAGAGCGCCAGCTTATTGACAATCTCCGGATAATCCAAAAGCAGTTCCCGCTTCCTCGCCTCCAGCTTCTGATCCAGCTCCCTCCCTCTTCCCCAATAAAGCACGCCCGCCGCAAGGATTACCAAAATCAGGAAATAACCGCTGGTGTCCTCTATGATCTCGCTCCAGATAACGGGCTCTGTGCCTACCCGCTCCGGCAGCGCCATCACCTCGCCGTTTCTGCTTCCCTCCTCCCTCTCCCGCAGCAGCTCCTCCAGCCGCGCCCGCAGCGCCTCCTTGGGCGAATAGACCACAGGATTAACCTGCACGGGAAGCTGCAGCTCCCGAAACCAGTCCTCATAACGAAACACCGCCGTCAAGATAACCACCTCGCCTTCTGCAAGCGCCTCATTATGTACCGCCCCATCCGCGTTAATCAGAGAGTAGGCGTCGCTCTCCCAGCTGATCTGAAAAGGATACCCTTCCAAAACGGAAACCAGCTTCAAATCACCCCGCACATCCTCCAGGCAGGCATTCCCGTTGAGAACGGCCCCCGGAAGAAGCGCCGCCGCCTCCGTATACGCTTTTTCCAGCTCCTCCTCCGTAAGCTTTCGCTCCTCCAGAAGATAGTCAAAAATTTCCTCCTGCACACCTGGAATTTCCGCCTTCAACCCTATCTGCACATCCCCCTCCCCGTAGGCATTTCTGAAAAGATATCCGCCTTCCATCAGTCTCGCGGCGCTGTGGGCGCTGAACCAGGCGGCCAGACACAAAATATCCCCCACAAACACCACCGTAAGCAGAAGCGTATACAGGGAAATGTAATGCTCCCTGATCTGCTTCTCCGCCGCAATTTCCGGCCGCAGCGTTTTCAGCTTGTCTCCAAGCTGTCTTACATAAAGCGCCCTCTTCCAATCCCCCCTCCCCTTATTCGCCTTTTTTTGCCGCTCCTGCCGTCTCCGAAACATGCGGGCCGCCATCTTTTGAAAGGGATTCCCGCTTTCCCCCAAAGACAGGAAAAACATAACCAAATAGCCGGCTAAAATTGCGACATAAACATAAATCATAAACGCTCCTTTCTCCGCAACGCCTGCTGCCGGGCCCATGCCGCCGTACACACAAAAATATTATGCAGACATTTACTCACACTTCAATTTCCACAATCCGCCTGGAGAGCAGATATGCCGCGCCGTAAAAAAGCAGGCACACCGTCATCACTGCCACGCCGATCAGATTATGATAGAGCACCTCGAAGAACCCCCGGGAAGTCGTCCCGATATAGAAAATAATCAGAAACGGCACCATATTCATAATCTTCTGTTCCACTTTTCTCGCGCTTATCATAAGCTGAACCTCCTTGTCAGTCTCAATTTTCTGCTCGATCACCCCGGCGGTCTTTTCCAGAATTTCCGTCATGTTTCCGCCGCTCCTCTTCGCAATCAGAAAGACATCCGCAAACTGCATGATATCGGGCAGACGGCTTCTGACTCCCAGCTCATACAACAGCTTTTCCAGCACCACATTGTTTTCAAGCCCCCGCAGCATATGCCGCACCTCTTGGCAGATGAGGCTGTCCGCGCCGTAAAGCAGTTCCACATCACGGTAAGACTCCCGCAGGGCATTTTCGATGGAATACCCGGCCTTAACATTGGCCGAGAGCGCCAGCACCAAATCCTTAAACTGCAGGCTCAGCTCCTGCCTGCGCTTTTTCGCCAGCTCCTTTTTCTTCTCCTTCATAAAAAGGACAAACACGGGAAAAAGGCAAATACAGGCAAGCCACGACCGATAGAAAAAATATCCGATCATCGCCACCAGAGACGCCCCTTCCAGAAGCGCAAGCGTTCCTTCCCTGAAAGGGAAATGATAGTCAGCATAATCCGGCAGTCTGCAGCTTTTCGACATAGGCAAGCTCTCCTTTCTTTCGAAGTGTGCCGAGAATTTTTCCGCCGCCCGTCTCCCCCTCCTCCTCGAAGCGGTAGAGCGGACTCAGGACGATTTCCCCGTTTTCAAATCCGCACACCTCCACAATCTCCAACACCTTCCTTGTTTTATCGCGCAGACGCCCCAGATGGACGATAATGTCAATGCCCGACGCGATCTGCTGTCTGATGGCCTCCAGCGGAATCTCCATTCCCATGAGAATCATATTTTCCAAGCGGCTTAGCATGTCCCGCGAGCTGTTGGCATGTCCCGTGGACATGGAACCGTCGTGCCCCGTATTCAGGCACTGCATCATATCGAAGGCTTCACCGCCGCGCACCTCGCCGACAATAATGCGCGTGGGTCTCATTCTCAAAGATGTCTTAATCAAATCCCTGATCGTAATTTCCCGGCACCCCTCCACATTTGCGTTCCTCGTTTCCATGCGGACAATGTTGCTTATATTTCTAATCTGCAGCTCCGCACTGTCCTCTATCGTGATAATGCGCTCCTCCGCCGGAATATAATTGGACAGCGCGTTTAAAAATGTGGTTTTCCCGGAAACTGTCCCGCCGCTCATGAAAATATTGAATTTCGCCCGCACCAGCATGCTTAACCAACCGCAGACCTCCTCCGTGACGGAGCCGAAGGACACCAGGTCTTCCATGGTGATTGGTTTGTCGGGAAACCGTCTGATTGTGACGATCGGGCCGTTTAATGCCACCGGGTTTAAAACTACATTAACGCGGGCGCCGTTTTCCAATCTGGCGTCCACAATCGGCGACGCCTCGTTGACCACTCTGTTACAGTCGGAGACAATCTGCTGTATCACATTTTGCAGTTTCTCCGCGCTCTCAAAGTGCAGGCCGCTCTCCGTAAGCCTGCCGCTCCGCTCAATAAAAATCTTATCCGGCCCGTTTATCATAATCTCCGTAATCTGCGGATCGTCCACCAGCTCCTGCAATACATCCAGCTTGCGGACCGCATGGAAAAGCTCTCTTCTGAGCCTGCCGCGCTCCGGCAGGGAAAGCGGATTTTCCCGCCCTTCCCGGACAAGCATCTCGTCGATCAATTCCCAAATTTCCTCATCGCTGCTCTCTCTGGAATAGTCAATGCTTTCCTGAAGCTTTTCCTTTAAAATTTTTCGTCTTTCCTCTGTGCTACCCATAAATGTCCTCTTTGATAATAGATTTCACATACCCGGCCAGTTCTCCATGCGTCATCATATCCAGACTGTCCGGCAGTTCCTGAAAAATCGGGAAACGGCACTTTACGGTTTTTTCCGAAATCTCGCCCAAATCCCCCTGCTGCAGCATCCGTTCATACTGCCTGAGCTTCGCCTGCGCAAAATGATCCTCCCTCGTGATGGTATAGATCTTCTGACAGCTTTTTAACAAATCAAACAACCCGTCTATCCCGTCATCCAAATCCAAGATGATATATTCATATTCACCGATTGCCGCAATGTCCCGGCAGAGCGCCAGCCACTGTTCCCCGGGCACCTCCCTGATTCCCAGCGAATACTGCATGGGCGGTATGTAATCCAATCCCCCCGCATTTTGAATGACCGTGGGCAGCCGCAGGGCCAGCTTTTCCCTCGCGCTCTGGAAGTAATACATGACGTCCAGCATATCCGTCTGGTATTCCCGCCGCAAAAGCTCTCCCAGACCGGAATACATCTCAAAATTCAAATACATTGTCTTGTGTTCCTTCGCCAGAAGCTGCCCGAGCGACAGGGCGAAAGAAGTCTGTAAGCACCTCTTTATCGGAGAATAAATCCCGATCATCTTAACCGCCGTCTCCGTTGCCTGCAGATAGTCCTTCCATCCGCTGCCGTCCGCGATCACATTTAATATTTCCTGCACCACCAATTCCGGGCTTTGATACTTACTGATGCATCGCATATTTTCCTGTGCCGTATCGCTGCCTCCTGATGTGTTTAGCGCCCGCACCGTCTCCCCGCTTTCCTGCAGAATGAACATCTGCGTCACCTGCCTTCTGACATATTCTTCTTTCAGCAGTTTCCATGCGCTTTCCGCAATCAGAAGAACTTCTATTTCCTCCCTTCCCGCAAACTTCTCCAGCTCATCCACCGCCGTAAATAAATGCAGCGTATAGGGAAGCCTTACCTTTTCCAGAAGATACTCCGCCATACGGAAGGCGTATCCCTCCTCCGCATCACAGATTGCCATAATTTTTTGTGTCAAAATAATCCTCCTATCCTGCACACCGCACTGAACAAAATCGGAGGATTAA
>ERZ779633.371-NODE-371-length-12847-cov-7.880081_pt1 | contig 12847 bp, 10 predicted proteins | sample MGYA00514195_ERZ779633 | MGnify/ENA primary metagenome ERZ779633 (study PRJEB29562, sample SAMEA4376707) | mouse gut metagenome | isolation source: Cecum | study: EMG produced TPA metagenomics assembly of the A DSS colitis mouse model was used to assess the...
GATATTCCGGAAATCCAGCTTGTGGCCATATTGGATGCGGACAAGGAAGGATTCCTGCGCTCCGCCACTTCCCTGATTCAGACCATAGGAAGGGCTGCGAGAAATGCCAAGGGTCATGTGATTATGTATGCGGACGATATGACGGATTCCATGAATACTGCCATTACGGAGACGAACCGCCGCCGCAAAATCCAGCAGGCTTACAACGAGGAGCACGGCATCACACCGCAGACGATTCAGAAGGCGGTACGCGATCTGATCAGCATTTCCAAGACGATCGCGAAGGAAGAACAGCGGTTTGAGAAGGATCCCGAATCCATGAGCCGGGAGGAACTGGAAAAGCTGGTCAAGGAAGTGGAAAAGCAGATGAAGCGGGCTGCCGCCGACCTGAACTTCGAGGCTGCCGCAGAGCTGCGTGACAGGATGGTGGAGTTGAAAACCAAACTCAGGGATTTTGATAAATAAATCCTCTTTAAAAGGGATATTTGCCTGTCTGTGAAATCCTATACAAAAAACGAAATGTAATTTGAATTTTGCCCGTGAAAAAATAGAAACATAAAAGATAAATTGAGAGGTATAATGACATGTCGGAAATAGCTAAGATGCGCCCGCGCGACTATATCAAAATCCGCGGCGCAAACGAACACAACTTAAAAGGCGTCGACCTGGATATTCCGCGCAATGAATTTGTGGTGCTGACAGGACTTTCGGGTTCGGGTAAGTCTTCCCTGGCATTCGATACGATTTATGCGGAGGGTCAGAGGCGCTATATGGAATCGCTCTCCTCCTATGCGAGACAGTTCCTTGGACAGATGGAGAAGCCGGATGTGGAGCGGATCGAGGGACTTTCCCCGGCGATTTCCATTGACCAGAAATCCACCAACAGGAATCCTCGTTCCACAGTCGGCACGGTGACGGAAATTTACGACTATTTCCGTCTGCTCTATGCCCGCATTGGCATTCCGCACTGTCCGAACTGCGGCAGGGAAATTAAAAAGCAGACGGTGGATCAGATCGTGGATCAGATAATGGCGCTGCCGGAAGGCACGAAAATCCAGCTTCTTGCACCTGTGGTGCGCGGGAGGAAGGGCGAACATGCAAAGGTCTTTGAGCGCGCCAGACGCAGCGGTTATGTGCGGGTGCGCGTGGACGGGAATCTGTATGATCTGACGGAGGAAGCCGAGGACTTTAAGGTTGAAAAAAACATTAAGCACAGTATTGAAATCGTGGTGGATCGCCTTGTGGTAAAGGGTGGTATCGAGCGGCGACTGACGGATTCCGTGGAGAATGTATTTGCATTGGCAGAAGGTCTGATGACGTTGGATGTCATTGATGGGGAACCCATTCAGTTCAGCCAGAGCTTTGCCTGCCCGGACTGCGGCATCAGCATCAGCGAGATCGAGCCGAGAAGCTTTTCCTTCAACAATCCTTTCGGCGCGTGTCCGAGCTGTTTCGGTCTCGGCTATAAAATGGAGTTTGACGTGGACTTGATGATTCCCGACAAGAGCGTGAGTCTGGAGGACGGCGCGATCACGGTTTTGGGCTGGCAGTCCAGCGGCTCGGAGGGAAGCTTTACCAACGCGATCTTACAGGCGCTCGCGAAAGAATTTAAGTTCAGTCTGAAAACGCCCTTCGGGGAGCTACCTGAAGAGGTGCAGGAGATTATCATATACGGCACGGACAAGCAGGTCAATGTACATTACGAAGGACAGCGGGGCAGCGGCGTCTATCCGGTGGCTTTTGAAGGCCTGATCAAAAATGTGGAACGCCGTTACCGGGAGACAGGCTCCGAATGGAGCAAGCAGGAGTACGAGAGCTTTATGCGCATTATTCCCTGCAAAGAATGTAAGGGAATGCGTCTGAAAAAGGAATCCCTTGCGGTGACGGTCTGCGACAAGAATATATACGAAATTACATCCATATCCATTGCGAAACTCCATGCTTTTATCGGGGATATGCAGTTGACGAAGCAGCAGGAGCTGATCGGTAAGCGTATCTTGAAGGAAATTCGCGCGCGCGTCGGATTCCTGATGGAAGTGGGGCTGGAATATCTGTCTTTGTCCCGCGCCACGGGCTCCCTTTCGGGAGGTGAGTCCCAGCGAATCCGTCTGGCAACCCAGATCGGTTCGGGTCTGGTGGGCGTCTGCTATATTTTGGATGAGCCGAGTATCGGCCTGCATCAGCGGGACAATGACAAGCTGATCGCCGCACTGAAAAATCTGCGGGATATGGGCAATACCCTGCTTGTGGTGGAGCACGACGAGGACACCATGCTGGCGGCGGATCATATCGTGGATATCGGGCCGGGCGCAGGCAGCCGCGGCGGCGAGGTTGTGGCACAGGGAACGGCGCAGGAGATCATGCAGGTGGAGGAATCCGTCACGGGACAATACCTGAGCGGCAAACTGCAGATTCCCGTGCCGAAAACACGCAGAAAACCGCAGGGATGGCTTACGGTCAAAGGTGCGGAGGAAAACAATTTAAAGAAAATAGATGTGAAATTTCCGGCGGGCATTATGACCTGTGTCACGGGGGTGTCAGGTTCCGGGAAAAGCTCGCTTGTCAACGAGATTCTCTACAAGCATCTGGCGAGAGATTTGAACCGGGCGCGCTGTATTCCCGGAAAACACAAAGAAATATTGGGAATTGACCAGCTCGATAAAGTGATTGATATCGACCAATCCCCTATCGGCAGGACGCCCCGCTCAAACCCAGCCACCTACACGGGTGTTTTCGACCAGATCCGCGATCTCTTTGCGGGAACACCGGACGCGAAAGCCAAAGGATATAAGAAGGGGCGGTTTAGCTTTAACGTAAAGGGCGGACGCTGCGAAGCCTGCGGCGGCGACGGTATCATAAAGATTGAGATGCATTTCCTGCCCGATGTCTACGTGCCCTGCGATGTCTGCGGCGGCAAGCGCTACAACAGGGAAACATTGGAGGTAAAGTACAAGGGAAAGAGTATTTTTGACGTGTTGGATATGACGGTGGAGGAGGCGGTTCCTTTCTTCGAGAATCTGCCCTCTATCCGCAGAAAGATAGAGACGCTGAACGACGTGGGACTTTCCTATGTAAAGCTGGGTCAGCCCTCCACCACGCTGTCGGGCGGCGAGGCACAGCGGATTAAGCTGGCCACAGAGCTGTCCAAGCGCAGTACGGGCAAAACCATCTATATTTTGGACGAGCCTACCACGGGACTGCACTTTGCGGACGTACACAAGCTGGTGGATATCCTGCACAAGCTGGCGGAAGGCGGCAACACGGTGGTTGTCATTGAGCACAATCTGGACGTGATCAAAACCGCCGACTACATTATAGATATGGGCCCCGAGGGCGGCGAGGGCGGCGGCACCGTGGTGGCCGCGGGCACGCCGGAGGAAGTCGCGAGAAACGAGAAGTCTTATACGGGTTTGTATATTAAGAAGATGCTTGAAAAGGCAAAAATCGAGTAGCCAAGATTCATTTTCCTACTCGGCGCACGGCCCGCATACTGTGAAGCAGCAAACTTCCATATGTGGGCCTTCGCATAAAAAAACCCTCTCACTGCGGCGTAAACCGTAGACACGAGAGGGGGGGGGTGGGTTTATAGCATCCGATACCTCGCCAGACACGCCAATATCTCCTGCCGTCTCACATAGGCTGCGGGACCGGCTCCATAGTTTTTCGGCGTCAGCGCCAGAATCCCTTCTTTCTCCAGCTTGGCGGAGACTTCCTCAGTGAGCTGAGGAAGGGTTTTCTTTCCGTTGGCCAGCCGTTCCAGGACATACTGGGAAATATAGGCGAGCGCGGCGGTCTGACTTTCGCCCACGATCTGCTCCAGATAACGCAGGTCGATCTCGTTCTTGTCCAGACTGATCGTGTCCCAGCCGTGCACCTTTGCCTTCTCAATCCGTTTTGTGCGGATGGTCTTTTTCAGCCAGTCGGTCTTTTTCACGGTTTCCTCCGTAAGCTCCACAGCCAGCTCCTTGGCCCGGGCCGTCACGTCCTTTGTCTCGTAACAGTCCATCTGCAGTACCGTGTCGGCCACCGACAGATAATCACCGGAACTCCCTGCCACTAATATAGTAGATATGCCCATATCCCGATAGAGGCTTTTTATCTTTCGGATGAAAGGCGTAATCGGCTCCTTCTCGTCGGAGACGAGCTGTGCCATGCGCCCGTCACGAACCATGAAGTTGGTTGCGGAAGTGTCCTCGTCGATCAAAAGCACGGTACTGCCGGAGGCAAGCGCTTCCACTGTATTTGCGGCCTGAGAGGTGCTGCCGCTGGCGTTCTCCGTCTGAAAGCGGGTGGTATCCGACTTCATCGGAAGGTTGTTGATAAACATGGAAATATCCGTCTCGTGGATGCAGCGGTGCTCTTCGGCGCGCAGCTTGAACGCGCTCTCGTCAGTAATGACAAGCTCTCTGCCATCACCGGCAATGTGGTTGTATACGCCGCGCTCCAGCGCTTTTAACAAGGTAGATTTCCCGTGGAAGCCGCCGCCCGCGATGACCGTGATGCCGTGGCGGATGCCCATGCCCCGTACCTTGCCCCGATGGGGAAGCTCCAGCGTAACAGCGAGGGATTCAGGGCTTTTAAATACCACTGCATCCCGCATGGGCCTCTGGGAGATGCCACTCTCTCTCGGCAGGATGGAGCCGTCTGCCACAAAGGCCGCCAGATCGTGTTCCGGCAGAGCCTCCCGGATAAACTGCTGATCGTCCGCCAGCGCGGTCACCTTGTCCAGATCCTGCTTCATGCGGGGATTCATTTTGAAAACCTGTCCCGTCAGATCGGGAAGCAGATGAAATAAAATCTGCGCAAGCTCCCCCGCTGCGATGGTGCGCCCGAACGCGGGAAATCCCACTTCAATGCGGGCTTCAATTACATCCTTGCCGATATGCATGGCGGTTGTTTCCAGAATTTCCTGTCCGGTTCTGCATGCCGTCACCAGTCCGCTTTTGCCGGAGCCTTTCGCAGCCCGCCCTTCGCCGTTTCGCAAAAAACGGTGGAGACTGCGCAGCAGATAATCTTCCACCGCGATCCGGCGGTGTCTGTTTTCAAAATAGGACGCGGAAATATTTCCCTGATTCCGATACACGATCCGCACCCGCGAGGGCGAAGCGAATGGGTCTCCCTGCACATGGTCGATCCAGAGCCGGTACGACCCAAAATCGTATTCTCCCTCCAAAACCTTGTAGGCTTTATAGCCTTTATGGTCGATTTCTCTAAGTTTTGATTGTAATTCTGCCTGTGATTTCATAGTTAAAATACTCCTTTATATAACATTTTTTCCCGTCTTAATAGGCTTAGACTGTGCAATTATGGCGGGGATAAATCCGAGATCGCTGTCCCCGGCCAATTTGTAGTATAACATAGCTGCCAAAATTTGGGGCAACTTTTTCCCAAAAGAAATGTGTAAATGTATAAACATTTCTGTCCCGCCGTCCGATAATAAAAAAGAAGGCATGGATGCTGAAATCAGAGCGGAAGGAACCGTTCTGTTTTTGGCGTTTTTTACTTTTTTTAAAAAAAATCAGAAAAACCTTTGAAAAACCGATTCGATGAGGGTATAATATAATAGCCTAGGAGACTCGAAGCGTAGGTTCGTGGGTCTTGTGGCATGAATGAGCAAATGTCCGCGGTGGCAGGACGAAAAACAGGGGCGTGCATTTGCGGATTATTATGGTACATTCTCGGGAAGGGGATCAAAGGTAAATGCAGTTTACGGATATCGGTATAGATCTTGGCACAGCCAGTATTTTAGTATATATCAGGGGCAAGGGCGTGGTATTGAAGGAGCCCTCCGTTGTCGCTTTTGACAGAGATACAAATAAAATCAAAGCAATTGGCGAGGACGCGCGCCTCATGCTAGGCAGAACGCCGGGCAATATTGTGGCGGTAAGGCCCTTGAGACAGGGCGTGATTTCCGACTATCAGGTTACGGAGAAAATGATGAAATATTTTATCCAGAAGGCTCTGGGTAAAAAAACGTTCAGGAAGCCGCGCATTGCAGTCTGCGTGCCCAGCGGCGTGACAGAGGTAGAGAAGAAAGCCGTGGAGGATGCGACCTATCAGGCGGGCGCAAGAGAGGTTTCCATCATTGAGGAGCCGATTGCGGCAGCTATCGGCGCAGGCATTGACATTTCCAAGCCCTGCGGCAACATGATTGTCGATATTGGCGGCGGCACTTCCGACATCGCGGTGATTTCCCTCGGCGGTACGGTGGTCAGCGCTTCCATTAAGATAGCGGGCGACGATTTTGACGAGGCTATCGTGCGTTATATGCGTAAGAAACACAATCTGCTGATCGGTGAACGGACGGCAGAGGATTTGAAGATAAAGATCGGCTCAGCTTTCAAGCGTCCCGAAGTGGATTACATGGATGTGAGAGGGCGCAATCTGGTGACGGGCCTGCCCAGAACCGTCAAAGTTTCCTCGGAGGAGACGGAGGAGGCGCTGCATGAGACCACGGTGCAGATCGTGGAGACGATACACAGCGTACTTGAGAAGACTCCCCCGGAGCTGGCAGCGGATATCGCGGATCGCGGTATCGTTCTGACAGGCGGCGGCAGTCTGCTTCGCGGACTGGAGGATCTGATCGCGGCCAAGACGGGCATCAACACCATGACCGCGGAAGACCCGATGACGGCCGTGGCGATCGGCACCGGAAAGTATGTGGAATTTTTGGCGGGATACCGCGAAGACTAAAGCGAAAAAAATTTCCAGCCGCTTGCAGCAAAGGTTGCTTCGCGGAGAAATTTTAAGTTTCGCTTACAAGAATGCAAAAGCGCATTCTCGGCAATAGATGGAGGAAGATACGTTATGTTAAAAGGGTTGTACACCGCCTACACAGGCATGTTGAATGAGCAGCACCGGATGGACGTGTTGACGAACAATCTGGCGAATGCGACCACCAACGGATTTAAGAAGGAAGGCACCACAAGCCAGGCGTTTGATACGGTGCTTGCCTATAAGATTAAGGATTTGTCGGAGCCCGGAAATCTTCCGAGGCCTCTGGCGACCAACAGGGCCATTGACGAGGCGGAGGCGAATAACCCGCTGAACGAAGACTATTTGGAACGGCGTGTCAGAAAAACGGGGCTGAATCTGGGTGTAAAGATTGGGGAAAATTATGTGGATTATTCCGAGGGCCCTATTAAGGAAACCGGAAACACGCTTGATCTGGCTCTTTCCGACAGAGGCTTTTTCGCGGTAGAGTATACGAACAAAAGGGGGGAAACCTCCATCAAATATACCAGAGACGGTAATTTCACCATGAACCGCCAGGGTTTCCTGCAGACGCAGGACGGCGATTATGTGCTGGATGAGGACGGACGGAGAATCCAGATGGATACGGCTCTTCCCATCAGCATCAGCCGTAACGGCACGATTGTGCAGGACGGCACTACGGTGGCAACCATCGGGATTACCGATTTTGAGGACTACAATTACCTGGAGCGCTTCGGAGAGAACTATTTCCAGCCGATAGAGGGCGCAACAGAGCTCGATCGGGGCGAAACCGGGGTGAATACGCAGATTCATCAGGGATATCTGGAAATGTCGAATATTTCCGTGGTAACCGAGATGGTGAACATGATTACTTTACAGCGGCAGTATGAGAGCAACCAGAAAGTGATCACCACTTACGACGATACATTAGAGCAGGCAGTAACCCAGCACGGGAAGATATAGTAAAGGAGAATAGACATGGTTAGAAGTTTATGGTCGGGCGCAACCGGCATGAATGCACAGCAGACAAACGTAGATACGATAGCGAACAACCTCGCCAACGTCAATTCCGTTGGATATAAGGCGCAGGTGGCACAGTTTAAGTCTCTTCTGTACCAGAATCTGCAGTCCATCACGACGACGGCGAACGGCGACCCGAAACCGACCACCTCACAGGTAGGTCTGGGTGTCCGCACCGCTTCCATCAATCAGATTTTCACGCAGGGCAGCCTTTTGGACTCTGCTTCCGATACTTCTTTCGCAATCGAGGGCGACGGTTTCTTTGCTCTGCGAGGCGAGGACGGACAAATCTTCTACACAAGAAACGGCGATTTCACATGGGCGATCGGCGCCAATAACCGCATGACACTGACAAACGCGGACGGCCTTCCGGTATTAGACACCGAGGGACGCGCTATTGTCACCGATGCAGGTTACATAGCCAGCAATCTTTCGATTACAGAGGACGGACAGATCTGCTATCCCGACGCGCAGAATAACCCGCAGCCTATCGGTATACAAATCGGCACATTCCAGTTCAACAATCCCGGCGGCTTAAGGAGAGAAGGCGATACCCTCTTCTCGGTGACGGATGCCAGCGGCCGTGTTCTGAACGAAAGTACCGAGCCCGACGTGCAGAGAAGCCGGATTATCCAGGGCTATTTGGAAGGCTCCAACGTGCAGGTGGCAAATGAAATGGTAAATCTGATCGTGGCGCAGCGTGCTTACGAGATGAACTCCAAGTCTATCACGACATCCGATTCCATGCTTGAGGTTGCTAATAACCTGAAACGCTAATTTTAGGAGATAACATATGAACGACTTAACCAACTTATCCGCATACACAAACTACATGACCGATGCAAACCGTGTTGCGGCGGAGACGCTGCAGAAAAATCTGCAGAATGTACAGAATACACGGAGCGCGAACGGGACTGACAAGACAAAGGAGGACGATGCCCTCTTTGATGCCTGCAAACAGTTTGAAGCGTATCTGTGGGAACAGGTTTATAAGGAAATGCAGAAAACCGTAGACATTTTCAGTGATGATGAAGACGGTTACGCGTCACAGATGGTGGATTATTTCAAGGACTCCGTGATTCAGCAGATTTCTGCGCAGACTGCGACGCAGGGTTCCAATTCTCTGGCGCAGATGTTATACGAGCAGGCAAAGATCAACTATAACATAACCTAAAAAAACAATTGTGCCCGGCGGCGAAAGCCGATCCGGGCCGCAGTTTTCCTACGCCGCGCAGCAAGTGCACGACGCGGTCTGAAGGGTAATATTTTGTAGCAGAGAAGCCGAAGGCCGAACTGTTACAGTATTTTCTACATCACAGCACAGGTATTCTATGGAAACAGTCAAAGGATTTATTGATCACATTATTTACCGCAACAAAGACAATGGATATACGGTTTTGAATCTTCTCACACAGGAGGACGAGCTTACCTGCGTGGGCTTTTTTAAAACGATGGATCAGGGTGAGACGATCGAGGCGCAGGGGGAGTATACCCAGCACCAGATATACGGTAAACAGTTTAAAATCGAACAGTACAAGATACTTCCACCCAGCGATGAGATCAGTATGGAGCGGTATTTGTCTTCCGGCGCCGTAAAGGGCGTGGGGGAGGCGCTGGCAAAGCGGATTATCAAGGCTTTCGGTGCGGACACCTACCGTATTATTGAGGAGGAGCCGGAGCGTTTGGCGGAGGTGAAGGGGATCAGTCTTCGCAAGGCCAGGGAGATTGCGGCGTCTCTCTACGAGAAGAGGGATGCAAGGGATGCCATGACCTTTTTGCAAGGCTACGGCATATCCAACACCCTTGCGCTGCGCATTTATGAAGCTTACGGGATGGGACTTTACGGCGTTATGAAAGAAAATCCCTACCGGCTTGCAGAGGATATTCATGGCATCGGTTTCCGCATTGCGGATGAAATCGCGGCTAAGATCGGCATTCACACGGACTCCGACTACCGCATCAGAAGCGGCCTGCTCTACACGTTACAGCAGGCGGGCGGCGAGGGGCATTGCTACCTTCCGGCGGACAGGCTGCTCGCGCGGGCGGGAGAGCTTTTGGGCATTGAGCCTTCCCTGATGGAGCCGCAGATGCAAAATCTTGCGATGGACAAGAAGCTGGTGATCAAATACGTTCCCGTCACGGACGGCGGTGCGGCTTTGCACAGGAGGGCGGACGGCAATCCCGATACAGACGGAGCCATGCCTATGCGTGAATGCCGCGTCTATGCAAGCACGTTTTATTACGCAGAGTTAAACTGCGCACGAATGCTCCACGAATTAAATATTGCTGAGGAGCTTCTTCCTGCCGAAGAGGAGGCGCTTCTGCAAAAAATAGATCAGGTGGAGGCAGATCTTGGCATTGTTCTGGACAGTCTGCAGAAGCGCTCCGTTTTGGAGAGTATCAGAAACGGCGTGTTCATTCTCTCCGGCGGCCCAGGTACGGGAAAAACCACTACCATCAACGCAATCATCCGCTATTTTCTCTCTCAGGGGATGGACATCAGCCTGGCGGCCCCCACAGGGCGGGCAGCCAAACGCATGACTGAGGCAACGGGCTATGAATCCCGCACCATTCACCGTCTTTTGGAGCTTACCGGAGCGGCGGCTCTGGAAGGTAAGACGGCGCGTTTTGAACGCAACGAGGAAAATCCGCTGGAAGCGGATGTGATAATTGTAGATGAAATGTCCATGGTGGATATTTTTTTATTTCAGTCGCTCCTGAAGGCGATTTCTGTGGGAACGAGGCTGATTATGGTTGGTGACGTAAATCAGCTTCCTTCCGTGGGGCCGGGGCAGGTACTCTCCGACCTGATCAGAAGCGGCGCGTTTCAGACGGTAGTGCTGGAAAAAATTTTCCGACAGGCCAAGGAGAGCGATATCGTTTTGAATGCGCACAGAATCCACGCGGGCGAAGATCTTGTCCTGGATAATAAGAGCAGGGATTTCTTCTTTCTGGAAAGGAACGACACAAATGTCATATATAAGCATATGATCCAGCTCATTTTGGAAAAGCTGCCCCGCTATGTGGATGCTACGCCCTACGATATCCAGGTGCTGACGCCCATGCGGAAAGGAAAACTCGGTGTAGAGACACTAAACGGTATTCTGCAGCGGTATCTCAATCCGCCGGACGACAAAAAACGGGAGTGCCAGTCGGGTGATACCCTTTTTCGTGAGGGCGACAAGGTCATGCAGATCAAGAACAATTATCAGCTTGCGTGGGAGGTAGTGAGCCGATACAACATCCCCATCGATCAGGGCATGGGCATATTTAACGGGGATATCGGCGTGATCCGCACAATCGACGAGTACGCCCGGGAGGTGGTGGTGGAGTTTGATGAGCACAGGCGGGTTACCTATCCCTATTCGGGACTGGACGAGATCGAACTTGCCTATGCCGTGACCATACATAAATCGCAGGGCAGCGAATATCCCGCGGTTATCATGCCGCTTCTCACGGGGCCGCATATGCTTTTTAACCGCAATCTCCTCTACACGGGCGTTACCCGTGCGAAATCCTGCGTCACCATTTTGGGGAGCCGCGCCACGGTTTCCGAGATGGTTGCCAATAACCGGGAGAATCACCGTTACACCGGCTTTCTTGACCAGATTCATTCGCTGCAGTTCGAATCCGGCGACACGACAATGCCGTCCGTATAATTTCATCCGGCACATATCAAAACAGACACTTCAGAGAGGATGCGTCTATGAAAACACATCTCATTTCAAAAACACAGCTTATTTCAAGCACGCACGTCATGCCGCATTTTTGCGCGCACACACATTTTCGTGCGGCTGCCGACACTGTTGTGACGCTTTTTTTTCCGCGCCGCTGCCCTGTCTGCGACGAGCCGGTCAAACCTTGGAATGCATTGATCTGTAAGGAGTGCGAACCGAAGCTTACTTATATTAAATCGCCGCGTTGTCTCAAATGCGGCAAACATATCGGCAGCAGCGAAAAGGAATACTGTGACGACTGCGCCGTGCGCCCACATGTTTTTGACAGCGGCCGTGCCCTCTTCTCCTATCGAAGCGTTTCTGCATCCATCGCCCGCTTTAAATACCGCGGCAGACGGGAATATGCCGCCTGCTACGCCGCCTGTATGCAGGAAGAACTCGAGCCCTTTATCCGCGCTTGTCGGGCGGAGGCGCTGGTGCCCGTACCGCTTCACAAAAGCAGGCTGAAGAAGCGCGGATACAATCAGGCGCAGGTGCTGGCGGAGGAGCTTTCCGCGCGCACAGGTATTCCGATGCGGGCTGATTTGATAGAGAGAGTGAAAAAAACCACACCCATGAAAGACTTATCTGCAGCGGAAAGGCAAAATAATTTGAAAAAGGCTTTCAAAATCCGCCGCAATGATGTAAAATTAAGTATAATTATAATCATTGACGACATCTACACGACGGGCAGTACGATAGATGCCATGAGCCACGAGTTTAAAAAGGCGGGTGTAGAACGAATTTATTTCATAACTCTTGCCGGCGGCAGGGGCATATGAAAACAATTTGTCTCAGGGAGGTAAGGTATGAACGTAAGAAATTGCAGAAAATGCGGAAATCTTTTTAACTATGTCTCCGGACCGCCGATCTGTATGGCATGCCGTGAGAAGCTTGAGGAGAAATTTCAGGAGGTAAAGAAGTACATTCAGGATAACGGCCATGCAGGCATTCAGCAGGTGGCGGAAGCATGTGACGTTTCCACAAACCAGATCCATCAGTGGCTTCGGGAAGAGCGGCTGGAGCTTTCTGCCGAGTCCGGCGTTACGCTTTCCTGCGAAAATTGCGGCGCGGCTATTTTGTCGGGACGTTTCTGCCAGAAATGCAAAAACACCATGGCTAACGAGCTGGGCGCCAGCATCAAGAAACCGGAACCGCTCAAGGTTCAAAAGAAAAAGGACACGAAGGAAAATCCGAAGATGCGTTTCCTGAACTGATACTATTGTCGGAAATTGGAGAGATATATGCTAAATGAAGAGAGAGTCGTTCTGATGACCAAGATGGCATCCTACGAAGCGCACGAGGGGAAGAAGTGCCTTGCCATCGGCAGTTATTTTCGGAGCGACTATATAGGCTGGCAGGTGCTTAAATCCATTATAAGTGCAACCATCGCATTT